>VFQS010003062.1_pt1 | contig 13029 bp, 15 predicted proteins | sample 3512361 | NCBI WGS metagenome assembly VFQS01 (sample SAMN10412375, study PRJNA504923) | tailings metagenome | isolation source: Relicate 1 Philex TSF3 active mining | place: Philippines
ACTTCTTAGACCACTGACGCGACCCGAACCAAAAACCGATGATGCCGCCCAGCAAGGCCATCTCGTCCGTGCTGAAGATCAGGTCAGAGTAGCGGATCACATCATCGACGCTCTGAATAAGCTCCGGGTGGTTCCAAAGGTACCACGCCATGAAGGCGTTCAGGGCGACCAGTTCAAGCACGAAGATGTAGGTCACCGTGGGCCGGACAGTGCCGACGTAGTTGGCCACCCAGCGACTGGCTTTCTCCAACACCTTCTTGTCGTGATCCAGCGCGGCCTCGGTCATCCGAGCGTCTGTCTCCATTGCCACCTGCTCGGTGCGAATCTCCTCCATCCGGGCCTGGGCGGCAAACCCTTGGGCAGCAAGCGCCAATTCACGCTCACTCTGGGCCTGCATCATCCGAAGTTCGTGGGCTTGGTCGGCCTTGTTTTGGAAGTATTCAAGCAGTTTGGGCAGGCCGCTGATGAGCAGGCCACCCAGGGTAGACAGAAGCGACAGCATGCTTACTCCCTCGATGTGGTGACGGTATCGTCACCCTTGGTGACCGTAACTTTGTCCCCTTGCACTGTCACGCGCATGGGCTGCTCAGGCTTGTCGAGCCGGTCGAGCTTTTCAATCAGGGTCTGGATGACCTTGAACTCGGGCTTCTCTTGCTTATCTGCCGTCCCGGCAATACCGTTCATCATGTTGATGAGCGCCACGAGGGCACCACCAATCATCGTCATCACCGCAGTGATGGCCGAGTCGGACAGAAAGTATGAGGAACCAACCCCGATCAGTACGATCAGGGTGATGTAGAAAAGGCCAAACCTGCCGATGGACTTACCGGCAACTTCCTTGGCTGTCTCGGCGGGTTTGGTTTCGTCCATCGGTCACCCCAGCGCCTCAATCTGAGCCTGCAACGCTTGCAATTGGGCAAGCAACTCCTCCTTGGTGGGAGGCGCGGGAGGAGCAGGCTCAGGTATGGGCTCGGGGGGCGGGAAATCGCCCGGCACCACATCACTGATCTCGCCTTGCCCAACTACCGTAAAAGGCAATCCGGCTCCGCCATCAACGATGTACCTATCTTCAAGCACCTCTACAGTGTTGTAGGGGCCAAAAACGCCTGCGGGGGTGGTCAGTTTTTTCATGCTATTTGGAACCTTCTTACTTGGAGACGGCGACGTGATACGTAATTAGCTTGCCCGAGATTAAAGCCGATGCAGTAACCGGCGGCGTTACTCAATGCGCTGCGCGTGGCGCTTATACTGCCCGTGTTGATTGTTGGGTTTTCATAAGGCACTATCGCGCCATTAGTAAGAGACGGAATACTTAACCCCGCAACGTACAACGGATTGTCGCTAAAAGGTACGTTCATCACTTTAGTGTTAGCAGACGTCCAAAATGTTCCTACAGTGGCGGCAGTCCCCGCATAGTCTAGACCTGAATATTCAACACTATATCGGCCAGAGAACCAATTGTAGGATCCTGAAACGTTAGAAAAATATATTGGAGCGGCGTAAAGCGCGGTAAAAGACAACGCTGTGCCAGAAACGGACAACACAAGCATTGGGTTTCCTGTGTTTCCTGATCCTGCGACATACACATTGGTGCCGTCGAAAAAACCAATCCTCGGGGCAGAGGCAATTACGTCAACTTTATTGTCCTCAACCGGCGTACCTGCATTATCCCTGAACAAGAAGGCTGTATTTTCACTGACCAATATAACTTTGTCGTCAATTATCTGCGCCGTATTTGCTTGAAAGCTGCTGCTAAAGTTCTGGCTAGTAGAAAGAGTAGATACTGCGCCAGAGGTGTTCATGATCGCTACGCGCCCGCCAGAACTCAACCTATAAGCAATAATTGCACGCCCCGTAGAGAGCATTCCCAAGCCGATAGGCCCTGCGCCAACAGTCAAACTACCGGATGCCAACGTGTTTTGTGTCCCTACTGTTACTGTTGTGCCAGAAACATTCAGAACGCCAAAATAAAGGCTAGATCCTTCAGCATAAGTAACTGCAATCACGCCAGAAGTCATGTTTACGGCCGCGATTGTCCCTGAACTAGATATAAATCTAATAGTCACCTCACTTCCAACAGTGGGCGTTGTCCCTGAAACCGTTATAGCTCTGGCGGCAATTTTTGTAGTGCCATTAGTGTCCGCATAAATCAAAACATACGAAGACCCAGTTTGAATAAGTCGGCCGAACCCAACACGAAAACCCGAACTCCCCGAGTTGAGAAATGCAGGAAATACCGTCGTGCTGGCGGTTACTTCGGTTCCAACAGTGACGGTCGTGCCGCTCACCGTCAAAACAACGGTGCCAAGTGTTAACGATGATGGCGAGCAAGAACACACCAAGACCGTGTTTGTGGTGACCTGGATTGCGGCTACGTTATCAATGTTGGCGACGTTGCCCATATCAACGGAGCGGACTAACACAGAAGACCCAAAAACCTTAGCCGTGTCATCCCAAACAACTGCATAAATACCGGTACCGGTGTTACCATAAAACAATAGAAGCTCAGTCGTGGCAGTAAGTTGTATCGCCTGAATTCTGACGCTGCCGTTAGCCGCAGTTCCCCACAAATCCGATGCAAAAGTGACCTGGCGGTCGTAGACCGTTGGAGACTGATAAAGTCCCCCACCGCTTGCTGCGGAGCTTGCCCATGCGGAGCCGGTAGATGTAAGTACGTTACCCGCAGTACCCGGCGCAGGGAGTGCCGTAGTTTGCGTGGTCGAGTCCGGGAACTGAACGCCGGTTGAAACAAGTGAGGTTGGCATTTACTGGGCTCCTTAGACAGTGCCGTTTGCAGTGACGTCGCTCAGGGCAGTGAGCACGCCAGCGGACGTGATGGAGAGAACCGGGGTTCCCAAATAACTGATGACGAGCTTACCGCCAACCTCAGCCACTGTGAAGTTGGTTGTGGCCAGCGAAGCGGCTGATCCCGTGGTGTTCTGGTTGAGCGTCGGGACGTCCGCAGCAGCGATGGCGCGGAACGATGGGGCCCCGGCAGAACCGTTGGGCGCGGCCAAGAAGAAGTTGGCTGTCTTCGATGCGTACGGGTTGAGCGTGTCACCGTAGGCCGCGTTCAGGCTGATGGTCGGGGTAGTGCCCCCGCTAGAGGCCACCGGAGCCGTAGCCCCCACAGAAGTGATCGTGCCGCCCGAGCCGGTAGCAGCGATGGTGATGCCGCCTGCCGAGTTGGTGATCGTCACGCCCGAGCCTGCGGTCAGCGTGGCCTTGGTCAGCGTGTTGCCGGTGCTGTTGCCGATCAGCAGTTGGCCGTCGGTGTAGGTTGTTTGGCCCGTACCGCCGTTGGCTACAGGCAGCGTACCCGTCACACCCGTCGTCAGCGGCAATCCTGTCGCATTGGTCAGCGTAGCTGAGGAGGGCGTACCTAGTGCCGGGGAGACTAGCGTGGGGCTGCTGGACAACACCACCGAGCCCGAGCCCGTGGATGTCGTGACCCCAGTACCGCCGTTGGCCACGGGCAGCGTGCCTGAGACTTGAGACGTCAGGCTAACCGGGGAGAGCGAACCACCTAGCGTCAAGGAGCCGGTGGAGGTTACCGTGCCCGAGAGTGTCAGGCCCTGCACCGTGCCAGTGCCGCTGACCGAAGTCACACCGTCTGCCGTGGAGGTAGCGATGGAAACGAAGTCCGTGCCCGTCCAGGCTACCAAAGACCGAGCGCCTGCTGCAACCGTAGCGCCCGTGGTAGCTGAGCCCTTGACGACAACCGCCGCGTTGGACTGGTTGTCCACGATGTAGGCTTTGCTGCTGCTGGGCGCGATGATGTTGCGTGTGACCCCAGGCGAGCCAGTAGGGACGAGGATCGCGCACCGCGCTTGGTTGACAGCCCCGGTACCTGTGGTCGTCAGCGTCCAGTCACCAGAAGTCACAGAGGCCGTCGCCGTGGCGGCGATTGCATCCTCCACCAACTCGGTGATGCTGTTGTTGACAACGGTACCCCAGGTGCCGTCAAGTTCGCCTTCAACCGGAAGAGCGAACCCCAGTAGGGAGGTGTACGCGGTGGTCATCTTGAGTCCTTACTCTTTGGGCGGAGGCACCGCTACGGGCTGCCCCGACATTTTCTGCTGATGCTCAACACCCATCTGACGGAAGCGCATGAACAGATCGATGCACTCGCCCAACTGGCCTGCGGCCAATTGTTTCATCAGCAGGTTGTACTCGGCAATGGTTACTTCACCGAGGTTGATCTTGTCGTTCATCAGGGTTCCTTTTTAGGGGGCTGGCGGGGTGGGAGGAGTGGGCGGTGCCCACGGCAAAGCGGGCTCCGTCACGGGGTTTACTTTAGCGGCGATCTGCTCGGCGATCATGTTATTTACGTGGTCTTCGTACGAGCCGGTGACCAACGGCTGAATCCACCCGAGCACGATGGCCTGAGTGAGTTGATCGAACGGGATGAAGCCGGGTTGATCCGGGGTAGGCGCAAAGGGCGTTGCACCGCTGAAGGTGCCGGTGTTGCCGTTCTCGTCCGTGCCAGTCTTCGTCCAGTACGTCTGCACGACGTAGTTGGTTTCGCTGCCGACGTTGGTCACTTTCATGCCGGTGACGGCCCAGGTGTAGGTGATGGCCATGATGTTTCCTTACTGTGCCCGCAGGGCCTTGATTTCCGCCCGCAGGGCGACAACTGATTTTGCCAATTCCACGCATGCAACAACAGCGGCGTTTCCGTAAGCCAAGGCCAAGGTGCCTGCTGCATCTTCAGATACCACTTCGGGCAGCAACTCCTGCCAGTCCTGCGCCGAAGAACCCGCCTGCCGTTCACCGCTGTCGATGCGCGTGTAGGTACCAGCCTTCACCGCCGCAAGGCGTTCGATGAAGTTGTCAGACAGATCGGCCCAGTCCTTTTTCAGTTTCTCGTCGGAGTAGGCGGTGACGTTACCCGCCATCGTCAGGTTGCCCGACATGTCCATCTGGAAAAGGTTCGCAGAGGCCGACCACCCGCCGATGCGAAGAACGTTGTCGCTGTCCAAGCCCATGTTGACGGCGTAATAACCACCGCGATGGAAAGCCATGATGGCGCCGCTGCCGTTGTCTGAGTACGCTTGAAGCGGAGGGCTTGAACCACTCGCCGTATTGACGTTTGAACGGAAATACCACGCACTCCAACAAGTAGCCGAGTGCAGGCTCGACGTACTATTCGGGTTCATGTAGTAGGAGGTGTCGTTAGTATCGTAATAAATCGTCGCGTCGATTCGGCTCTGGGCGTATACACCCTTGGTCAGATACAGGCTGTAGGTCGAACTTGTGCTCGACGTGCCCACACCTAAACAGTCGTTGCTGAGGTGGTAATAGAGGTACCACCGCCCGTTGGCTTCGCGGTAAACGCCGCCGTTACCGGCGCTGTCGTACATGATACCGTTGACGCCGCTATACACATCGTAAATACCACCCCAACCGTTACGGGAGCCTTGAATTGCCCAAGAGCCATACGACGAGGATATGTTGGCTTGGAAGTGGGCACCGTTGTAAACAGACGAGTAAATACCGTAATTACCTTCCAACTGAATCCAGTTACTGGGGCGGAAATACGATGCGCCGGAAAGAATCAGCGTTTGCAGATAGGTAGTACTTGCCGGGTCTACGTAAAATCCGGTGTTGTTGTAATCGTAGAAGATGGTGCCGCGAATATCAGCGACCGTAACCAGACGACCCCCTCCCCAAGCACCATAAAATCCACCATTCTCAAGAATGAGCATTCCGTGCGAGGCAAGGTTACTAGCCGCTCCGCCCGCGTTGGGATGCGACCACGCAATACCGTACAGAGTACCTGTAGTCGTGCCGTCTGCCGGGAGGATGTATGACTCCCCCATCGAGAATACGGCTTGATAGCGGTAAGAGTCGTACAACCCAACCTGCCCGATACCGTAGTTTCGGGACACCATATTGGAGTTGTAGTAAACCTTGTTTAGTTCCGATGTACTCGCAGGGTCAAGATAGTATCCGGTGTTGTTACTGTCGTAGAAGATGGGGGATCGAATATCTGTGTTGACTGTGACGTTGCCGTAGTTGAGCGCCATCTGCTGCTGCCAACTTGATCCGTTATTGGCCCAAAATGTCAGGCCAGGGTCTTGTGCATCAATTGCACCATATGCCCGCGAACCGTTTGACCACCAAACAGACGGCGTGGAGCCATTACCATCAAACGTGACAACCCTATTTGAACCCCCCGCAGAAATAAGCGCGTTGTTAAATGTGGTTCCTGCCGGGGTTAAGTTACCTCCCGTGACACGTGTTGCAGTGGCGGCATTACCAGTGGTAGAACCCGCAGACCCCGTGATATTGATCGGCGCAGTACCCGACAGGCTGCTGGTCAGATGCGCAACGCTGGCTTTGCGATAAAAGTTGTCACTGCCGTTGGTGACGATTACCTGACTGACCGTCGGGTTCTCGCTATTGCCGGTGTTGCTGTTGATGTAATTGAAATACGTGTAGCCGTTGGCGTCTGACCGGCCAATCGTGTTGGCGTTGCCAAAACTCGTACACGCAGCAGGCACCGCACCGTAAGAGCCCCAGTTGGTGGCCGTCGTAGCAGTAGTAGCCGTCGTGGCGTTGCCCGACAAAGAGGCCGTGATTGTCCCCGCACTGAAGTTACCAGAGCCGTCGCGTGCGACGATTGTCGAGCCTGTGTTCCCAGAGGTGGCGTTGCTGGTGACCGTGAACGTCGTGTTGCCCGACTGATTGGCCGTGAAGGTTGCGCTACCAGACAGACCCGTACCGGCCACTGCCATCGTCAAAGTACCGTTGCCGATGGTTGGCAAAGTTGACCAAGACGGAGCCGAGGTGCCGTTGGATTGCAGATACTGACCTGAAGTACCTGCGGCAGAGAAAAGGGTTGTTCCAGACCCGGACTGATAAGGAATCGCTCCCGCTGTACCACCAGCCAGATTGGTCGCCGTCGTCGCGGATGTCGCACTCGTAGCAGTCGAAGCGTTGCCGCTCAGAGAGGCTGTGATGGTGCCTGCACTAAAGTTACCCGAGGCGTCACGCGCCACGATGGCCGAGGCCGTGTTCGCGCTCGTTGCCGTGGTGGCTGAGTTGGGGATGCTGGTCGATGCTGTAAACGCGCCCGTGCCGTTGCCGTACACGTAGCCCGTCAGGGTCGTGGCACCCGTACCGCCGTTGGCCACCTGCAATGTGCCGCTGACATGCGTCTGCAAGCCAATCTTGCCCCAAGCCGGGGCCGTACCCACACCACCCGAGAGCAGCGCGTTGCCCGTGGCCACATCAGCCAACTTGGCCAGAGAAGCCGCCCCGTCGGCATACAGGATGTCGCCAACCGTGTAGGTGGTCTGCCCTGTACCACCATAAGCCGCCCCGATGGTCGTGGCCGTCCAAGTACCCGCCGTGAGCGTGCCCACCCCAGTGATGCCGGTGTAGGAGCCCGTCAACCGAGCAGAGCCAAGGGTGCCGGAAGTGATGTTTGAGGCGTTGGTCGTGTCAGTCGTGGCAGACGGAGCCAACCCAGAAACTGCACCCGCCGTAATCGAGATGGCCGTGTTGGTGACCGAAGTAACCTGCCCCGAAGCATTGGTCGTGAAGACCGGGACGTTGGAAGCAGAGCCGTACGTGGCTGCCGTGCCAACCGGCGTGATGCTGAAAACCAGATTGCTCAGCGTCAGGCCCGTGCCTGCGCTATACACCTGAGCAGAAGAAATCTGCGCAAACGTGATAGTCGTCGTGCCAAAGGTGATCGTGCCTGCCGTGTTGCAGACGTACGTCTCACCTGCCCCGGTGTTGCCGGAGGTCACATAGAAAGCATCCCCCTGGCCCAGAGCGTTGGGGTCTTTCAGGCCGTAGGAATCCGCATCTGCTGCGCGAGTCAAAACCCAGTTGGTCGAGCCGCTGCCCACCACCGAGACTTCGTACACGCCGTTCTCAAACGCGTTGGTCTGGTTGTAGACCAGGATCCGGTCGCCAACCTGCGCTGTCGGGCCATCAGGAGCAAATGCCGTCTGCGTGCCTGCATTGGTCAGCGTAGCACCGACACCACTTGCCCCGTTGTTGTACGTGGCCGTCAGATTGCCTGTGGTGTTAGGCACCTCATACTTGACCGGGGTGTGGTAAGTAATGCCCTGAGCGGCGATGCCGTCCACGTAGGTCTTGTTGACCAGATCGTTGCTGGACGTAGGCGTCGTGGAGATCGTACCTGCCGTGATGTTGGCTGTACTGATGTTGGCCGTGCTCGTGCCAAGGGTGCCAATATAGAGCGTCGTGACAGCCGATCCCGCAGCATCCAGGTACACCGAACGCTCAGACGGATAGGTGACAAACACGTCCTTGCTGCCAGCACCGAAGACAACTTTGCTGCCCGCGTTACTCGACTCAAGCACCGTGTCACGGGTCAGGGTCGGGCCCGTGGTGGAGTACGTACCAACACCTACTTCCCAGTCACCCGTGGCTGAGTCGTAGATGCCGTAGTAGGTGGTGTTGCCGTTACCAATGACGGAGAACGACTGAAACCCAAAAACCGCCCCGCCAAGCGTCAGATTTGACGTGCCCGTCGTGGTGGTTAGCTCTTTAACCCGATCTTTTACGACAAGTGCCATTTCAGTATTCTCACGATTGGGTTTTGACGTTTGTCCAAGTGGTGGTCTGGGCGTCGTTTATTGTCGTCCAGTTTGCATTTTGAGAGTCGTTGATGATCTCCCAGAGCAGTCGAGCAGCAATCTGATCAACCGCCAAAGCCCCCTCACTGACCGCAGCAAAAAACACCGCCAGCGCCACCACAGTATCCGCCGCACTTGCCGTTTCTACAACGGGGGCGTTGAAGATTGACGGGGCCACCGCCGTACTGTCCGACGCCGCTGTCAACTCAGCAATAAGTGCAGCAAACGCAACCTGTGCAGCCACCGTCTCCGACCCAGTCGCAAGCTCGGTCACCGACACGTTGTACGTCATGGTGGAGTCGATCTGATCCGACCCAGTTGCCAGTTCAGACAACGCGGCAAAGAACGTGGCAAATGCCTGTGCAGAGTCAGAAGCTGTAGCCGTTTCAGCAATCGACGGCGCAAAATCAACAAGCGCGGACACCTGCTCAGCCACAGAAGCGGCTTCCGTCACCAGCACCGCAAAGTCAATCAGCGCGGAGATAGCATCTGACGCCGCAGCAGTATCAGTCAGTGAGGCCGCAAAACCAGCCAACGCCTCAGCAGAATCAGAAAGCGTTGCAGTATCGGCTGCGTCTGCACTAAAAGACGAGGTGGCTACGGACACTTCATCAGCGCCGGTAGCCGTCTCGTTGAGCAGGTCTAGGAAATCGACACGCGCAGCAACCGTGTCCGATACAGAAGCCGCATCTGCAACCGCCGAATCGAAACTAACCCCGCCGCCAGCAGCGGCAAACGGGGCTTCTGCAAAGGCGGTTACTCCGAACACGCCCCACCTTATGCTGCGTCAAGGCTGAAGGTGTACGTGACGTTCAGCGTGTCTCCAGCCACCACCGTGCGGTCGCCAGGGGACTGGAAGTCAGCTTCCGAGAAGAGGATGCCAGACGTACCAGAAGCCACCGTGCACAGGAAGGCTCCGGCCACCACGCCACCGCCACCAGAGATGGTGAACTGTGAAGGAGAAGCCGAGTTGCCGATCACCGAAGGATCCGCCGAGGTGGCAGCACCGAACGTCACAGCCTTGCGCGAGCCGGTGTAGTTGGTGAACTCCGTCCAACCGCCGTGGGTTGCCAGCGTGTCGGTTGCGCTGTACGAGGTGCCCGATCCGGGGCCGGTGACCAGACCCAGATAGAAAGCGCCCGTGTAGGAACTGCCGGTAAAGTACTTGGCGTTCATGTCCTGCAACCCCTCGTTGACCACGAGGTTGTGCATGGAGTCTTCCCATTTCAGGTTGCCGTCCTTGTCGAAACACTGAACGGTGAACACGCCGCCTGCGCTGGTGCGTTCATTAAAACCAACCTTGGCTACCAGACCGGCAGACACGGCGTCAGAGGTGCTTGATTTATCGTTAAGCATGATCGCTCCTTATGCGATGCGGATGATTGCGTTGGTGTTGTTCGCAGTGGGGAACTGCACTTCAAAACTTGTTGTGGGGGTTTTGTCCCCGCCAAAGTCCAGCACGCAAACCGTGGGGTTTCCACCGCCAACTTTGTAGATAAGCGCGCCCCGGCACGTGAATGATGCCGGGTTCCACGTCACGTTGCTAAACGACAGATACACAATCGTGTCGCTTGGGTTAGGGCCAACAGTGGGGGCAGTTGAAACCGTCAACGTCTGACCGCCCGCCACATACCCCGTACCAGATGTCTCGCCCGTGGTTGTGTAAGCAGCCGTGGTCGGCCCAAGATTGGCCGCACCCGTGTAGAGCGCCATCTTGAACGTGTCAGTGTTGAAGTTGAACTGACTTGTAGTCATGCCCAACTTGAACTGATTGGTTGCGCCTTGCTCGATGGGCATTACGCGACACCCTTACTCTGCGGCAACGGGGCCATACGGAACTGCCCATTACGGTACGCATCGCTGCGCTCCAAACCATCACCCAGACGCTTGGCCAGTTGCAGGGCTTCCATGTACTTCTGGTTGTACAGCGCCAGCATGTCCTGCTCACCCTTCATGTAGGTGTAGGCTTCCACCAGCGAACCGTACAACAACACCGTATCGAAGTTGTCACCCAACCATGTCTGGCCATCTGCCGCTACCGTGATTGACTCTGGGTAGTAGTAATAGTGCAACTCAACCGTGTACACCGCATCAGGCGTGGGGCCAAGGATGAAACTCAACTCGTCCGTGATGATGGGTGATGGATCGTTCGTTGTGGTCGGGCCAAACAAAGCGTAGTAGCGAGGCAAACCAGTATCGGTAGGTACGGGATACGCCTGACGGATGAAGTTCACATCCTTGTTCAGCAAGTACTCATAAGCGCCAGTTTGATCAACAACCGCCAGTGAGTAGACCGACAAGAAATCCCCAGGACACGACAGATACTTGTTGTTGGTCGAGGTTACACCCGTCACGTTTTTACGCAACGAGGGGAATTGAACTGCGTTGTAAATGCGCTGCTCAGCCTGTTGTACAAAAACAGGAATCTGCGCCACGAAGTCCGAACTTGGATTCTCCGTGTACGCCTGAATAGCGTTTGACAACTGCGTGTAGTTCACGCCATCGGCCCCCGAGCCATCGTGCCCTTGGTCGCAGCACCAGTCCCACGGATCTTGATGCCGTCAGTCTTGGTGCCCGGATACGGCTGGCTGTGCACGTTACCAACGGCGACGTCGGTCTTGCGCAGCGTTTCCATGATGTTGTCCGCACCGACAACAGGCGTCGGCACGGGCTTTGGAGTCTTGTAGGTAGCCATGTCAGACACCTTTTTGCTTGCGGCCAGGATTCATCTGATTGGCAACCTTGGCCAGATTGCGGCCCATCTTCAGCATGTCGCTGTTGGTCTTGCCACCAGCGCGCAGTTTGGTCAACGGCTTGCCCGGGTGCATTGCCTTCTCGTGCTTGTGCACTGCCTTCTTTGCGTCCATTTTTAGCTCCTATATAGCCACAGTCGTGACTGTACCAATTTGAACCTGTAACACCAAGTAGTTTGGTGTCAGACCTGCATCCGGGCCACGCGAACCACCAACAGGGTTCCAACCCCACTGGTAATCCCGACTGCCTTCGCTTGGGAAACCCACCGCTTCTTGCGTAGTAGCCGTCGTGTCCACAATCTGCAAACCAGTATTTCCAGACTGCGTGTAGCTGCGGTCAGGACGGGGGTTGCGCAAGCCTTGTGGATCATCGACCGGGTACATGCCCAACTGCAACTGCGGTTGGTCGGGATCCCAGCACATCGGGCAGACCAAGAGGTTGTAGGTCTTGGTCTTGATGACTTCCTTGCGCAGTTCGGTCAGCTTAAAGCGAAAGTCGCAGCGGTCACACTGCGCAATCGCATTCTTGCCTGACGCAAACCGGTTGCCCATTTAGGTGCCGCTCCCTATGAACATCTGCCGGGGCACGAACCGCACCGCCGCCTTTTCCTGATCCTCGCCTGCAGCCGTGGCCCAAGCCTCGTCGTACTGAGCTTTCAGGATGTCCAAGCGCTGCAACCCATCAGGCACCTTCAGGGCGATGTAGTAGGCCAAGCCCGCCACAAGGCAGGGCAGGAACCGGAACGGCACGTCCATCGTCTTGACGCCACCACCGGCATCCTGCACACGGCGCATGCGCCAGTAGACGAACTGGTAGGTTGTGCCCGGATCAGGCGTTGGCCAGACCGTGATGGAGTTCTTCTGCGACAGCGTGATGGATGCACCAACCGTGTGGGACGCGGCGGTCGTACCGTCTTGGCCCCGAGCGCAGTTCAGCAGATAGGCCGGGTTGCCGCCCGAAGCAGGCTGATATTCGTTGTAGGCAATCAGCTCCGAACCGATCTTGATGAACCCGGCGTTGGGCACACCCGCCAAGGATGTGATGGGGATCGAGGTAGTCGTGGAGTTGATCGTGGCCTGGAGCGTACCCGGCAGCACAGAGTCCTGTGCCGTCAGACGCTGGATCCACACCTGGATGGGCCGTCCCTGTATCAGCTTATTGGGAATCGTGGCGTATGTGCTGACGCTGATACGCGTAATCGTCAAATCAGCCTGATTGTTCGGGACGTTCGGGCTCGTGCGGATCACGTGATCCAACAGATCCACTGTATCGTCTGGCAGGGCGTAGGTTGGTTGGCCAGTAGCCAAGGTGATGACGTTCTGCTCGAACGTCCACATGTTCACGCCACGGTTGCCCCAGTCTGCAAACAGCAGGTTCAAGCTGCGACGAGCCGTGCGCAGGTCGTAGCCAGTGCGCATCTCACTGCCTGCACGCTCAAACGCCTCTTCGACCAACTCATTGAGGTCGAGGTTGAATGCTGCAACGCCGGAGGTGGTCATTTAGCGGAACCTTGCTGTCTTCTTTGCGATGCCCTTGGGCTGCTTCACGAACTGCTTGCCGGAGGCTTTGCCTGCTCGCTTGGCTCGGGTTGTGGCTGCGTATTCTTGGGGGGAAAGACTTTTGATCGCAGCCTCTGGAAGGTATCGCTCACCAGTTT
>VFQS010003064.1_pt1 | contig 13027 bp, 13 predicted proteins | sample 3512361 | NCBI WGS metagenome assembly VFQS01 (sample SAMN10412375, study PRJNA504923) | tailings metagenome | isolation source: Relicate 1 Philex TSF3 active mining | place: Philippines
TATTTCACAGAAAACAGTTGATAATTAGTAGTATTGCAGCAATATTATTAATTGCGCTTGCAATTCCTGTGTATTTTAATATGGCTAATGAAAATAATTTGGACGCAATAACTATTGAAAATTATCTAACGCAACAAAATGTTGGAACTACTGAGTTAACAAAACATTTAACCGATGAAGACATCAAAACTTTAGAAAGCAATTTATCTTTAAACACTATTAATTCAGATGATGTTGAAGATTATTTATCAGAATCTGAAAACTTAGAATACTACATTAATGAATAAAAAACAGCTATTATGAAAACAAAAATTATATTTCCCATATTATTTCTTTTTATTTCTTCTTTTGCTTTTTCGCAAGGTGGAAGAGACAGAAAAGAAAAAGTAAAAGCATTAAAAGTTGCTTACATTACAGAACAACTAAACTTAACTACAGAGGAAGCTCAAAAATTTTGGCCAATTTATAACACGTTTGATGAAAAACAAGCTGAATTACGCCACGAAAAAATGAGAGCAATTTTAGACCGATTTGAACCTGGTAGTGTTGACAAATTATCAGAAAAAGAAGCGTCTAATTTATTAATACAAATGGAAGCTATAGAAGAAAATTTGTTTTCACTTAGAAAAAAGTTTATTAAAGATTTACAAGGTGTTATAAGTGCCAAGAAAATCATCAAACTTAAAAAAGCTGAAGAAGATTTTAATAGAGAATTATTAAAACAAATTCGCGAAAAAAGAAGAGGTTAGTTATAAAATCAAAGGCGTTCAGCATTAGTTGAACGCCTTTTTTTTATTCTATTTCAAATCGAACCAACTTATTTCTTCCTGTTGCATAAAAGACTTTCTCTGATTCAAATCTAAAGGTATAAAAATCCTTGTCATCAGAAAATTTTGTCCAACTCTTGCCAAAATTATCCGAATAATACATTCCAGTTCCACCAACTGAAATTAGTTGTTTTCCATTGCTATTGGGTACAAACTGAACACAAGAAGTATATCCAAAAGCTTCTTTTTCTGCAATTAATTTCCAAGTTTTCCCACCATTTTTAGTAATGGCTTTGTTAGCCCAATTTTGTTCTTGTTTTTCGTAATTTCCACCAGCTATAATTCCAATTTTTTCATTGTAAAAATCGGCTGTAAAAATTCCAGTCATGGTTTCGCCTTGAACAATTGGTGCATCATAAACCTTCCAAGTTATACCAAAATCCTTAGAAACAAAAACACGGGATTTCTTTCCTCCCGAAACCATAAAAATTGATTTTCCTTTTATAATCAAGTTGGTGTTGCTTGTAGCAAAAGCGGCTTCACCTTCGGCAACTTTTGGTAGAACATCGCAATTTACTTTTTGCCACGTTTTGCCTCCATCAGTAGTTTTTATAAAAGCTAAACAATTTTCAATTGGGTCACCCATGGCAAATCCGTTTAAATCATCAACAAATTGCATACTATCGTAAAACACTTTTTCATGTTCTTCTCTATAAACAACAGTTTCTTCCAACGTTTTCTTGTCAATACGAATCAACATCGCTGGATTTCCAACAGCTAGAATGAAAATAGCTTCTTTGGTTCCTGCAATGCTTCTAAATTCGGTAGTTCGGGCAACGGATTGAATTTCTTTTAAAATGGTAGTATCTTTTTTCTTATCGTAAAATCCGTAACGACCTTTATCCATTCCCATCCATACTTTTTCATTATCAACAAAAAGGGCTCTACAACTCAATTTCGTTTCGAGAATTACTTCCGAATTAAATTTTTTATTTTGAGCTATTGCAGAAATATTTATGAATAACAGAAATGCAACTATTTTCTTCATTTGATAGTTTTTATTTTCAAATATAATGAAATGATTCAAATCACAAACAAATTTAATAAAGTTTTGATTATCAATATATTAAATCAAAATATAAAACTTTGGCATAGTAATTGGTTAACTAAACAATTAAATAAGAACCTTAAAACGAATATATTATGAAAACGAAATTGATACATCTGAGCTTACTAGCCTCATTGACTATAGGTTCACTTTTTGCACAAGAAAAAACTACGGTTACAGCAAAAAATTCGGATATCAGCGATAACTTAGATTTAAGAGCGGTTGCTACTGTTTTTGGTGATGCAAAAGACTTAGAAGATTTTGAAAGAAGGTTGAATGATCCTAAAACTCAAATCTCCAATTTAGATTTGAATAACGATAATTATGTCGATTATTTAAGAGTTATTGAAACAGTTGAAGGAAACGTGCATTTAGTTGTGGTGCAAGCTGTTTTGGAAAAAGATGTTTTTCAAGATGTCGCTACAATTGAAGTAGAACGAGATAGCAACAACCAAGTTCAAGTACAAGTTGTTGGTGATGTTTACATGTATGGAACAAATTATATTTATGAACCAGTTTATGTACATACTCCAGTTATTTATACTACATTTTGGGTAAGAAATTATCGTCCGTATTATTCTTCATGGTATTGGGGATATTATCCAAGTTATTACTCTTATTGGAGTCCATTCCCAATTTTTAGATACAGAAATCACATTCATGTTCATATCAATTTTGGTCACAGCTATCATTATGTTTCACACAGAAGATGTGCTTCAGTTTATAACAACTACTATGGAAGAAGAGGAAATGGTTATGAAAGAATGCATCCAAATCGTTCCTTTGCACATCGAAATTCAGGATATTCAAATCGATATGAATTAGATTCAAGAAGAAAAATAAATGCTCCAAGAAGTAGAAACGAATTGTCTTCAAACTCAACAAGAGGTAATAGAGAAACAAGACAAGTTAATGAAAATACACCTAGAACTAGATCTGAAAATACATCTCCAAGAAATAATAGAACAAGAGAAAGTTCTGGAACTAGAGTAACAGCTGAAAATAGAGAACGAAACCAAAGCACAAGAACAAACAGAGGAAGTAATTATTCCGAAAATCGAAATAGTTCCTCTTCAAATCGTGAAACCACATCTAGTTCAAGAAGCAGAGGAAATTCAGAATACAGTGGAAGCTCTTCAAGAAATAGCTCACAATCTAGTAGTAATAATTCTCGAAGCAATTCAAATTCTAGAGCTTCAGAAGGAAGAGGTAGAGGATAAATATTAAAGCTGTCAAATGTGACAGCTTTTTTTATTTTTATTCGTATCTTTGCAGGCTGATTTTAAAATTAATAATGAGATTACACAGAAATTTAGTATTCACAACTATTGATTCGCTAATGGCGATTTTTAATGATGAGGAATACGCTGATAAAGTGGTTGCTAGAGCACTTAAAAAAGATAAACGTTGGGGAAGTCACGATAGAAAATTCGTTGCCGAAACCATATATGAAATCGTTAGATGGAAACGTTTATACGCCGAAATTGCAGAAGTTAAAGAACCGTTTGATAGAGATAAAATTTGGAGAATATTTGCCGTTTGGGCTGTATTAAGAGGTTATACCCTACCCGATTGGAAATATTTCGAAGATACTCCAGTAAGAAGAATCAAAGGTAAATTTGACGAATTATCTAAAATAAGAAAATACAGAGAATCTATTCCAGATTGGATGGATGATTTAGGTGTAAATGAACTTGGAGAAGAAAAATGGACTAAGGAAATTGCCGCTCAAAATGAACAAGCAAAAGTAATTTTAAGAGTCAATCGTCTTAAAACCACAAAAGAAAAATTAAGAGCTATCTTAATGGATTTGAATATTGAAACCGAGTTTCATACTGATTATCCTGACGCTTTAATATTAAAAGAGAGAGCCAACGTTTTCTTAACGGACGCTTTTAAAGATGGTTTATTTGAAGTGCAAGATGCCTCTTCTCAATTAGTTGCTTATTTCTTAGATGTAAAACCAGGAATGCGAGTGGTTGATACTTGTGCTGGTGCTGGTGGAAAAACCTTGCATTTGGCTTCTTTAATGGAAAATAAAGGACAATTAATTGCAATGGATTTATATGAAAGTAAATTAAAGCAATTAAAAATTAGAGCCAAAAGAAATGGTGCTTTCAATATTGAACCAAGAGTTATTGAAAGTACAAAAACCATAAAAAAACTACATGAAAAAGCAGATAGAGTTTTAATTGATGCACCTTGTAGTGGATTAGGAGTTTTAAAAAGAAACCCTGATAGTAAATGGAAACTACAACCTGAGTTTATAGAGAATATCCGAAAAGTTCAAGCTGAAGTATTAGAAAATTATTCAAAAATTGTAAAACCTGGTGGAAAATTAGTATATGCAACTTGTTCAGTATTACCATCAGAAAATCAAGAACAAATTAAGCATTTCTTAAGCACAGAAATTGGAAAAGAATTTAACTTTGTCAAAGACCAAAAAGTCTTAGCAAGCGAAAGTGGTTTTGACGGATTTTACATGGCATTATTAGAAAGAAAAAAATAAAATTATTATGAAAAAAAACATTACCCTATTAACGTTTTTATTGTGTTCACTAATTAGTTGGGCTCAAATTCCTACTGGATATTATAACACCGCGACTGGTACAGGTTTGACTTTAAAAACAAATCTTAAAAAAATAATTGATAATGTAAATGATGGAATTCCTTCAGAACATTTACATGCTGACCAAGGATATACTGCTCTTTGGACACTTTATACTCATTCTGCATTTAGAGACAATTATTATGAAAATGATGGTAGCTTATTAGATATATACTCTGAAAATCCATCAGGTGCAGACCCATATAACTATACTGCAACAACACAACAATGTGGATCATACTCTGGTGAAGGCGATTGTTATAATAGAGAACATTTAATTCCTCAATCTTATTTTGACGGATATGCAGTTAATCCAATGAAAAATGACCCCTTTTTTGTTTTTCCATCTGATGGTAAAGTAAATGGAGACAGAAATAATTTACCTTTTGGAAAAGTTGGTACAGCTACTTACACTTCTCAAAATGGCTCTAAAAGAGGTAACGGTTTAAATTCTGGCTATGCGTTGGGCTACTCAGGTGTAGTATTTGAACCTATTGATGAATTTAAAGGAGATATTGCAAGAGCATTCTTTTATTTTGCTACTCGTTATGAAGATAATATGGATGAGTTTTATAGTTCAGCAAATGCTGCTACTTGTGAAGCAAAAAATATGTTTGATGGTTCAATCGGTAGAGTTTTTACAAATCCTTTTCTAGATATTTTATATAAATGGCATACTGATGATCCTGTAAGTGCAAAAGAAATTGCAATTAATAATGATATTTATTATAATCATCAAAGTAACCGAAACCCATATATTGATCATCCTGAATATGTTGGACTAATTTGGAATAGTTTCTTATCAACTCCATCATCAAATTTTGAAAATAGTATTTCAATTTATCCTAATCCATCTGTAAATCATGAGTTTTCTATTTCAACTGAAATCGATTTAACTTCTATCGTTATTTACAACATTAATGGTCAAATCATTCAAGAAATTAATAATCCAACTAAAATTGATAATTCTTATAAAGTGAATAATTTATCAAGTGGCTTTTATTTGGTTCAAATTTCTTCTGAAAATGGTTTAGTTACTAAGAAAGTATTAGTTAACTAAATTTCAATATAACTAAAAAGCAAAAGGTCTTGAAGAAATTCAAGACCTTTTGTTGTTATTATGGCAAAGTAATTTCACTTAAAAACAACGTCCAAACTTCTTTTTTAGTGGAGCCAAAAGATTTTACAACTGGTCTAAATCCAATTTTTTGATAATACTGAAACTCCTTTGAAATTTTATTTTGTGTAATGGTAAGTTGGTATTGTGTTGTCCAATAGTCAGCTGCTACGATTGAATTCTTAAAATTGGCAACCGAAAACGAAAAATTCTTATTCGTGATTTTATCAATCAATTCATGTAAAGAAATAGTAGCATTTTCAGTTGAGGTAAAATCGATAACCATTACATTTTCGCTTTCAAATAAGCTGTAAATGCTGTTTTTAATTTCAGCTTTTAAAGTTTCTGATGTTGATTCACTTGATAATAAAGTTAGATATTGGTAATAATCTTCCACTTTTAAAGTCGCACTTTCTTGGTACGCTTTTACAGAAGCCATTGTAAAATTTGCTTTTATTGCCGTTGAAGCAGGCGTATTCACATTTTGACCAAAAACGTAAAATGTACCAACTAAAAACAATAAAATACAGCTTCTTAATAACATCTTATTCTTGTATAATTCGTATAAATTTAATCTCATTCTTATCATTGCTTTGAATATCAATCACTTTCATTCGCTTCAAAGCAACACTTGGAACAATCAACTTTTCTGAAAATTCTTGTTTATTGAAATATTCAATTCCTAAATCATTTTTTAGCATGACTAAAACTTCTAAATCATCAGCTAAAATCTTTTGCAATTGCTCTTTTCGGGTTTCCCAATCTTTAATATCCGATTTCATAAAACCTTTCAGCATCATCGCATAATCGTCAGGTTGTAAGTTGATTTCGTTTGGATTTTGCTTCCCTAAAACAACGGTTTTATCTATATAATACGGACTTTTCAATACAATTTTAGCACTTTCCTTTGCCGTAATTTGAATTTTTGAATCTACAATTTCAATTGGTGTTTCTACATCATTTTCAATCATTACCGCTTTCACTTCTTCACTATTGATTTGTTCTTCAGTAAAGGCATTTTTTACGGGGATGGTTTGTACTTCTTCCCTATTCAAATACCGATAAATGAAAATTCCCATCAAAAATAAACCTATAAATCCAACACTAAAAACAACTTTATTATTTCGTTTTGGCTGAGCAACTATAGGAGCAACTTCTTGTTTCCATTTAAACACATATTCATCCCAACCCGAATATCCGACCAATTGCGATAAAATATCCAACATATCTTTTCTCGGTAATTTATCGTTGGTTTCGACTTTCAAATGCGTGTAAATCCATTTTTCGCTCACGGTTTGTTTTACTTGAACGGCAATCAAATCGATTAAAATTTGAATGTCTTGCGAACTAAACGTTTTCCAATTTCCCTCAAAATAAGGATACTGCTTCTGATAGGTCAAAAGCACATCGTTTTTAAGTTGTTGAAATACGTCTAATGGATTCATGAATTTTATTCGAGTCAAAAGTAATGGATTGCAATTTTTTTCTACTGTAAAACCACTGTAAATGTAGCGAAAAATCTTTACAGATACTGGAAAGTGGTTTTGCCAAACGTTTTTCTAATTTCCAAAGTACTATTGCCTTCAGAACTTTAAAAATATAAAATTATGAAAACAACAGTATTGCATTTAAACGGAAAAATCAATTGGATTATTGTTACCTTATTGCTCACTTTTAGTGTTTCTCAGGCACAAATTAGCGGTAACCAAATTTATGGAAACAACCAATACAACGGCAACAATTATAGTCAGAATGGTTTGCCTAATAACGCCGTGGTTTCTATTAACGATAATCATTTAACGGTTACTGTAAAATTACTTCAGAACAAAAAAGCCGATGGTTTTGTGATTACTTTAGGTTTAAATGAAGAAGACAAAACCGTTTCGGGTTGTAGTAAAAAAATTAATGCTCGAATAGACGGATTTTTGAACAAAATGAAAACCTTAGGAATTAAAAAAGAAAACGTGTACATCGATTTTATTTCGCAAACTAAAATTTATGATTTTGAAGTAAGCGGCTTGAATTCGGAACAAGTGGATAAAGGATTTGAAATCAAAAAGAATATCATTATTACGACTTCAAACGTAAATAGTTTGGAAAAATTAATTGCATTAGCTTCCGATTTTGAAATTCATGATGTCATAAAAGTAGATTATTTTAATTCTGATACGAATGCAATTCACAATGCTCTTTTTGATGAAGCCTTAGTTTTAGCCGAAGCGAAAAAAATCCGATATATGAAATCGTTTGGAAAGCGAATCGTTGGCACACCAAATGCTACAGAAGAATTTGCAACCGTTTTTCCAGAAACACAATACAAAACCTATCAAGCCTTTGAAACGGCAGAAATTCAAACCAATTACAACAATAGAAGTCCCTATTTAAAGAAAATCGCCCGAAAAAATAAAACTTTCTACTACGACGGAATTTCAAGTGCAGGTTTTGACAAAGTCATCAATCCCAATCAAACGGAAGTCGGCATTCAATACGTGTTAACGCTTACGATGACGTATAAAATTGATACTTCGATTTAATTTGTAGAAACAAAAAGCCTTGAAATTCAAGGCTTTTTTATTTCTATTTATTCAAGAAATTTCACATCAAATAAACCTTTTTTATAAGCTACTTTTAGAGTATCACCTTTTTTTAGTTTATAGAGAGATGGATATTTTTTTACAATTCTTAAAGAATCAATTTTATCCAATTGTTCGGGATAAGTTATAAATTCATTGCTATTTTCATAGATATGAAATATTTTATTTGTGTCATCACTAACAACATGGTAAGTTTTTATATGACTCTCCAAATTGATTTTTGAATTTAAAAATAAAAGAAAATCATCTGTTATACTTTTGAAAAAGAATCCAAATAACGTAGACACGAGGAGAACTGAAAATATATAAACTATATTAATAATCTTTTTTCTAAAACCATAAACAATAAAAATGACAAACACAACAAAAGGCAATAAAAGAGAAAATTTCCATGATATATCTTTAAAATTTCGAATATCAATATCAAAATATTTTTCCTTTACATAAGGTCTCAATAAAAATATATGTATACACAAGATTGTGATAAAAACTGAATAAGCTAATATTCTATATTTTGAAATTTTCATTTTGGTAATCATATTATATTCTTTCAAAAATAATATTTTTTTTAAATAAAAAAAGCCCTGAATTACTTCAGGGCTTTCCAATGTTAAGGGTGAAAGACGGGTCTCGAACCCGCGACCTTCGGAACCACAATCCGACGCTCTAACCAACTGAGCTACAATCACCATTTGTTTTGATTCACAATGATTATATTTGAATTTTGGAGTTCACCGAATTCGCATAGCTTCATTTGCGAGTGCAAATATAGGTGTTTCCAACTATCTTGCAAAGATTTTTTTTACTTTTTTACTACAATTTTATTTCAAATCGCCTAAGCTATTGACAGCCAAATATCTTTCAGTAGTAAAACCTTCAGCATATTCTACTCCAACAAGCCTTCCAAGGTCTTGAGCACGATATTTTACACTATCTAAAAAGTTTTTTGAAGTAATTGGTGAAACCGGTTCTTTTGAATTTGGATCATAAAACTGCGAACCATAAGCCAACACAGAATCCATTTTTTTATCCATAAATTCAGAAATATCCACCACAAAATCAGGTTCAATATTTTGCCATTGAATATAATGATACACTACTTTTGGTCGCCATGCTTCTTGCACTTCGCCATTTAACTCGGTTTTAATTTGGCGTAATCCTGATAAAAAACAAGCATCGCTAACTAATTTACTTCCTTTTCCATGATCAATGTGTCTATCTTTAATGGCGTTGCACAACACGATTTCAGGTTGGTATTTGCGAATCATTTCAATTACTTTCAATTGATGTGCTTCATCATTTACGAAAAAACCATCACGCATATCTAAATTCTCACGCACCACAACTCCTAAAATCTCAGAAGCCTTAGCCGATTCCGAATTACGAATTTCCACCGAACCACGAGTTCCTAACTCACCACGAGTTAAATCGATAATCCCGACTTTCTTTCCAAGGCTAACTTCTTTGGCAATCGTGCCGCTACAACCTAATTCTACATCATCTGGATGCGCTCCAAAAGCTAATATGTCTAATTTCATTTTCAGTTTATAAGTTTATCGTTTAAGAGATTAAAAGGTTTTAGAAACTAAAACATTTCGCATGGTCATCGATTTGTTTTCTGTTTCAATAAATTCCTTTTCTGGGTTGCTGTCTTTTGTAATGCCACAACCAACGTAAATATTCACTACGTCATTTTCTAATTCTAAACAGCGTAAATTTACGAATAAATCGGTTTGATTGTCTTTATTGTATTCACCTAAAAAACCAGCGTAATATTTTCTATTATAACCTTCATTTTTCAGAATAAAATCGATGGCTTTTTCTTTGGTTAAACCACAAACCGCTGGTGTTGGATGTAACGCTTTTATCAAATCATTCGATTGAAAATCAGCTGTCAATTCTCCTAAAATAAACGATTTTAAATGCACTAAATTTCCAGCTTTAACTGTTTTAGCATCAGAAATAATAAGGTTATTTACTTTATCTTTTACTTTAGTTACTATATAATCCGTTACAAATTGCTGTTCTTCGATTTCTTTGTTTGCCCAAATTACATTTTCGGAATACAATTGCGTTCCTGCTAAAGCCACCGTTTCAAACTGATTTTGATTGATTTTTACCAATTGTTCTGGCGTAGCTCCCATCCATAACCCAATTTTAGGATGAAAAAACAAATAGCGAAAAGCAGTTGGATAAGTCAAAACCAAGTTCTGAAAGGTTGCAACAATTGAAATTCGCTCTTTCAAAACAATTTTTCGAGACAAAACTACTTTATCGAATTCGCCTAGTTGAATAGCCAAAACTCCTTTGGAAACCAAATCTTCAAAAGCATCTTTTTGATTGCTTTCAGAAGTAAAATCTTCAGTTGGTTTCTTTTCTAAATTTTCAAGATTCCCTTGTGAAAAAGTATTTACTTCAAACGGAATTACTATTTTCTTTCCTTCATGAAAAGGCATAAATACAAATCCAGCTTGACTGATAAAATCAATAATTTCATCATTTTGTTGAACAAGTAAATTCCAAACGTTTTCATTTGGTTTTACATAGCAAACAAAGGGGATTTCATTTGATAAAAGTGTATTTATTTCTTCAAAAACTTGCATTATTGTCTTCTCGATAATACCATATTGGTTAACTTACAAAGCGAAATTAACTTTCCTTCTTCATCTACAATTCTAATTTCCCACAAGTGAATACTTGCACCTTTATGAATGATTTTAGCAGTAGCCGTAACCATTCCTTCACGCTTACTTTTCAAGTGATTGGCTGAAATTTCGATACCACGAACTTCCTGTTTTTCAGGATTTACAAACATTAATGAAGCAGCACTTCCAACGCTTTCTGCTAAAGCAACTGTTGCTCCACCATGCAATAATCCCATTGGTTGATGAACTCTTGGATTTACTGGCATTGTTGCTGTAAGGAAATCTTCGCCTGCATCAGTGTAAACAATATCTAAGGTATTCATTAAAGTATTTTTGCTCCAATCGTTACACAATTGCAACATTTTTTCTCTATCAAACATCATAACTTTATTTTTTGTAAAATTAATCATTCCGAATAGAATATTTCAACAGATTTAACGTTTTAATAGTTATTTTAATCCATTTTTGATTTTATAGATTTAAAATTAATATTTACATTTACCAAAATTACATTATTCATGCGTCGTTTATTACTTTTAATACTAGTTGGATTTGCCGTTTCTTTAACCTCATGTAGAAACGATTTTGAATTTGAATCCAGAACAGGTGGTTTAGAATTTTCAAAAGATACGGTTTATTTAGACACAGTTTTTACGAATATTGGCTCCAGCACTTACACTTTAAAAGTATACAATAGAAGTGATAAAAATATTTCAATACCTTCACTTGGATTAAAAAAAGGAACAGCATCAAAATACCGTTTAATGGTAGATGGAATGGCGGGTCAAGTGTTTGAAAATGTTGAAATTTTGGCTAAAGATAGTATGTATATTTTCGTTTCGGTTACAGCAGATGTAGCCGATGCAAATCCAACTGATTTTTTATATACTGATAAAATTTTATTTGGAGAAGAAACGAATCCGAATCATCAAAAAGTGGAGTTGGTTACTCTAATTCAAGATGCGTATTTTATTTATCCTGGAAGAGTTCAAAATCCGGATGAAACCTATACTTATGATGAGTTAAATTTGGGTGTCGATGGAGATGGAAATCCTATTTCAATACGAGGTAGATTTTTGGAAGAAACCCATCCAGCAAATGGAAATGAATTACATTGGAACAATACCAAACCTTATGTTGTGTATGGTTATGCCGCTGTCCCATCAAATAAAACTCTTGTTGTAGATGCTGGAGCCAGAATACATTTTCATGCCGAATCTGGATTAATTGTTGCAAATAATGCATCTATTCAAGTTAATGGTAGTCCTTCAACCACAGAAGCTTTAGAAAATGAAGTTATTTTTGAAGGCGATCGTTTAGAACCTGATTTTTCTGAGGTTCCAGGTCAATGGGGAACTATTTGGTTTTCACAAGGAAGCACTAACAATCAAATTAAAAATTTAACTATTAAAAATGCCACAGTTGGATTCTTAGTTACAGGAAATGATGGTACTTCTACTCCAACTTTAGATATAGAAAACACCCAATTTTATAATTGTTCTAATGTTGGAATTTTAGCCCGTACAGGAAATATTGTAGGCAAGAATGTTGTGATTAATAATTGTGGACAAGCTTCTTTTGCTGGAAGTTTTGGTGGAAGTTATGAATTCATTCATAGCACTTTTGTAAATTATTGGTCTTCATCAAATCAAACTGTAATATTATTGGATGATTATGATGGAAGTAGTATTTACGCGCTAAATAAAGCTGATTTTAAAAATTGTATAATTTATGGAAGTGCTAATTTATCAATAAATCTAAAAAAAGAAGGAACAACTTTCAACTATAATTTTGATCATTGTTTAATCAAATTTGCTGATTACGGTAATCAATTTACCAATAATCCTTTATACAATTTTTCAAATTCTAGTTTGTTCAACAATTGTTTAATTGCTAGAAATTCGACTAATAATAATCCTGATTTCAAAGATGCACGAAATAATGAATTGATAATTGGAGAAGATTCGGCAGCTAAAGGAACTGCAGATTTTAATTTTTCTTCTGGAACATTTGATATTCTAAACAATTCCAGAACTAATCCATCAGATATAGGTGCTTACAATTGGACCACATTTGATTAATCAATTAAACTATACAATTATGAAAAATCTCTCTTTATCTATTTTAATTATCGGTTTAACATTTGTTTCTTGCAAGAAAGAAGAAGCGCAAAAACCAGAAGAAACAA
>VFQS010003065.1_pt1 | contig 13025 bp, 16 predicted proteins | sample 3512361 | NCBI WGS metagenome assembly VFQS01 (sample SAMN10412375, study PRJNA504923) | tailings metagenome | isolation source: Relicate 1 Philex TSF3 active mining | place: Philippines
AGGTTCAATGTCTAGCTTTGCTTTCAGACAAGAGTTTATGGCTTCGTTTGAAGCATCTCAGAGTGAGATATTTAAGGAAGAATGGATTAAAGTCAGCGACGAGGAACCTGATGAAGGTAACTACTTTATGGCGGTGGATCTATGTGGTTTCTCGGATTCTTCTCAGACGAACAAGTCGAAGAATTCGAAACTGGATGAGACAGCGATAGCCATTGTTAAGGTTAACACCAAAGGTTGGTGGGTTGCTGACATACTGCATGGTAGGTGGGATGTCCGAGAGACAGCAGTACGTATATTAAAGGCTGCAAAGGATTACAGAGTTAGTTGTGTTGGGATAGAGAAAGGTGCGCTGAAGAATGCAGTGATGCCTTATATGCACGATCTGATGCGTAGGAATGGGTTCTATCCTAGGATTGAAGAACTAACGCATGGTAATAAGAAGAAAGCAGATAGGATTGTTTGGTCACTACAGGGTCGATTTGAGCATGGTAGGATTGTTTTAAATGAAGGTGACTGGAATTATCAGTTCATGGATCAACTGATGCAGTTCCCAGACACTAAGACACATGATGATTTGATTGATGCACTTAGCTACATTGATCAAATACAAACTGCAAACTGGAATCAAAACCTTGATGAAGAAGAGTTTGAAGTATTGGACCAAGTAGCAGGCTATTAGGATAACCAAACATGAAATTTGAATCCGAAATCACTCCTCAGAATGCTCTAGTAGCATTTGTGATGGATCGATGCAACAACTGGAGGGACTACAGAGATGAGAACTACCTCCCAAGATGGGAAGAGTATGAACGTCTTTGGCGTGGAATCTGGGCTGATGAAGATAAAACCAGACAGTCTGAGCGTTCAAAGATCATCTCCCCTGCCCTACAACAGGCAGTAGACAATAAACAAGCTGATCTTGAAGAAGCTGTGTTCGCTAAAGGACAATTCTTCGACATCAGTGATGACGTTGCTGACCAGGATAAACAAGACATTGAGATCTTACGTACTCGTTTGTCTGAAGATTTTAAGAAAGACAAGATCAGAAAAGCTATTGGTAATGTCATGACCTTAGCTGAGATCTACGGTACTGGTATCGGTGAGATCATTGTTAAGCAAAAGAAGGAGATGGCTCCAGCAACACAGCCTTCAGCACAGCCTGGACTGTCTATGATTGGTGTCCGAACCAACAACCGCATTGCTGTGCAATTAAAACCTATCAATCCTAAGAACTTTCTTATTGATCCTAACTCAACAAGCATTGAAGATGCTATGGGTTGTGCCATTGAAGAGTATGTAGGTAGACATGCAGTCATCAAAGGCATGGAAGATGGTGTATACAAAGCAGTTGCACTTGGTGATGCTGCTGTAGATACGGACTTAGAGCCTGATCAAGACCTAACATATTACCAGAATGACAAGATTCTTATGTTAAGGTACTATGGTTTAGTGCCTAGAAAGCTATTAGCAAACCCTGATGACATGGCTTATGAAGATGATGAGCTATATTCAGACATGGTTGAGGCTATGGTGGTCATTGCTAACGGAGAAGCCCTGCTAAAGGCTGAAGAAAACCCGTTTATGATGCAAGATAGGCCTGTAGTTGCTTACCAAGCTGACTCAATTCCTGGTCGTTTCTGGGGTCGAGGAACGGCTGAGAAGGCATACAACATGCAAAAGGCTGTTGATGCTCAGTTACGTAGTCATTTAGACTCTTTAGGGCTTACAACAGCTCCTATGATGGCTGTAGATGCTACAAGACTGCCTAGAGGAGCTAAATTTGAGATTCGTCCTGGTAAAACCATCCTAACTAATGGTAATCCTAACGAAATCTTAGCCCCATTCAAGTTTGGTAACACAGATCCAGCTAATTTACAGTCTGCACAGGTCTTTGAACGCATGATGTTGCAGGCTACAGGTACATTAGACACAGCAAACCTCCCTGCACAAGTCTCTGGTGGTGAAGCAGCCACTGCTGGACTTGCTATGGCAGTGTCCGGACTGATTAAAAAGAACAAGAGATCGTTGGTTAACTTCCAAGAAGACTTCTTGATTCCTTTTGTAGAGAAAGCAGCATGGAGATACATGCAGTTTAGTCCTGATCGCTATCCTGTACAAGACTTTGACTTTGTTGCTACAGGTACGATGGGTATGATAGCAAGAGAGTTCGAACAAGCACAGATACTTGCATTGTTGTCTACGCTTGGTCCGAATAGTCCTATCGTTCCTTTGTTGCTACAGGGTGTTATTGAGACAAGTTCACTACCTAACAAAGAAACATTGTTAGCTCAGTTGGCTCAACTTGCTCAACCAGATCCACAACAACAGCAGATACAACAGCAAGCAGCACAGTTGCAATTAGCAGATGCTGAAGCTAGTGTCCGAGAGAAACAAGCTAAAGCTGCTAAGGATGCTGCTGAGGCTCAGAAGACAGCAATAGAAGCACAGTTGCTTCCTGAAGAGACTCGTGCTAAAATAATGGCAGCAGTGTCTAAGAACTTACCAAACCAAGACGATGCTGCTAAGACTGAGTTTGACCGTAGAGTCAAGATAGCAGAGTTAATGCTCAAAGAAGCTGACTTAGCGAACAACACCAAGATTGTAGAAATGCAGATGAGTAAAGCTGGTGTACTCCCTGGTGATGAAGATATGCTCAACGAACTACTTGATAAGTTGACCGACAATGGCTAAAGAACTTATTGATGCAGTAATGCAGGCTTCTTCACGAGATAAGAAACTCTTGTTGAAAGAGTTAATTGCTGGTCTTCGTGAAGAGAAACAGAAACATGATCTGGAGGTAAACAAGACTAAATCCGCTTACATCGTTGATGCCTTTAAACAGATTGAAGATAGACTTACCGCTAAGTACAATGAAATCAAAGATCTTTCTACAAAGAAAGGTGATCCTGGTAGAGATGGTAAGGATGGTGTAAACGGTAAGGATGGCCGTGATGGTACAAACGGTATTGATGGTCGTCCAGGTAAAGATGGTATTGATGGTAAAGATGGTAGGGATGGTGCTGATGGTGTAAGTGTTACCAATGTATTCATTGACTTTGATGATCAGTTAGTTGTTGAACTATCTAACGGACAACAAATCAATGCTGGTTACGTAACACGTATCGCTAGTGATGCTGTAGTTCAGATGTTCAAACAAGGACAGATGAGCATCACAGAATTACTACCAGATCAAACAGGACATGCTGGAGAAGTTCTCTCCACAGATGGTGATGGTAATCTATCTTGGATTGCTGGTGGCGGTGGAGGAGGTGGTGGAGGCACTACAACCTACTCAGTGACGTTTAACAGCACTGGTTCTGGCGCAACCTCACCAGTATCCTTTAATGGCTCTGTAGCCCGTACAATCAGCTACAACACTATTGGTGCTCCTAGCATTACAGGTACAAACGCTACTGGTACTTGGAATATTGACATTTTAGGTAGTGCAGGTACTGTCACTAACGGTGTATACACAACAGGAAGCTACAGTAATCCTTCATGGATCACAGCACTAGATTGGTCTAAGATTACATCAACACCAACAACACTGTCAGGCTATGGTATCACTGATGGGGTAAGCACTGGTGGTAGCTATAGCAATCCTACGTGGATTACATCACTGGCTGGATCAAAGATCACTGGTAACATTAGTGGTAATGCAGGTACTGCAACAGCGATTGCTGGTGGTGCTGCTAACAAGATTGTTTACCAGCTTGGTGCTGATACTACAGGGTTTATTGATGCTCCTACCACATCAAATACCTACCTTAAGTGGAGTGGAACAGCATTCGGTTGGGATACTGTTGCTGCTGGCGGTGGCGGTACAACAACCAATGCAGTAACTTTCAACAATAGTGGTAGTGGTGACGCATCAGGAACTACCTTTGATGGTTCTGTAGCAAGAACTATCAGCTACAATACCTTAGGTGCTGCTAACTCAGGTGCTAACACAAACATCACTAGCCTAGACAGCATCACTGGTGGTATTAGCTCACCAGACTTCGTACAGTTTGACACAGCAGCTACGGTTACTGGTGCTGTAGGTAAATTATGGTATGACAGTGGTGATGGATCATTAGTTACTCGTCTAAAGGGTAACAATGTTGATCTCCAGGTAGGTCAAGAGAATGTTGTCTTAGTATACAACGGTACAGGCTCTACGATTACAAAAGGTAAGGTAGTTGCTGTATCAGGTGCTCAAGGACAACGACCCAGTGTAGTGCTTGCTGACGCAGATAGTGAAGCCTTGTCCGCACCTACACTTGGTGTAACAGCAGAAGACATTGCTAACGGTGCAGAAGGCTTTGTAGCCACCTTTGGTGTGATTAGAGGTATTGATACCAGTGCATTCACTGCTGGTGACGATGTTTACTTATCACAAACTGCTGGTGGGTTTACAGCAACAAGACCATCAGCACCAGCACATACGGTATTCCTAGGTTGGGTTGTTAAGGTTAACGCCTCTTCAGGTGAGTTGTTCCTGAATATCAACAACGGTTGGGAACTGGATGAGCTACATAATGTTAAGATTACTTCTGTTGCCAATAATGATATACTTCAGTATGATTCAGCAAACCAATACTGGAAGAACATTGCACCAGCGTCAGTTACAGGAACCTGGGGCATCAGTATCACAGGTAATGCTGGTACAGTAACGAATGGTGTATATACAACTGGTAGTTATTCAAACCCATCATGGATTACCTCATTAGCTTGGAGTAAAATAAGCAGTACACCAACCACACTAAGTGGTTACGGCATTACTGACGGTGTATCTACAGGTAGTACCTATTCAAACCCAACATGGCTTACAGCCTTAGCTGGATCAAAGATAACAGGTGATATCAGTGGTAACGCAGGTAATGTCACTGGTACAGTAGCAGTTGCTAATGGTGGTACTGGTGTTTCAAGCATAACAGGTATCGTAAAAGGTAATGGTACTTCAGCATTCACTGCTGCTGTATCTGGTACTGACTATGCACCAGCAACCAGTGGTACATCCATTCTATACGGTAATGGCTCTGGTGGCTTTAGTAACGTTACGATAGGTACTGGGTTAAGCTTTGCTGCTGGTACGTTATCTGCCACAGGTGGGGTAGGTACTGGTGATGTTGTTGGTCCTTTGTCAGCAACAGACAATGCTATAGCAAGGTTTGATACAACCACAGGTAAACTGATTCAAAACTCTGGTGTTACGATTGATGACTCAGACAATGTAACACTACCAGCACAGGCTGATCTTCGCTTTGCTGATGCTGATTCAAGTAACTGGGTTGCTTTCCAAGCACCAGCAACTATAAGCAGCAATGTTACTTGGACACTACCAAGCACAGATGGAACTAGTGGTCAGTTCTTATCAACTAACGGTACTGGAACACTGTCTTGGGCTACAGCTAGTGGAGGTGGTGGTGGATCATCAACGATTTTAGAGAATGATCAAACAATTTCTTCAAACTATACAGTCACTGCCGCTAAGAATGGTATTAGCGTTGGACCTGTTACAATTAACACCGGAATCGCTGTCACTGTAGGTACTGGACAACGATGGTTAGTCATGGATTAAGGAGACATAATGTCTGCAATTAAAGTTCAAGGAAATGCTAGTGGTACTGGTACACACACGATTCAGTCCGCTAACACTAACTCTAACCGTACTGCTACGTTGCCTGATGCGGATACAACGCTTGGTTACTTGAATGTGCCGGTTAGTTCTACGACCACAACGGTAGCAACAGGCGATGTTGGCAAGGTGATCTCGCTGTCGGCTGGGATCACCATCCCTGACGCGACATTCGCAGCTGGCGATGTTGTCTCGCTCTACAACAACACCAGCGGCAACCTGACGATTACCTGCTCGATCACCACCGCGTATATCGCAGGCACCGATAGCGACAAAGCGTCAGTGACCCTTGCGACTCGCGGCGTGGCGACGGTCTTGTTTATCTCCTCGACGGTGTGTGTGATCACCGGAAATGTGAGCTAACTATGGCAGGCATTCTTGCTTTATTACTTGGTGGCAGAGATTCAACCATTACTACGCACTTCCTTGTAGTTGCGGGTGGTGGGGGTGGTGGGGGTGGTAGCTCATCCGGCGGGGGTGGTTCCGGTGGTCTTAGAACCTCTTGGGGATCAACATCTGGGGGCGGCGCTAGTGCAGAAAGTGCTTTGTCGTTAAAACTTAGCCAAGCCTACTCGCTCACGGTTGGTGGGGCTGGGGCGGCTGGAATATCAGCAGGCCAAGGCGGTAATGGCGGCACCTCTACTTTCGCTACGATCACCACAACAGGAGGTGGCGGTGGAGGTTCTACGGTTAGTGGTAATAATGGCGGCTCTGGGGGCGGCGGTTACCCAGGCTCGGCAGCATCAACTGGCACAGCCAATCAAGGATATGCAGGAGGTGCTGGAGGTACGTTTATTAGCCCTTATTCATCAGGTGGTGGTGGTGGAGCAGGCGGCGCAGGTGCTGCTGGAAATAGTCCAGCTTCGCAAAGCGGCGCTGGTGGTAATGCGTTAGCCGTTGATATTTCTGGGTCTTCATTAGCTTATGCGGGTGGTGGTGGTGGTGGTGCAAATACTGTTTATGGTGGCAGTCCTGGTGCTGGAGGAGCTGCTGGAGGTTCTACGGTTGGTGGTAATGGTATGGCCTCTAATGGCACTGGTCTAAGTGCCGGATCAACAAACCGTGGTGGAGGCGGCGGCGGATCAGCAAATAGTTCTTTGAATGGTGGCGCAGGCGGCTCCGGCGTAGTCATTATTCGCATTCCATCTGCAAGGACGGCTACGTTCTCTGCTGGAGTTACCCAGACATCTGCAACCGTAGGAAGTGACAAGGTGTACACCGTCACCGCAGCCGGTGTTTCTGACACCGTCACATTTAGTTGAGGTTCAGCATGGCTCACTATGCAATGCTTGATGAAAACAATGTCGTCGTTCAAGTCATCGTTGGAAAAAACGAAGATGAGTTTTGGAACGGCCAATCTATGGACTGGGAGGCTTACTACGGTGGAAAACGCACCAGCTACAACACGATAGGGGGTGTGCATCTAAACGGAGGTGTGCCATTTCGAAAAAACTACGCAGGCATTGGCTACACCTACGATCCCGTTCGTGACGCGTTTATCCCACCAAAACCAACACCAGACGCTGTACTTGATGAAAATACTTGTCAGTGGATAGTGCCTGTGGCTGATGTTGTAGCTGCTGACTCTATTGGTGCTGACACTGTTTAAGGAAATCAGCAATCTTCTGATGTTCTTCAGCAGTACCATCGTTCTTGATACGGTTAGCTCTCCATGACACTACCACTACATTACCTTTGATGTAGCCTTTGGTAGCGTCTATACGGTCAAAGCTAACCGAGTTCTCCTGTCTTTCAGGAGCAAAGTAGTTAAGTTCAATACCTAGTATCGGACAATGAGTAGGGAAGGATAGATCACCAAACTCTATCGTCCATTCATGTTTATAGTTAGAAGCTTTCTTACGTCTGAACTTCTCTCTAAAGGCTTGATAGGCATCTTGTTCACGCACTGATGCCTCTTCTGGGTAATGACCCCATTTCTGCTTATAGTTCTGTCTTAGAAGCTCTCTTCGCTGTGTTCGAGGACGTTGTTCATCAGTGATACGACCTTCTTTGACTAGTTTATCAAGCAGTTGATGTACTCGTTGTCTGCTTACATTACCTAAAGCTTTACGTATCTCTTCAGTAGGTTTTCCATGAGCAACTAAGTGTTGGACAAGGTTTAACCTTTCCTGAGAAGTTAGTGATGTTTTAGCAAAGTGATGTGCCTGCATAGTGTCTCCAAAAAGCAGGATTGTACCACACTTTAGTAACGCAGTCAAGGGGCTTTACAGCAACAAAATAGGTGTGGTAAAATTACAACATGGAAGAAAAACTACAAAGATACTATGAAAATAGGTTTGACTTATTTTCTCATCCAGGTTGGCTTGATTTGATGGAAGATGCTCAACAATTGTTTGAAGCATACAACAAAGTCACCTCCATCACTGACTCAAACAACCTATTCTTTAAAAAAGGTCAACTAGACATCTTAGATTGGCTCCTGACACTCAAAGAAGTATCAGAAAAAGCCTATGAGGATTTAACGAATGAGGATTCTAAATGATTTCCACTGCTCTGATGGTCACACAACAGAGCACTTAGTTGTACACAACCAAAACACTGTAGTTTGTCCTGTTTGCAATAAAGAAGCACAAAGGCAATTAGCAGCACCGAGAAGTAAGCTAGAAGGTATTACTGGCTCATTCCCTGGTGCAGCAGATCGATGGGCTAAGGTACACGAACAGGCCACTAAAGTAGCACAGTCTAAGTCCTACTACGAGGGATAACTTAGATTTTTTTAACATCCTAACAATTGGGTTTAACCCGACTAGGAGACGCAAATGGCTGAATTTGTAGATTCTGTTGATGACGAACAACAAGTTAATGAATTTCAAGCGGAGGAAGTAAAGCAAGCAACACCTACTCAGCATGAGATCCCTGAGAAGTATAAGGGTAAATCTTTAGATGAGATCATAAGGATGCACCAAGAGGCTGAGAAGTTAATTGGTCGTCAAGCACAAGAGGTTGGTGAAGTTCGAAAACTTGCTGATGAGTTAATCAAGAGGCAAATCACTACCCCTAAGGTAGAAGCAAAAGAAGCTGTTGAAGAAGAGACTGATTTTTTTGCCGATCCTGTTAAGGCAGTTAACAAAGCAGTAGCTACGCATCCTGCTGTGCAGCAAGCTCAATTAGCAGCAGCACAGATGGCTCGTATGCAGACTGCGAACAGGCTAGCTCAATCACATCCAGATTATACACAGGTCATTGCTGATCCTGAGTTTGCTGAATGGGTTAAAGGCTCTAGTGTTCGCCAAAGGCTGTACGCAGCAGCAGATCAACAGTTTGATTTTGACTCTGCTAACGAACTACTTACTACGTTTAAGGAACTGAGAAAGATCAAACAGGAAACTGTTAATCAAGCGTCTCAACAACTCCAAGAACAGACAGAGAAGACACTTAAAGCTGCTACTGTAGCTCTTGATGGTGCTACTGGAGAAACGAGCAAGAAAATTTACCGTCGAAGCGATCTTATTCGGCTTCAAATGACAGATCCAGAGCGTTACCTAAACCTGCAACCAGAGATCATGCAGGCATACGCTGATGGACGTGTCCGTTAAACTTAATTTTAAAGGAAACTTAAAATGGCTGCTGTAACTTATCCTGGAGGTAGTTCCTCCATCGTTAACAAGACCAATGCTGATAAATTTATCCCTAGCCTATAATTTTGGGGATGTAAAACCTTCTCTGAATAACTGGGAAAGAACGTAAGGTGTCTTAACCAGAGGGAACACGACATTACCGACAATGCAGTTCACACCTAGGAGGGTGTATGAAGCGATTAAGTTGGAAGTATATTGCAGGTTTGATTGATGGCGAAGGCTGTCTAGATGTTCAAGTAACAAACGGTATTTATGTCAGGCCGAGAGTTAGAATAGGCATGGCAGTGAATGCAAAGATGATACTTGATATGATGCAAGTTAATCATGGTGGTTATTTATGTCACCGTGAAAGTAAGAATGAAAACTGGCAAGATTCTGTAAGTTGGGAGCTTGTTGGTTACAGTCAAGTATGTCCTTTCTTACGAAATATTGCTAACCATCTATATATCAAACACGAACAAGCCAGGTTTCTCCTTTGGATGGAGAATAACTTAAAAGGCAAGCAGGTCGCTGATGAAGCAAGACAGCTTGTGATAACTGAGCTAAAAGCAATGAAGCGTGACCCGCACAGACTAAGTGAGAAGGCACAGGAGAAAGTTTTAATACTTCTGTGATGCGATAGTCGGAGTATCTTTTTAGATACTGGGAAATTTGGAGCGATGAAATTATTGCAGCGTATAAGAAGAATCTTGTTATGGCAAACCTTGTCAACAAGATGTCTATGCGTGGCAAGAAAGGTGATCTGCTTCATATTCCTAAGCCCACCCGTGGTGTAGCTGCTGCTAAAGCTGCTAACACTGCCGTTACCATTCAGGCTAACGTCGAAGACGAAGTGCAAGTTTCGATTAACAAGCACTACGAATACTCACGTTTGATTGAGGACATCGTTGAAGTGCAGGCATTGGCTTCCCTGCGCCGCTTCTACACCGAAGACGCTGGTTACGCTCTTGCTACGCAAGTCGATACTGACCTTGTTCGTATCGGTCGTCTCTTCAATGGCTCACACGCTGCTGGTGCAACTGGTGACTACTCTGTTGCTGGTACAACCACTGCCTACATTGGTGGTGATGGTACAACTGCATTCGTTGGTGGTGCTGGTGCTGGTAACGCTTCTGCACTGACTGATGCTGCTATCCGCCGTACCATTCAGCGTCTTGATGATGCTGATGTTCCTATGGATCAGCGTTACTTCCTCGTTCCTCCTGTTGCTCGTAACACCATGATGGGTCTTGCTCGTTTCACTGAGCAGGCTTTCGTTGGTGAGCAAGGTGGTGGCAACACCATCCGCAATGGTCAGATCGGTGATGTATACGGTGTTAAAGTGTTTGTTTCTACGAACGCTGACACAGCTTATGCTTCTTCCGGTACTGCTCCTCGTGCTTGCTTGATGTTCCACAAGGATGCAATGGTTCATGCAGAGCAGATGGCTGTTCGTTCACAGGCTCAGTACAAGCAAGAGTATCTCTCTACGTTGTACACTGCTGACACCCTTTATGGTGTTGCAGAGCTTCGTAACGATGCTGGTATCGCCCTCATTATCCCTGGTTGATAACATTAGGGGCCTAATCAGCCCCTCTAACTAAGGAGATAATTATGGCTGCTACTTCTGTTGTTTCTCGTCGTGGTACAGATCAGTTTCGTGGTCTATTCAGTGATACTTGGTCAGTGACAGCTACGCTGGACTTGGCTTCGGTTGCTGATGCTGAAACACAAGTTGATACTGTTACGGTTCCTGGTGTTGCTCTTGGTGATGTTGTTCTTGGTGTTTCGTTCGGTGTCGATGTTGCTGGACTCAGTATTACTGCTGATGTCACGGCTGCTGATACGGTAACGATTGCTGCTAACAACAATACTGGTGGTGCTGTTAACTTAGCATCCACTACGATCAAGATTGCTGTAGCTAGGTTCGTATAAAAAGGAGGGGCTTTGTAGCCCCTTCAACATATAGAGGTCATTATGGTTTACTTTAGATGTAAGTGGTCCAACAATGTAATTGGTGTTGAGGTTGAATATGATGTAGCACAGATGCGTAAGCATCCTGACTATGATGAAGTAGAAGAAGAAGAAAAGAAAGAAGAAACTGAAAAGGCTACTAAGGTAAAGAAATCTAAAGAGGATTAGAAATGTCTAACTATACGAAGACAACCAACTTTACTGCCAAAGATTCTCTACCATCAGGTAATGCTGGAAAGATTGTCAAAGGTTCTGACTTTGACACTGAGTTTGACAACATTGCAACTGCTATCTCTACTAAGCAGGATTCTTCTTCGCTTGGTACGATAGCAACACAGAATGCTAGTAACGTAACCATCACTGGCGGTACGATGAGTGGTATGACATCGATTGCTGATGCTGATGGTAATGTTCGTGGTATTCAGAAGTCTGGTTCTACAAAGACATCTTCGTATACGTTAGTAGCAGCAGATGCTGGTAACTTCATTCAAGTAGAATCTGGTGGTTCTATCGTAGTTCCAACATCCGTATTCACTGCTGGTGATAGTGTTATCATCTTTAACAACACCACAGGTGATATGACAATTACTTGTAGCGCTGTTACTGCTTATGTTGGTGGCATCAGTTCTGCAAAGACTTCAGCAACAGTAGCTACCAGAGGTATTGCTACGATCTTGTTTGTAACCTCGTCACTTGCTGTGATTGTAGGTAACGTAAAATGACAGCCCTTCCTGCCTTTCTAGGCTCTGGTGGTTTAAAACAAGGACAACAAGCCTACACAACTGCTGGTACATACACGTTTGTTCCTCCTCCTGGTGTTGAATCAATCTGTGTTGTTTGTATTGGTGCAGGTGGGGGCGGTAGTGGTCGTGGAGGCGGTGCTGGTGGAGGTGGTTTAGGATACAAGAATAACATTACCGTTGTTCCAGGTAACTCTTATACAGTTGTTGTTGGTGCTGCTGGAATAGGCGTTGATTGGCCTAACTCTGATGGTGGTGCTGGCGGAGATAGCTACTTTAATAACACATCGACATGTGTTGGTTATGGAGGTGGTGGTGGACTGTTCGGCACAGGAGGTGCTGGAGGAAGTTATGTTGGTGATGGTGGCGGTAGTGGAGGAGCTGGTGGAAATACCGGAGGTGGTGGAGGAGGGGCTGGTGGTTATTCCGGTAACGGTGGGTCTGGTGGATCAAACGGCACAAACGGCTCAAATGGCACAGGAGGCTCCGCAGGTGGTGGTGGTGGAAGCACCCAGAACCAAAGTGGCGGAGGAGGTGGAGGCGGAGGTGTAGGTTTACTAGGAGAGGGTTCCTCAGGCACAGGTGGTACTGGTGGTAATATTTCCACAGTTACAGCAGGGACAGGAGGTTCTAGTGGGGCTTCTGGAACCTATAGTGCATCAGGTATTGGAGATGGTGGTGCTTATGGTGGAGGTGGTGGTGCAGCGAATAGTGACATAAGCGGCGGTGATGGTGCTGTAGGCGCAGTAAGAATTATATGGGGAGCAGGACGTTCATTCCCGTCAACTAATACCGGAGATGTGTGATGGCTCTCCAAGCAGACGAACACGTAAAACAAGTTGGTGATGCCCTATCAATCATTACAGTTGTAGGTACTCTAGCTGAATTACTGCCTGCAATGGCTGCTGTCCTCACCATTGTATGGACTGCAATCAGGATATGGGAAACAGATACAGTACAGATGATCTTTGGAAGGAAGAAAGATGAAACAAAAACCAAAGAAGATTGAGAAAGTTATGCGTGAGTACAAAGAAGGTACTCTGCATAGTGGTAAAGGCGGTCCTGTAGTTAAGTCACGTAAGCAAGCAGTTGCCATTGCCTTATCAGAGGCTG
>VFQS010003066.1_pt1 | contig 13020 bp, 14 predicted proteins | sample 3512361 | NCBI WGS metagenome assembly VFQS01 (sample SAMN10412375, study PRJNA504923) | tailings metagenome | isolation source: Relicate 1 Philex TSF3 active mining | place: Philippines
GTGTCGATTCTTTGTCGAAGGTGATCTAATGGTTTACAGAGCGATCACGTATAGCTGAGTTGTTTCTCGTATGATAACCGATAAGGCCTTACTATTGAAATGGGCTTTTATGATGGGAAAAAGATAAAGTCGAGCCCAAGAAGTCATGGTTGTACGATGACCAATGCCCCCTCTCCCGCAAGCGGGAGAGGGGTGGGGTGAGGGAGCTCGGTCAAGCGAGAAGCATGTTTGTGTTACGAATTCCAAAATCGGATCTAACATTGAAATTGCATTTCGCTAACTTGAACCACCCTCATCCCAGCCTTCCCCCGCTCGCGGGAGAAGGAATTTTTTAACCGAACCTGAATTTGTGCTGATACCTACGCCTTGAAGAGGGGGGATCTATGGAGGATAGGAGGAGAGTGTTACTCCGCCACATCATTCCTCAACAACGCCTGCAAACGCGCAACCCCAACCGGCTCTTGCGCTTGCAAAGCAATTACCGCCCAACGTTTTGCATGTTGTTTTGCCACAGTTTGAATTTGCGCCAATTCATTCTGCGCACGTTCTTGCAATAAGGCAGAAGTTGGATGCGCTAGTGCCAAGCTATTGTTAATGACCCACGCCCATGGTTCTATCCCCGCGCGTCGCAAATCTTTTTGTAGGCCAGCGGCCTCCAATACCGGCGTCGTTTCTGCCAGTGTCACGATAATGACTTTGGTTTGCTGCGGATCTTGTAGTTGCATCATCGGCGTATTGAAGCGCATGCCTGTGCTTTCCATTTGTCGCGCAATTTCGCGATGATAAGCATCCGTCGCGTCAAGTAAGAGCAGGGTATGTCCAGTCGGCGCAGTATCCATCACCACAAACTTCTTACCTGCTTCACGGATCACGCGCGAGAACGCTTGGAACACGGCGATCTCTTCGGTACATGGTGAGCGTAAATCTTCTTCTAGCAATGCGCGCCCAGCTTCATCCAAATGTTTGCCTTTACTCGCCATCACTTGCGCACGATATGCCTCTGTTGCTGCATGTGGATCGATGCGACTGACGCTCATGTTTTCAACCTCACCACCTAGCGCTGCTAACACGTGGGCGGCGGGGTCAGAGGTGGTTAAATGCACTGCATTACCGCGCCGCGCTAATTCGACTGCAAGTGCCGCCGCCACCGTGGTTTTGCCAACGCCACCTTTGCCCATCGTCATAATTAAGCCATGCCCATCTGCCGCTAAATCATCAATCAGGCTCGACAAATCAGGGCAGGCTGGTGCTTCCGTAATCAGCTTGGAAGACGACACTGCAGACGATGGATTGAGCAAGGCACGCAAGGCCGACAAACCAACTAAATTAAAACCAAGCAAAGGAAGTTGATCACACGGCGCCTCCTTCAACACAGCAGGCATGGTATTCAAACTGATTTGTTCGCGTTGCACAATCGCGGCAGCTAATTTGTCATGCACCGCTTCGGCTTCAGGCATCACACCATTGATGACTAAGTACTGTTGTTGAAATCCAATCGCAGCCAGTTCTTCGTGGGTTCGCGCGGCTTCGCGCAGGGCAGCTGTTTGCGCACGAGCGACCAAGACCATGCGCGTGCGTTGCGGATCAGCCAAGGCTTCCACCGCAGCATGATATTGCTCGCGTTGTTTTTCTAAACCAGCCAAGGGACCTAAGCACGACGCATCGCCTTTGCCTTCTTCTAAAAAGTCGGACCACGCACCGGGTAATTGCAACATGCGTATGGTATGACCTGTCGGTGCGGTATCAAAAATAATATGATCAAATTGACTGATTACAGCTTGATTAGTGAGTAAGCCAGTGAATTCATCAAACGCAGCGATCTCGGTGGTGCAGACGCCGGATAATTGTTCCTCTATGCTATTGACCACCGCATCAGGTAATACACCACGTACCGGGCTGACGATCTTATCGCGGTAGATTTGTGCTGCTGCTTGCGGATCAATTTCTAAGGCGGATAAGTTTGGCACAGCACTCACGGCGGTAATGTGATTACCTATCGTGATACCGAATACTTGTCCGACATTCGATGCCGGATCGGTACTAACCAACAGCACGCGCCGACCAAGATCAGCGAAATGAATCGCGGTCGCGCAGGCCAGCGACGTTTTACCCACGCCACCTTTGCCGGTGAAAAATAAAAACTTAGGAGTCTGTTCAAGAAATTTCACGAGCTTACCCAGTCATAAGATACATCGAATTGATAAAGCAAAAATAGCAGCTAGCAAATTAGTCGTTAGCAAGTCTGACCTTCGCCGCAGCATGGCTTAGAACTAGTGGTGCCAGCAGCAACAGGCAGGATACTTAAGCCCAACCAACGCGCCAATTCAGCACGACGCGGATAGCGATTGGTCAGTGCGATCTCACCATCGAGCAAAATCAAGGGCAAGCCTTCTTGACCTGAGCGCTCTAAAAAACTTTTAACTACCGTATTTTCGGCAAATGCCATTGGCTGTTGTGCCAAATTAAATCGCTCTATCTGTGCACCTTGCTTTTTCGCCCAATCCACATCGGCAGCAAAATTGACAAGTTGTTGATCTGCATCGACACCACAAACACCAGTGCTACAACACATGGCAGGATCAAAAATTTGTAGGGTTTTCATATGATTTTTTCGATATCTATCATGGAGGGGCTTTGAACTACATTACAGCAGTTATTGCACGCAGCGCATTGCGCTGGCGCATACTTGTTCGCTTTTATTTACTTAAGCCATGAGATTAGCGATCTTATCCATCTCTGCTTTTAAAGCCACTTTATCGTCTTGCAAGCTTTCCAGTGGCAATGCAAAAAAAGCTTTAATACGCGCTCGCAAAATACGATAGGCTTGCATAAAGCTAGCGTCAATTTCTGCATCGGTGCCTGTGGCGTGTGCGGGGTCTTCGACGCCCCAATGGGTGCGTAGTACAGGGCCCAAATAAGCAGGGCAAGTTTCGCCTGCCGCACTCGCGCAAACTGTGATCACGATGTCTGGTGTCGCTGGCAAGTTATCCCAGGATTTACTGAAATAGCCATCGGTCGCGATGCCCTCGCGCGCCAATAATGCGAGTGAACGTGGATGCACTTGGCCAGTTGGTTTGCTACCCGCACTCATTGCGCGCCAACCAGCAGGTGCTAGGTGATTAAAAGTCGCTTCGCCCAAAATAGAGCGGCAAGAATTACCCGTACAAAGAAATAAGACGTTCATGATGAGCTGACCTCAGTTGATGAAGATGGGGAAGATGATGGATATAGCCAGTTAAACAGCACAGTCGCAGATGCCGCGCCTAACAACTGCATCACAATAAAACCGGGCACATCGTTAGGACGTATGCCGGCAAAGGTATCGCTCATTGCTCGTGCCAAACTCACAGCGGGATTCGCAAATGAAGTCGATGAGGTGAACCAATATGCCGCCGTGATATACGCTGCGACTGCAAATGGTGTAGTTGCTGGTCGTGTGCGTGAAGTGCTGATGATGACGGCAATTAAACCAAAGCTCGCAATGAATTCACTCCACCATTGTGAGACGCCAGTACGCGCATGTGTCGATGCGAAAAATAGCGGCAAATCAAACATGCCATGTGCGGCGGCGACACCAGCAAAGGCCCCCAGTATTTGTGCAACGACATAAGGAAAAATGTAGTGCCTTGGTAAATTTTTTTGCCACGCTTCAGACAGTGTCACCACAGGATTAAAATGCGCATCCGACAAATTGCCAAACATCAAAATCAAGGCAATCAAACCTGCGCCTGTTGCAAGCGCATTAGCGAGCAAAGCGATCGCAGCATTACCCGCAGAAAGCGTCTGCGCCATGATGCCAGAGCCGACTACGATGGCGAGTAAAAAAGCAGTGCCAAGGAACTCGGCAACGATGCGTTTTAGTAAAATGTTTTTTGAAGACATAAAAGCACGATCAAAGAAAAATCACAGATAAATCATCGCAAAATGAAAGAGTAAAAAAGAAAAAACCAATCAAGCTTTCACCATCGATTTCGGCACGGATTTGGTCGTTGACTTTTTTGTCACCGATTTTGGTGTGGAGCTCGGCCCACATGGATTACCACCACAACAGCTCTCAGTTAAAAATCCTATCAAATCATTCATCGCAGCAAAATTCGCCGAGTAAATAATGAATCGCCCATCCTGCCGCGCCACGATCAAATCTGCGTGCGATAACTCTTTTAGATGAAACGATAGCGATGAAGAAGGCACTTCAAGTTGCTCTGCAATTTTGCTAGCTGCTAAGCCTTCCGGACCAGCTGTAACTAGCAAGCGAAAGATCGCTAGGCGCGATTCTTGGGCTAACGCGGCAAGGGCGCTAATCGCGGATTTGGTTTCCATGGCTTGTCTTTCTTTATCGTACAGAACAAAATTATTCAGTGATTCGTTTAATTTCGATAATTCTATATTTATCGAAATATAGAAGCAAGCTTTTTAAAAATTTTATGTGAGTGCTTAGTTTTTCTATTAGTTAGTTTGCAGGGAAAGGTTTAGTGTATTTCTATTGAATTTCATTGCACATCAATGTTTATGCAAGCCTGAGCCAGCCAGATTACTGCGCGACGACAGTTGATGTTGCTAGTCCATATTCTGCTCGTTACACAGTTCTTATTCTACGAGTCAATCTAGTTACTTTCTGCAAGCGGCGATAATTTTAGTAAAGATGAGTTCGACATCGGCCATAGGATTTGCAGCCACTGAACGAGCCCAAATTTCTCCGTCGATTACACAGCTTGACAGCATGCCAGCGGGGAGTGCCGCGAGTAATTCGGTGGTGCTGATGTGACGAGGTCGAAAAACATTGACTGCCGTTTGCGGCTTATTCCATAACTCAAGTTCGTCCGCCTCTTCAATTTTCTGTGCAAATAAATCTGCTGCCTGCATCAGATGATTAAGTCGTTGAGCAAGTCCATTTTGTCCCCACGCTAACAGTGTGGCCAGCAAAGGAATCGCCGCAGCAGATCGTGAACCTTGTACGCCAATGTTCGGTTTGGCTAAATAACTGCCGCCAAAACTGATCGCTTTATTTGCACTCTCTAAATCACGAAACATGATCAATGCCGAGTCCTTAGGTTGAAACAGCCACTTGTGGGCGGACACCGCAATTGAGTCTGCGTTTTCTATCCCATTTATGCGTTCTGCATATTCAGGGCTTAGGCGCAAAGGTCCTGCCCAAGCGGCATCAATATGTGTCCATGCCGCCGCGCCGCAGAGTGCTAAGGAATCGATTGCGCCTGTCGCAGTCGTCCCCGCGTTCAGTACGAGGCAGCTATTTTTTAAATCGGGAAGTTGCGTAGTGTCTAAGCGACCTTGTGCATCCACTGCGATTTTTACCAACTTAACACCAAGCAGATGGCAAGCTTTTTCTATGCTGAGATGCGCTGCTTGCGACGTTACCACTTGTCGAATTCCAGCGACATCGCGTGCTGCCCAGATACCCGTTAAATTAGCGATGGTAGAACCCGAACAAAAGTGACCACCGCGCATTCCGAAGAATGGCGCTAGCCAATCCAATACCAGCTTCTCCGCTCGTGTCGCAAAAGGCGAGGTTGCTTCATGTAGTAAATTTTGGTTCAAGCTGGCATTCCAAAGCTGCATTGCCCAAGTGATCCACGGGGTTGGCGGGTCCATGTGCGCCATTGAGGTCGATGCGCCAAGCTGTGCGGCTTTACCAAGAACTTGCGGAGCAAGCAAATCGAGCACTTGGCTTTCACCTAGCCCCAATTTAGGTAAGCTAATTGGCAGATCACGTACATCAGTCTCGCTGGAAGTCATTAATGTTAATGCTTTCGTTAGACCATCTAAATCAAAAAAACTGGCGTTGGAAGTATGATCGGAACTATGCATGTGAAATCCTAGAGAAATGGAGCGCGTGGACGCGGCCTAGTAAGTAAAAATTTATGCGCTAGCTTCACAGGTGAGCCGCAACTGAACGCTGAATTGAACACTTTAATTACCGTCGCAATTCTCTGATGCGCTACGCTAAGTTGCCAGCCTTAAATTGTCGTATATTTGTATTTTTTATTTGACATTGTTTGTAGCGGCAGTGTGCAGTGCTCAGTCCACAATATTCAGTGCAGATGTGATGAACGGTGCTTTGGCTTCTGTATAAGCAGCCTTGTCGTCTGCGTATTGCAAAGCAAGGCTCAATTTCAATTGTTGGTAGGCAGAACGTTGTTGTAGATCTGATCGCAATAAGTCACGAAATTTGAGATGGTCGCACCAAATACGCGAGCCGATTTCTACGCCATGCAAGTGAATGCGCAGACTATCCTTGGGAGATTTGACAAAGTAGCGTCGTGTTGGGATTTCTTTTTCATATTTTGCGACGTAGAGAAAGCCGATGTTTTCTAGTGAAGTAATTTTCGATTCAATCTGGCTTAAAGAGTTGAACCCAAGAAGTACATCAATGACGGGCTTCGCACAAAGTCCAACAACTGCGGTGCTGCCTATATGCTCTATCTGCGTGTTGTTCTGAGAAAACACCGTGAACAGTTCTTGGCGAACTTGCTTGAACAGTTGCGGCCATTCGTCCGAATAAGGGCAGATAGTGAGCTTTGATTTCATATGGTTTTTTATTGCATACTCATTGCTTAGATATGTCGGTACTGCGATATTTTTTCAGCTACGGCGAAACTTGCGAGCGGCAACTTGCTAGTGTTTTTAAAGACAGCGCCGCCTCGTCTCTAATCCATTGCGAAAATGCTTGTACACTCGCTTTTTGCGCATCTTTTTCTCGATATAACAGCCAATGTGAATAGGGATCACGGGCGCGCACAGCGAGTGGACGTACCAATTTTTTCTCTAGTAAATCTTCAATCACCAATACATCCAGTGCTAGGCAAATGCCGTGGTGTGATTTAGCCGTATCAATTGCTAAATGTTCGTGGCTATAGAAAGGACCTTTATTTGCGTGTGCGAGTAAGGCGGCTTGTTTGTCTTGATTTAGTGCATGAAATTCAGTTGTGTTATGCAGCCAAGCTTGCCAGCGTTCGCCCACTTCACCTGTGTCGCGATCCGGCGGGAGTGGCAATCGCAACAAAGTATGTTGGCGAAGTTGATTCAGATCTTGAGAAGGAATGGGCGCCGATTTGATTTGTATTTTTTTACCTGCTCGTGTAGTGCCAATAGTGGCTGGACTACAAACTGGAAATAAATACGTTTCTTCCCATAGTTTTTCCGCATGCAAACCAGTCTTTTTCGCGCCAGAAAAATCTTGATCGTAACCACCTTTGCCATAACGCAGTACCACGTCAACACTGGCATCATGCATTAAATCGTGGCTTTGATTTTCAGACGAAAGCCGCAAATCAATGTCAGGAAATTGCGCATGAAAGCGACTTAGACGAGGTACTAACCACTTCGCGGCGATCGACGGTGCAGCACTAACGACCAGCACTTGTTCGTTAGTATCAGTTGCACTCGCTTCTTGCATCGCTGTTTGCAACTGTGCAAATGCCGACGTCACTTGTGTCGAGAATTGCCGTCCTTTCGTCGTCAACTGCACCAAACGATTCGAACGCACAAATAAAGGCGTACCAAGATATTCCTCTAAAGCTGCCAGTTGATGGCTAATCGCCGCGGGTGTTACAGAAAGCTCCTGCGCTGCCAATTTAAAACTGCCAAGACGTGCGGCGGCTTCAAAAGCACGAATGGCGCCGAGTGGAGCGGATCGGATGTGGATAGATTTCGTCATCAGTTCAGTTTAGCAGAACTAATCCGAATCGCAAAAATCATCATTTGTCAGCTTAGGCAGCCACTCTTAAACTGCTTTCCATTCGATCGAATAAGCAATATTGAACTCAACATCATTTGGAGCAATGCATGACACCACTTCATGGCGCATCTCAATCACGCCGCTTCCTATTTCTATTGGCAAGCAGTAGAGCTAATGGCAATACCGAACAACTCGCACGCTACGCAGCGCAGTATTTGCCTGCGGAGTTTGAGAAAAAATGGATCAATCTACACGACTACAGCATGCCCGTTTTTCTCGATCAACGTCATCAAGGCGATGGCACCTATCCAGCACCACAAGGCAAAATGCGCGAACTACTCGACGCCACTTTAAACGCGACGGATTTGGTTCTCGTCACGCCACTATACTGGTACAACATGCCTGCAGCGGCGAAACAATATCTAGATCACTGGTCAGGCTGGATGCGTATTCCCGCACTAGATTTCAAAGAGAAAATGCACGGTCGTCGTCTGTGGAACATCACAGTCACCGCCGATGAAGATCAACGTTATGCGCAAGCCTTGGTAGAAAGTTTACGCCTAACCGCTGGATATATGGAGATGCCTTGGAATGGCAGTTTGATTGGCTATGGCAATCGACCTAGCGATGTGATGCAAGATCAGTCTGCGTTAGAACGAGCTAAGAAGTATTTTGTCGCTGCGTAGGGTGGGCACGGCTTCATTGTGCCCACGCGTTATGGCCGAAAAAGGAGAAATGTATTAACTACACGGAGAAGTTTTCGTCGATTAAGCAATTAACCAGTGAGGGTAAAAAAGCTTGCCTACCCTACACAGCGTCCCAACATGACCTGTGGAATTTAGTACGTCGCTGGAAATGGTCCGTCAGTCTCCGCAAAGCAAAAATTATGAAACAATTTAAGTTTGTCTCCAAGAACCTTAAACTCGCAGGCAAAGTATTTTTTCATCCATTGCCTTTCAAGGAACGCTGGATCCCTATTTATCGACCAATGATATTTTTTGGGATAAAACAGAACGGTTATCACGTTATCGCTTTGTTTGACTATTTTGATTTTTAACCGATCTAATTTTGTAATCTCGATGGTTGATTTGGAAGGGGAGTTTGGTTTATACAAAAAATTATAGATGTCATTATTTAGCTTTCCGTTACTACTAAAAATCGGATTGCCATCTTCAAACTCAGCCAATTTTGCTTCATTTCTTGAGATTAAATATCCAAGGAATTTATTGACCTCTATTGTGATTGCATTTTCTTGAGTTTTGGCGTTCACTAGGTTCGGAAAAATTGAACCAGATAGCAAGGACATTACCAATAAAATTATTTTCATAAATTTCCTTGCAAATATGCGGGTCAATTGTTGTTCTTTAGCGGACGTAGGCTAAGCACATTTTTATTGTGTCAACCTTGCAAGACTTATACCGTTTGATCTAACTCTTTCGGAAATTTGCTCGCTTTCATCCATTCATCTTCCGATAAATTCCTATCAAATTCTCGTCGATGCCATGCTCGACTTAGATGAGAGAAAATGTGTTGCAATTGAATTTTGAAATCAATTTCATCGAACTCTGGATCATTCGTCATTTCTAAGATCAAATTTCCAAGATGCTCATGAGCGTCTTCGAGTTCGTACATTAAACCCGCCCATTCGACGGGATTCTTGTTTTTATCTATCAAAATAGAACATTCTTTTCCTTGGAAAATAATTACATCAAAATAATGTCGTACTGCTCCTGATGAAACACATTCTCCACCTGCAGTGAAATTGGCTTACCAATAAAATCGCCCAGCATCGCTAAGTGCTGTGATTCTTCTTCCAAAAACATATCAACCACCACTTGCGATGCCATGATGCGGAATTCTCTTGGGTTGAATTGTTTGGCTTCGCGTAGCAGTTCGCGCAGGATTTCGTAGCAGATAGTGCGGGCGGTTTTGACTTGGCCTTTGCCGCTGCAGGCAGGGCAGGGTTCGCATAATACGTGTGCTAGTGATTCGCGTGTGCGTTTGCGGGTGACTTCGACTAAGCCTAGTGCTGAAAAAGTGGAGACCGAGAGTTTGGTGCGGTCGCGTGATAGCGCTTTGTTGAGTTCTGCAAGCACCGCATCCTTATGTTCCTGACTTTCCATATCGATTAAGTCGAGGATGATGATGCCGCCTAAGTTGCGCAGGCGTAGTTGGCGGGCGATGGCGATGGCGGCTTCGAGATTGGTTTTGAAAATCGTATCGTCAAAATTGCGGCCTGCGACAAAGCTGCCGGTATTGACGTCGATTGTAGTCATGGCTTCGGTTTGATCGATGATCAAGTAGCCACCCGATTTGAGATTAACGCGACGACCGAGTGCGCGTTCGATTTCTTCTTCTACACTGTACAGATCAAACAGCGGACGCTCACCTGTGTAATGCTGGAGCTTGGGTAAAACCGATGGTGTGTAGGTGCGACCGAATTCTTGCAGCATCAAAAAGTTTTCGCGTGAATCAATTTGTATGCTGCTGGTTTCTTCGTTGACGAAATCGCGCAAAACTCGTTGTGCCAGATTGAGATCTTGGTGCAAGAGGCTGCACGGTGGTTTGGTTTTGGCGAGTTTGGTAATCGTCGACCAGGTGCGGCGTAGGTATTCGATGTCGGTGCGTAGATCTTCTTCCGAGGCGTCTTCTGCCATCGTGCGCACGATGAAACCGCCTTTTTCATCTTCTAACATTAAGCCTTGTACTTTGGTGCGTAAGGCTTCGCGTTCTTCTTCGTTTTCGATTCTTTGTGAAATACCGATGTGAGAGTCTTGTGGCAAAAATACGAGCATACGACCCGCAATCGAAATCTGCGTGGAGAGGCGTGCGCCCTTGGTGCCGATGGGGTCTTTCACGACTTGCACGGTGATTGCCTGACCATCAAACAAGAGCTTTTCAATCGGTGTAAGTGGCACATTATTCGGATTGCCTTCGTGCCCTTGAGGACGCGCATCCCAAATATCAGCAACGTGTAAAAACGCAGCGCGTTCGAGACCAATGTCGATAAAAGCGGATTGCATGCCGGGTAAAACGCGCACGACTTTGCCCAAATAAATATTGCCAACTAGGCCGCGTGATAGCGTGCGCTCGATGTGCAACTCTTGTACTGCTCCCTGAAAAATTAGGGCCACGCGGGTCTCTTGCGGCGTGACGTTGATTAATAGACTTTCGCTCATGGCTGGGTTTCCGTTAAATTTTGAATTCGAATTTTGTAAGCAGTGCTGTGTCTTATATTTGTTATTTAGTGCTGCACTTTAGTGTGGATTTAAGCGCGCTAACAGGTCGCTAGTCTCGTATAAAGGGAGACCCATGATGCCTGAATAGCTGCCATTGATATGACTGATAAATCGTGCCGCCATACCTTGTATGCCATAACCACCTGCTTTGTCATACGGTTCTGCGCTATCGCAGTAGGCGGCGATTTGCGCGTCGCTTAATGGCGCGAATGTCACCTCGGATGTTTGCGTACATTGTAGAAGTTGATGTTGGTATTTGATCGCGATGCTAGTGAGCACTTGATGCGTATTTCCAGCCAATTTACTGAGCATGCTGATCGCTTCGTCACGATTGGCGGGTTTGCCTAAAATCTCTTGCGCGATCACTACTGTAGTATCAGCGGCTAAGACAGGGAGCGGGAATAAGCGTCTTGCCAGCACAGCATCCCAAGCCGCTTGTGCTTTTTCTTGGGTGACACGGGCGACATAGGCTTCTGGCAATTCACCTGGCAGTACGATCTCGGTCACGTCGGGTCCACGCGGCGGTGCATCGCGTAATAGTAAAACTTCAAAATCAATACCGACTTGACGCAGTAACTCGCGTCGACGTGGGCTTTTGGAAGCGAGATAAATTTTTCGGTGTTGCGACATGGCTAAAATCCTGAAGCAGGGCGCGGTCGCATTATTTTTTATACCCGATGATAAGGGTGGTTTTGCGTAATCGACCAAGCGCGATAGAGTTGTTCTGCTAATAATACACGCACCATGCCATGCGGCAAAGTTAAACTCGAAATACGAATCAAACCATCCGCCTTTGCTTTGAACTCGGCATCTAAACCATCCGCGCCGCCAATTACAAACACCACATCACGCCCATCCTGCTGCCAATCGGTCAATTGTTTAGCCAGTCCGACGGAAGTTAAATCTTTGCCACGTTCATCAAGTGCGATGATGCGCGCATTTTTCGGGATGACTGCTTCGATCTTTTCTTTTTCTAGTGCCATCACAGTTTCGGCCGTCTTGCTGCCGGAGCGCTCAATTGGTTTGATTTCTTTCAGATGAATGCGTGCTTCAGGCGGCATACGTTTGACGTATTCCTGAAAGCCAGTTTCTATCCATGAAGGCATTTTGTGACCAACGGCGGCGATGATGAGTTGCATGATGCGTATGATGAAGTGTTGCTGTGTTGAAGGAGGCGGTGCGGAATCAAACCAATTGTAAGTGGGCGGCAGAGATGTATTCGCGCCTGCCACCCAACCGGTCATGTTTAGCGTTTCTTCATGATCGATCCTAATACGCCACGAATAATCTCGCGCCCGACTTGTGAGCCTATCGTACGCACGGCGGATTTGACCATGGTTTCGGCCACATTGTCTTTGCGTCGTATGCCCGAACCACCGAATAAATTACCGAACATGCCGCCTAATGCACCAGCAATTCCACCGCCATCGGATTCTTGTGCTGATTGTTGAGAATTCGTTTGTTGTGGCGCGTGCGGCGTGTTGCCTGAAGAGCGTCCCCAAGCTTGATTGTCATCGCTCGTTGTGGGAGCTGGCTGGCTGTTGTTTGCATTACTTTGCGCGACGCGACCTTTGATTTTTTCATAGGCAGATTCACGATCAATCGCTTTTTCATAGACGCCTGCGACGATAGAATTCGCAATGATAGTTTGTCTTTGCTCGGCTGTGATTGCACCGATTTGTGAAGCGGGCGGAACGATAAAGCCGCGTTGTACCATATTCGGACGGCCTTTCTCATCCAAGAAAGAAATCAAGGCTTCACCCACACCCAGTTCACTAATCACCGCGACCGTGTCGAGTTCAGGATTGGGGCGGAAGGTTTCTGCTGCTGCTTGTACTGCCTTTTGGTCACGTGGCGTATAAGCACGTAGCGCATGTTGTACGCGATTGCCGAGTTGACCGAGCACCGTGTCCGGAATATCGAGCGGGTTTTGCGTGACGAAATACACACCCACGCCTTTAGAACGAATTAAGCGCACAACTTGCTCGATTTTTTGTAGTAAAACTTTGGGTGCTTCATCAAATAAGAGATGCGCTTCGTCGAAGAAAAATACCATCTTCGGTTGCGCTACGTCACCGACTTCCG
>VFQS010003068.1_pt1 | contig 13012 bp, 14 predicted proteins | sample 3512361 | NCBI WGS metagenome assembly VFQS01 (sample SAMN10412375, study PRJNA504923) | tailings metagenome | isolation source: Relicate 1 Philex TSF3 active mining | place: Philippines
CCCCAAAACCCCAAAACCCCGTAATGTTTTAAAAAGAGATAAAATAAGATTAATTAATGCAAGAGACTCACGGTAAAACAAATTAGTTATCAACTTCTTTAACCTTTTCATGGATTCAAATACACATATCATTCAACAAACTATCTGAAAACTTTGATTGATGGTCAATTATAACTGTACGGTAAATCGAAAGAATTAGTAGCTTGCATTTCCAGATATAAAGGGTGCTAATTAAACTATAATTTTTGATAGTAACAACTATTACTGAGTCCTTGTTGTAAAACATTAAACTATGGCGACTAACATTTCAAGCGAATCCAAACGTCTTTCCTTCTTTGATAGCTGTGAGCAGTCGCTCTTTCAGCTATTCCTTGCTCTTATACTCTGGTAACTCTAGTTGTTTGAAGCTATATGTTAATAATGTTAGTGATTAATTATATGTGTTTGTTTGATGTCTCTTACCAAGTGTGAGCTTGGGGCAGGCGATTTGTGTCGTTCGTGAAGAACTTCACGATCTAGAACTTCTGAAGGCCCCTGCTTCCCCGAAGACCCTTGAAACCCTCCACGGGCACTTTCGAGCTGCCTGTCACAAACTGGATGAATTCGGCACGCTCCGAGTTTTCAAACTCTTCCAAGACCTCGAAGAGCCACTTTACTACTGGGGTTTCCGCTGTGTAGTTCTGGTACACGGTGTTCTCTTTAAGGTCCATTACTAAATAGTAGAAGAGCGATGATAAAAATGCATATCTTACTATCAATGTTGGGCAAGCCGCTGATCAAAAGCTCAAGCTCTCTGTTGTCAAAGATCTGCACCAGCTGCTTGGGCACTATGTCATAGAAGCCTTGCAAGAATGCGTCAACTTGCTTCTTGATGGAGTTGTAAAGCTTTTGGTAGGCCATCCTCTGCACATACTCGTACTTGTTTTCATTGGTAACATCGATGTCCTTGCCGCCCTCCATTATTTCTACCTCTTCGTTCTATCCGAAATAATCTCGGGTCTCTGTGAAGGCTAAACCTAAATGTTCGACTGAATTGTCCAAGCACCATTTGAGATTGCGATAGACGTCGTTGTCAAAATCTTCGACATCGTGGTAGGTCAGTGGAAGGCCCAAAATGATCTTATACAGGGCCTTCACAAAGTAGCAGTCAAGAAGCTGCTGCTCGTAAAGAGCTTTACCCACGATTCGACCTATAAACTTGAAGAGAGATAGATACTCTGGTTGCACTATTGATTTTGGATTGGGGTAGTAAGTAGAACCAGCGTTAGACTACAAGAAGAGAGCTAAATCTGGATTAAAGATCTCCTAACTGAGCAAAATAAACCATTCACGAGTAAGTCCACCCTCATCAATACCTTGTTCATCTGCGAATTCTACATTCATTTGGCCCTTCCATCTTTCAGCTGCCAAATGTTTCAACTACTCATAAGAATCATCAAAGACCTTATCTCTGCGAACCTATATGTCAAAGTACTTCAGCCTATACTTTTTCTGTATCTTCTTGATCTAACTTCTAAACAGAAGTCTCTTGTTGTCAAAGTCGAGTACTTGAGGCACCTTGATGATAACATTTCTGAGAGATTCATTCAACACCTGCTAGTTGGCCCTTATGAAGCTATTAATGATCTTTTTATGTTCAAGGCAGAATCTGATGAATACCTTGAGCTTCTAATCTTCTCGAGCCTTCTCATCTTTAATCTTCATCGCAAGGTGCTGATCAATCGCTTGCATCAAAGCATCCTTGTCCTTGCTGTGAATGGCGGTATTAATCTCAATAGCTACCTCTTGCTTGATGGCCTATGCATCCTGCATAACAACTTAGGTATCACCGCCGTTTTAAGCACCCTAAGCATCGCCGGGTCTGTTTCGTCGCCTGCGATTCTGGATCGGAGGTCGTCTCCTTGACTGCTAAGTAAGAGTGGTATCTGAGGATTCTGTGAAGATGAATTTCAGATTGTACTCAAAAAGGATGAAGAGAGTGGTCATGATGGTGCGGAAGTCCTCTTTGAACATAAAGGCTGCTTGCTAGAGGGAAGAAGTAACGTGCTCGATATTTTTCCTGTCTATTAAGTTTGAAACAACTTTCACGACCATGAAGAAGAGATCCTAGTCACAGATATTTGTCTCATTCTTAGCATTGTTCTACTTTGAGAATTTGAGGATCTAATTAATAATGACTACCTCTTTTTTGAGTGCTTCCATGTCAGTGTTGCTTAGGTCAATTAATCCAATAAATCGCTAAAGTGACTTATTAAGGCTCTCTTTGAACATTTTTTCTATCATTTGTTGGCCTTCTCCGCTCAGGATTGCAACTTAAGTGAGAATAGCTCTGACATTTTTCTGCGTGGCTTTCTTCTTGAAATCATTAGAGAGAATCAATGTGCAAAGTCTTTGAACAGTATCAATCCCAAGCGCTACATTAGTAAGCTTGACATGCTTGAAAGTTAATACCAGATTTTTGAAAAACTCTGACATAATAGTCAAGATTTCTCCCCATTGACGTTCGTATTCTTCCTGATCGAAAGTGTCTAGGGTCAAAATATAAGCAGGTCTCTACCTTATTATGGTCATCAATATTACCAAATTGTTAATAATCTAGTTCAACAACGTCTCTTTAGTGTTGATATATGCTGCTATCTCATTGGTTTGTTATTAGTTGGTGATTTCGATTAGGTTTTTCAAGCTTGTGACTTCGTTGGGCATCTGAAGCATTTCTAATTGCAATCCCAACCTCTTGATGCTCAAGTATTTAAAGCACCTCATGCATTACAAGACAAAGTTGTGCAGGTCAATCTTGCCATTCAATCCACTTCCCTTCGCTACCATAAACATGTTCTACTTGCTCTATATTGCCAAAGTTTACGTGCTCTCATCCTCCTTTGCTTTCTTTTCATGGTCTTCTAGCTACTGAATTCCTTGGAATAGCCATTGAGCTATACGCAGCTCTAGTCCAAGTCTCAGGTGAGGAATTTTAAGAAGGATCTCGAGGAGAGTGGACTCTCTCTCGAGGATAAATTGGAGGCCGCCGTTAGTCAGCAGTTTGATCCAAATCATGATCATATCGAGTAGTTAAGAGATATGAGTAAAGTTGAGGTCAGTGATTTCAGGGAGATGCCTTAGGAGGACTTGTTGAATTATTTGCTCACAATACTAGCTGATATCTTCGCCTGTCTTAGGATCTAAAATTGGTTTCTTATTCATCTCATCTATATGAGTCACGAGGTATTGGTTGAAGTGTCTGTAAATGGAATTTTCTTCAACATTCATTCTATCAGCCATCAAATTCTAGATCATTCTCGTAGCCTAATAACTAATAGATTGAAACAACTGATTGTTCCCGGAATCATTAATCTGATCGTTGTTATTAGGTCTAATATATGGATCATTAGGTTACCTCGAAAAATCAGTGATGTCATTCAATTGCTAGTCCATTGAGTGCAATCGGCTTCTCACTTAATTCCAGCCACTTGATCCTCTTACTCTCATCTCATTTGATTGATTCGATGATGTTACTCCCAGATTGCTCATTATTACTGCACCAAAATTTATTAGAGGCTAGTTACGATCAATTCGACGGTAAAGAAGTCCCTCAGTGTGGAGATGAGGCGGAAGTTGATTGAACAAATTTTCTGGAAGATTTCTGTAAACGTTTTATCTCTCAACATTATTTGTAATTGCTTCTATCATTTAGACTGTCGTGTAGACATGGTTTTGACCCTAGTTGGACTAATTAGATATAAAGTTCATCAAATTCTCTGTCTACTATATGTTTTAAAGCCCAGTTTAATCAAGGTTCTCCATAAATTCAGGATCCAATTCGATGTCATCTGACTGCATCTGTCTCTGTATTTATTGCTACTACTGTTCTGGTTATAAACCAGAAAGTGAACGAATATCAAATTGGCCAAAAATTTACTGCTAATTAGACGGAGGTTTAGCTTGAGAGAAGAGGCTTTTTGTACTAAATTGTGTTTTAGAAGTATTATTTGGTTTTTAAGGTACTTCTGGAACCTTGTTTTCAACAGAACTTTTCATTATCTCATTTGGTTAAGCGTTTTGCACTTAATCAACCAAAGCTTCTTTAATGAATGCTTTATAAATGATTTATCTTCGTTGCATCTCTTTTCCAAGAGAAACAATGTCGAGCATAGTCTGAACTGGTTTATAGGCAATTTCATCTTTGGGCTAAGAATCTATTTAAGGTTTCGTTGAGTCCTGCCTACGGACATGAACTGTTCCTCTTGGCCTTGCAGCATTATTCGAATTTTGATTTCCAAGAATGTATCCAATCAAATCATCGAAAGCATCTTAATGATGAGGAAGTTGATTCTAAGCATTGTTGTCTTATCTGGCAGGCTGTTATGATTCATTCTCGTTTAGATCATTATCAGTAGCTGAGAAATCTGCACTTCCCTCGTTAATGTTATCCATCACATGATTGTTTTAATCTCTTCTATAATTGAGCATGTCAACGCTTAAATTATTAAGACTCATTAGATCATCCCGTCGAAATGCACCACCATTTCGATTAGCTCCTTATTAGACTCCATGAATATCTTAAAGACTAAGTCTTTCCATATGATCGGGGTTGCGGCCGACGTAAATTTAGACTTATTCTTAATCTTCATCATCGATTTCTTCATCATAGTAATCATCCTCCTCAATGTCTTCATCTTCACCTCCCTCTTCATCATCATAATCCTCTTCAAACTCATCATCATATTCTTCTTCCTCATCTTTGGCCTCTTCATTATTATTAGCTGGGACATCAACTGCAGCCTAAGGATTATTGTGAGCCTATTGAGACAAATTTCTAACTATTGCTTCAGACTAATCTGAAGAATCAGATGATTCGAGCATTTCTTCCTCAATATCTTCATCATCGTCCATATCGTCTTCAATGAGTTGAAGCTCTCTTCTCGAAGGACCCCTTGAAAGTAAGTTTTCAATAAGATCAATGTCTTCATCTTCTACTTCCTCGTCATCTCCTTCGCTCTCTTCATCTCTTCCGTCATCATCTTCTTCGATGTGTCTATGATGATGAAGGTGATGATGCCTGTGAGCACCAGCTGACCCTTGTCTCAGCCTGTTGGAAATATGCCTGCTCTCTTCTTCACCATATTCTTCATCATCATCCTCATCATCGATATTTCCATCTGCATTCATGTCTTCCTCTTCATCCTGTTGACTGAAGCGAAAGTTACGCTCTGATAGCTCACTATCAAGCAGCTGGTCTTCATCCTCATCGTCATCTTCATCAGAGTCCTCACTCTCTTCGCTCTCATCATCATTTTCATCTGATTCATTCATCTCCTCGTCATCCTTGATATCTGAGAAGGGTTTTTCTTCTTACATCACCTTGTCTATTTCTTCCTTCTTTTCTTCCAAAGTATCTGCCTTACCCCAGAGCTTCGTGTTAGATTCAAATGGAAGCAAGATATTAAGCAAAGTCTAGATGCAAATCTAGATAGGTTCTTTTTAATTGCTAAAGAATCGAAGATTACTCACAACATCCTATTGGATTAATTGGAGGATGTTAATGAGGGAAAATTTTTCTTGTTAGCTAATCTAAGCTTGTTGAGATAAAGATGGCTTTGTCTATTGTTGTTATTATTGGGTTTGGCAATCTTTTATCATATTTTTTATCATGATGTTGCGGTAGAGATTACGGTAGTTCTGCATTTGCAAAATGATGTTCTAAATTTGTTTATCAGAATGCATTTATTTTGTTGAATCTTGTGTTTCCTATTAGAAAATGATACTCAATAGCCACAATGCACCGAGGTTATATATTGTTCTTAGTTAAGGCCAAAGTGGGTACTTTTAAATGCCGGCTTAGATTTAATTAGGTCCCGCATGATCTGTCAAGTTTCTAAGCACTTCTTTTTGGAAAATAAGCCTTGCCTCGAACTTAGCACGTCTTTCATTGGCAGTGAGGTGAGGGTTATCAAACATTACTCTTTTGAAAAATTCGTTGACAACGTCTATTAACTTTTTCTATGTCAAAATTCCATCAAAATTTACTGTGAACTCTCCTGAAATATTTGGAACATTGGATACTTGCATCGTGAGTAAGAAGTAAAGATTCCTTATTATAAACTTGAGAGTCTTACCCTCTTTATGCTTTAAAAGGGCTCTTATCAAAATTGGAGAGTGAGTAGCCATAAAAGTCAAGTGACTTAGAATCTAGGTAAAGTCAAAGAGATACTTTTGATAGCTCAAGCTATTGGTACCACTTCCTTGATCTGGTGCATTCTTTATGATAAGATGACCAGTGATGGGGTCTTATCGTGAGAGTATTCCAAAATGTGACGGGTTGGCTTTTTATTTGCAGTGTTAAAGTACCAACATCTACTGATCCCTGATTTACTCGATAAACTAATCAAGCATCGTGTAAACAATCTCTTGTTGAAAAGATTGTATGTGCCCTTTCAGCTGTCTCTCTGACTCAGCTGCTGTCAAGACAGTTGGAGTTTGCAACAAATTTGCTTCATATTGGTTTATCATATCTCGCAATGACCCCTGAGTCATCATCACGTAGTAGTATTCCTATGCATTTCCTTTCTCTTCTTCAGGTTCCTTTTTAACTTCCTCGATTTTAGTCTCTTTAGCCTCTCTTCTCCTCTTTGCCCTTGTTGCACGATCTTCTCCAGCACTAGGCAATGCAGTGCTTTGATGACCTCCAATAACCTTATTAACGGTTTCTGTCAGACTAACGAGAGATTTTTTGTCATCCTTTTTGGTCTTCTTGACGATAAGGCAAACATTTTGACAGGCCTGCAAGAAGGAGCGAAAGTCTTAGATTTGCATCACACTGTTGAAAAACTAAATGAATTCTTCGAGGAGCACTTCGCCATGCTCCGCCTTTTTAAGAAGGGTCTGTTTAGCTTAGATACTTTAATAACCTGACTGCTTCTTAGTGTCAATATGCTACTTGGTCTGAGCTTTCTTGTCAGGACTAAGTAAAGTTTGGTGATTTTGAGACTTATTCTTGGCCAAACTTTGTACAACCTGCTTGTTTTACTTTTCATCTTTGGTGAATTCACTGGCAATATCAACTCCCTCTTTCTGCTTATATTGCTCTTGGAAATATATAAAGAGGACACTTTTGATCAAGTTCTCATAGACTCTCATCTAAGTGTGTTCATTCTGAGAGAGCATCTGCATCAATATTTTTGACTAGATTTAGATGTCTGTCAACTTCTTTGTGTCAGTCGAAGACTGAGATATTGAGATAGATTCCTTAGACATTATTCTTATCCCAAAAAGGGCTCGCAATCCTTCATTTTGTAAAAAGCAGCTTTGACAATCGAAATCCGCGAAGCCTTTGATATTGATAAGGAAGTTCAAAGTCTCAAGAGACCTTAGGACAAGCTCATGGATTCCAGTTTCGCAGATTTGTTACACCTATGGATCCATAGTATGCATTGCTTTGAATAAGTCAATGATTAGAAGTATCTCTTTCTGGAAAATTTCAGCTGTCTCTACCTTATGTGCGTGAAAAATATTCTCTTTGTTCTTCTATTATAGCACATCAAGAGATTGCTCAATGTCACTTATTTGTTGATCTAATGTTGTCGACTTCTATCCAATAATACTTCCCAGTTTTCCTAGATCACTCGAAATCTTCCCCTCTTCAGTGATGTACATAAACAGTTGAATAGTGTATTCAATTTGTTTTATGATGTCATTGATGGTCTTCTCTTTGACCTTGTCCCATTTCTGATATGATTTCACTCCAGCAGTTTGGGCAGAATCTTGATAGGTTATCTCTTTCTTTAGACTGGCAACTGCAACTTTAAAGAGCTCAATAATTTCAGCTACAGCCTAAAATACTTTCTAAGGCGTAACAATAGCTCCATGCTTATAGCTGAGGAAGTTAGTTAGACAAATAGAGAGATAGCCCATGTTGTTGAAGTCTTTGGAAATGTGGCACTCAGTTATCAGGTCAAATAATGAATTGCGGATTGAGTAAAGCATATTTTGTGCATCTTAACTATCTTCAGGAGCGGGATTGCTTCCCATCTTGAAGAAAATGTTGTCAATGACATCGCTCTTCTTAATAAGCTTACCCATTGTTACTGGATTGAAATTTAGATAATCCTTAAATGAGAGAGCTATCACCTTATAGAGATCTTTTCTACTGTAGTGTAGGATTTTATATTTCTAATGAAACTCAGGTTTCACCTCCTTTATTATATTCTCTTGATGATGTATGTCGACTAAAGAAGAAACTTCTGCAATTTACAATTATGATTCAACTCGTTCTGGAGGTACAATAGATGGCTCTGTCCATATTGAGTTTTCAGGGAGAGGCAAATCTAAATCTGGAGAATTTGATACAAGTAATTCAGTTGCCCATGTCAAGCTGTTCTAGGCTATGTTTAATGCTACTCTTGCCCTACTTTCTTAAAAACCCATGTCAATCAGCTACCTTAAATTGGACTGCATCAATTCTCGATCAATTGGCATATCAATGGGGTTAGAAGACAGAGGTCTAAGATTCGATCCAAGTGCAGGACTTTAACTTGGTTGTGAGATCAAACTCTTATTTTATTTGAGGCCTTTGCAAAGAAACCCGTATATGTCGACCATTGATACCAAAAATATCTCGCTTATTTGATCAAAGTAATCGAAGATACTGAACCTCACGCCTTTTTTAACCTCATTTATATACTTCGAATTGTTTAGTTCAACAAAGATGAACCTAACGACTTCTATAGAAAGACTTAAGAAATAGTCTTTCAATCTCTAGGTGGTTGCCTAGAGCTCCTGTTCATTCTTTTCCAGAGTTTCTTTTGGAAGAATATTTGAAGATGAGATTAAGCCTAATGCAGGATTGGGTTTAAAAGCCACCAAGAAACTTTGGAATTACTAATCAAGGTAACGCCCTTCAATCAACTATACGAAGAAGTCAATGATATGGCTAAAGAGAAGCTGAAAGTTCTTGAAATAATAAAGATTCTTTGGCTTATCCTTTTGCTCAATTTAATATAAGTACATAACGAGCCATCTGACAATATCCTTGATGCATTCCAAGCCACCTCGCTCAATAAACTCAATAAACAAAACTCCGCTCGAAAAGTTTCCAAATAAAACTCTGTTGAATTCGGCGAATACTGCCGATATCTGACAGAAATAACGCATTGACTTTATGCTACCGGATTTATTAAGCATACTATTTTCTATCTTTTTGAAGTCTAAGAACTCTTCAGCTATAAGCTGGCCTATCTGTTGATTAAATCTGAGTATCTTAGGGTCGATATCGTTGGCAAAATTGATTGATTTTTGCTTATTTAGGCTTCTGAGTAGTCCATTGATGAGTTTACGGATTGCATGCTGGCACATGTTCGACGTATGGCTTATGTTCTCATCTAGAGACACTTCAATGGTGGTCTTAAAACTCTCCCTTGCCCTCTTATCCGTTATTGATGGAATCTTTTCAACTTTATACTTGTGATATAGGTTTTTAATCAGTTCTTCATCATCGATTGGCTGCTTGAAAGGTGTGAATTTAGAAAAATCGGTCTAACTTAGTGCCTCTTTGTACTTAGGATGTAGCTCTTTTATTTTTGCAAGATCCTTGAGAATTTCTTTTTCATAAATACATGCGTGATATCTGTTGATCATGGACTGTATCTTGAATACCTTCCCCAAAACCTTGCTTATCTCCTCGTTTTATGGCCCAAGCAGCTTATTCTTGGCAGTGTTAATGCACTTGCTTATTATTTCGCAATATAAAGCAATCTTTGCGAACACTACCGATGCTATATCTTCTGGCTTTAACCCGTCAATGATAGCCTGGTGTTCGCTATTGGTAGGGTCAGTCTCGCACAAAGTGATCAAATTGCCAGAGATTCGCACTATAGAGGTTTCGACATCATCGATGTCGTCGAAGGTCGCTGGGTTTTTCAAGAGCAAAGAGAGGTTTTTGATTTGAGATTGCAAATACTCAAAAATTTTTTCCACGAAATCCTCTTCATACTTAACTCCCAAAAAGTGGTTAATAGTAATCATCGACTCCAAAAATATTGGGAACATGTTTGAGCATGCAGATGCGACAAGAGGTGTTGTCACAATTTTTTCAATAGTCGTTTTGACAAGATCTGCATTTTCAACCACTGCATCTCTCATGTTGTTGCTCAGATTCCCTGTATCATCACCAAAGTAGAAAAAGAGCAAGTTCGACGCCGCTTCAAACGTCTACTCTAACCACAATTATTGCTTATCATATTTGACTCTAATTCTTTCTTTTTCCATCCTCGTCATTGCAGGTTCTTTGAGTATTTAGTTCTCCATTTCAGCGTAAAGCTTTGTCACTTCCCAGGTTTTGTCCATAAGAGTTTGATAGTTGCTGAGCAAAGCAACGAGGAATGACTTAGCAAGCTCTTTGCTCTGACTAAGCACAGCTTGTATAGTCTCGCTAAAGACTATCACTTTGTTCTGGTTAACAAAAAGCTTGTGTGCATTCGCATCGCAAGCCACGCGAGCGAAGGCTTCAAGGACTCCCAACTTGACTACGAGGTCAACTCCCTACTGGTTGAGACACAGTGTCTGTATCAATTTCATGAGCAAACTGATTAGATCAGGCTGCACAGGGACTCTTGTGGCCAGTGACTTCAAAATGTCCGGGAAAACTCCATTCTCTATAAACTAAGGGATCTTCTGTGGAAGGTCGTTGAACAGATAGGAGATCAATTGAATGCATTGAAGGATGATTGGATCGATGATTTAAGTCAAAAAGGACTCTGGCTTCGTCCTATTTGCTTCGAAAACGTACAGCAACATATCATGCTAAATGAGGTTGCTATCTAAAATTTTTCTTGAGTTGGCAACAAAGTTTTAGGTGAAGTTTATTGCATCTAAAATAATGTATTACTCATTCAAATAAACTTACTTGGATCATTACGGATCACAGTATAGGATAAAAAGCGAAGTAAGGTTCTGATCATGTCTTGTCGATAAATATTCAGAATCTCGCTCTCGCTATCATCATCCGCCATTTTCGTCCACTTTATATCCACGTCATGCAGATAGCGAATCTCTTCTTTGAGCCTCTCAATGACTCTCTCCACTGCCTAGGGATCGTCAATCGTCTGCATCTTTACGACCTCCTTCAAAAGCTTGACTGCTTTTAACTGGCAACTTATGTTAATGGGGTACATTCTTGATTAAGTTGGCTTGACATTGATTATAGCTAAGAGAGGTTTCAAGAACTGAGGATAGAGCTAAGTCTAGAGGGTGCGGTTCTTGAAAATGAGCAGATGAAACAGAAAGTTAAGGAAACTATTGAAGAATCTTTGACTTTTGATGGTCTCTGTTACTGTGTAATCCGCTTCTACGATACTATTACCATCGACAAGCTCCTTCTGGTAATCAATAAACTCCTTGGGGCTGATTTGAGTCATGTTAGATTGATCGATCTCCATTTTGGTTTCCTCATTGTCGTAAAGACTCTGTATCTTCTAGAAAGCGTGATATCTTGCGACCTTCTGCAGCACCTAGTTATATAGCTCATGATGCAAGCATGCCTCCTAATAGTATGGATTGTCAGCGGGCTGCAAGTAGTTGAACATTTGGTTCATGTCTAGAATCACGAACAAGAAAAGAATGTTCATCGTTTGAGTGTGCACTCGCTATATTACGTTATAGGCTGATTGGGCTACATACCTTGGAGAGTGAAGAGGTTTGCAAGAGTTAGATGAGTTTTTGGATGAACAAGGCTGGACGCAGAAGCTATTCAAGGTAAGTAGACTGACGAAACTTATCCTTTTAGCACTCAAGGTTACCAACATTTACTAAGCATGAATTTAAGATTGATCTGTCACTTACAATAGAGATTGATGCGTCTGAGAATCAAAATTAGAACACCTTCGATCAAATCAAGTTATGTGGCAGATTTCTATTCCTTTGGCCCTATCATCACTATTGGATTGTAATGAGTGTCAATTAAAGTTTGTTTTTCTCGAAGTAACATCAATATTTCAAACCTTTTATCCTTGCTGGAGATTGTGTTCAGCCTGACTTCATCGATTTAAGTGAGGTCTAATATGTCATCAGGCAAGAGTTGAGAGTCTGGTGACTGCTGCTTTTTCGCCGTCCTATAAAGGGCCTGAACTCTCTGATCAATCAAGGTTTCAAGATCTAATTTTTAACCTTCCTTTTTGTAAGCAATGAGCAAGTCGACGATGAAATCGAAATTTCTTATCATTCCTTATGACTCTTCCATTACTGGGACGATGCTCTCAGTAAACTGATCCATCCCCTACTTATTTGCCAGGAGAGACTGAGGAGAAAGAAGTTTTTTCTCATTGATCTTTGAGCTTATGGTAATAAGCACTCCAAGCAACTCTTCGATCATGAAAATTGACTTTCTGGAACTAAATATTGAGTATAGCTTAGTCACTCTCTATATTATCTATTAGACAACATGCTTCCTTGATACTTACCTCTGATGAGTTAAAGTGCTATATATTGGTAGCGTATATGAGTATGACTTTGATAAACTTGAGAATCTTTTGCAGATTCTATTCGGTCTCATCAGGTCTGCGTACCTCCTTTGTGACTTTATCATTTTCGAGTCTGCCAGTGACAACCTCAAGAATTTCGTCAAGCATATTGAAGAGCTTGTGATTGAGCACTACATCAATCCGACTCTGCTTCCAAAGATTCATGTCGTTGAGTTTATCCAACTCGCTCATGAATTCCTGCGAAGGCACTCTATCTAAGGCACCTTGTTAAATTAGGAGTCTATCCACTTATTCCCATTTGGCGTAAAGTTCGTTGCACATCTTGTCTGCAGGGTTCAGCAAATTGCTGTCTAACGATGCCTAAAAGTTTTCAGATAACTTTTGTTGACTACTTACTTCATCATCGGTCAGCGAAGAGAGCAGAAGCGCACGCTGAAGATTTTCAAGTTGCTTCTCTGGTATGACTAATCGCATATTTAATTAACAATTTATTAATTAACAAAAGAGCATTTCAGGATTAATGGGGTTTTGGGGTTTTGGGG
>VFQS010003069.1_pt1 | contig 13010 bp, 13 predicted proteins | sample 3512361 | NCBI WGS metagenome assembly VFQS01 (sample SAMN10412375, study PRJNA504923) | tailings metagenome | isolation source: Relicate 1 Philex TSF3 active mining | place: Philippines
CCCGCGACATCCCGGACCACAACCGGGTGCTCTACCAGCTGAGCTACGCCCACCATGTTTGCGTTTTGAAAACCGCGACGCCCATTCTAGCCGTATCCGCCAGTTCCAGGAAAACCTGTATTAGCTGGAGTCAAGGCTCTGCAAGAAGTGTCGAGGGAATGAGCCTCTGCAGTTTCACTCTCGGTAATCGTTGGTGTTACCCAGAATGGGCAAAGCCATGAAATTCACAAAGCTGGCTTGTTGGTTACAGAAAAGTCAGTCCCATTGGCTTTATGCATGGGCAGTGAACTCCACCGAATCTCTTGAAATTGACACCGGAATCTTAAGCACGAAGGAGTCAAGTAACTCAGCGCCATACGGATTGCTTCAACCACTTCTAGATGATGTAGAAATCGAAGAGATTTGGATTAACTCTCCGCAGAGAATATTTGTTGCAAAGAATGGCAGATCAGAACTAACTAATTTGGTCTTAACCAGCGCCCAACTTCAAGCCATAATGGATCGAATTCTCATGTGGTGCGGGAGAAGAATTGATCTTGCTCACCCATTTGTTGATGCGCGACTTCCAGATGGTAGTCGGTTGCACATAACAATCCCGCAAATAACAGCGGAGCACTGGGCGATAAATATCAGAAAACATCTGATGCGCGGCAAGACCCTTGAAGGATTACAAGAACTTAATGTATTTAATCAGCAGATATTGCATTTTCTACAGAGTGCGGTTGTTGCTAGGAAAAACATCCTGGTTAGTGGCTCAACGCAGGCCGGTAAAACCACGCTTCTAAACGCATTGGCCAGTTCAGTTCCACTTGGTGATCGAATAATTACTATCGAAGAGGTATTTGAATTAAAGCCAAGGGTTCCAGATTGTGTTGCGATGCAGACCAGAAGTGCAAGCTTGGATGGAGTTGGCGAGATAAGCATCCGCAGATTGATCAAGGAAGCACTTCGCATGAGGCCGTCAAGATTGGTCATTGGCGAAATCCGCGAGGCAGAATCCCTAGATTTACTAATTGCACTCAACTCGGGAATCCCCGGAATGGCAACAATTCACGCCAATTCTGCGCGAGAAGCCATTAGAAAACTGCAAACCTTGCCTTTATTGGCGGGAGAAAATATAACCCAAGAGTTCCTGGCCCCAGCCGTATCTCACGCTATTGATTATGTGATTCACGTTGGTGTGGATGCACAGGGAGTACGGAGAGTTTTGCAACTTTGCAAAGTAAATAAACGAAGTGAGAATTTGAATGTCGAAATGGATGATGTTTTTCTCTGGAGCGGAGAAAAATATTTAAGCGGGGCAGGCTTAAGCGAGATTGATTTTGAATTGACTCAGGGTAATCTTGATGAATAGCTCACTGATTATCGCTTTGCTTTCATCTGCAATCTGTGCCGCAGGAGTACTTGTTGCATCAAGAGAGTTTGTTAGCTCAGCATGGTTTCCCAAAAGCCAGGGATTATCAATTAATCAGCCCGGCAAGCAGAAATCTAAACAGGTCGTTGCGATGCTATTTACCGGTCTAGCTACCTTTGCTTTTTGTAAGCTTTTGACTACCTCAAATTCAATTTCTATTTCAATATCAACTTTAGCCATAGCGATTCCGCACCTTGTGAATAAGCAGCGCTCACAAACCGCTATTCGCAATAGAGAAATGGCATGGCCGGAGGCTATTGACTCGCTGGTATCTGGACTTCAATCCGGGCTTTCAATTGCGGATGCTGTAATCGCATTGGCCGATCATGGTCCAGTTCAATTACGAGATGCATTTGCACGCGTGCGAAAAGGTATCAAAGATGGGAAAACTCTCGAGACCGTGCTGCGTGTTGAAAAACAGCGCATGGCCTCGGCAATCTCGGATCAAGTTTTCGAGAGTTTGTTGATTGCAAAGGAGTTTGGCGGAAAGGATTCAAATAATGCATTGCGATTGTTAGCTGAGTTTGTTCGAGATGACATAGATATGTTGGAGGAAATCAGAACAAAATTCGGTTGGATTCGAAACTCCGCGGCATTGGCCAGCGCTGCCCCTTGGCTGCTACTGATTCTTCTTTCATCGCAAAAATCTACGGTTGTTGCCTTCTCTAGCCCAACGGGCGCTGGAATTCTGATTGCGGGTGTCGTATCGACCGCTGTCGCTTATTTCTGGATGGAGAGAGTAGGCAGATTGCCACAACCAGCTAGGGCGTTGCGATGACAAGCGTGTATCTGTTGGCGCTCCTTGCTATGGCTCCAGTTCTGATTTGGGGAATTTGGATTATCAGCGAAGAAAGCTTTGACGAACTTAATTCAACTCTTAGATCTGCTCGCCGAGATCTGAACAAAAATAAGTCAATAATAAGTAATTTAGATAGCCAATTAATACGCGAGAAATCCGAGTTGCAAAATCCGCGCAACTTCAGAAACAAATTTCTGCCCATCTACTTTCTATTGATATTGATTTGCGTGTTTGGCTTCCTCATAATTTTGTTTCAAGATATCATTTCCAGCACGCAATTGTTGATTTTTGTTGCTGGATTGATGGGATTTGTTTTATACCTAGGCAAGTCAAACAAAAAAGTTGTTAATCAGCTAAATAAAGAATTAGAAGATGAAATCGGAACCCAGATTCAACTGCTAACTATTCTAATTTCATCAGGGATGAGTCCAGCAAGATCGATTTCAGTGCTATCCAATTCAGCAAATTCAGTAAGTTCTCGGGCGCTGAAGCGTGTAGTTCAAGATGTAGAGAGCGGTTACTCGCTGATAGAAGCTCTGGACCGTTTGAAGACCGCATACCCTTCAACCTCTTTACGAAGATTTGTCACCACCCTGATCTTGGGTATTGAAAGAGGTTCAGCGCTCACTCCAATTCTGACTGCACAGGTTAGGGATTCACGGACGGCACATAAAAACGAAATCATGCGCCGAGCTGGCAAAGCTGAGATTGGGCTCATGATTCCAGTTGTTTTCTTGATTCTTCCAATCTCGATTCTTTTCGCACTTTGGCCGTCTTACCAACAGTTAGGTTCATTTCTCTGATGGTTGGGATATCGAAAATGATTGGATAGAAAAACGGGCGGCTCCTTTAAATCAACAGAGAGATTTATTCACACAGATTTGGAAAGCGGTCTGAAATTGTCAGAGTTAATCGAAGATTGACTCACATGAAGTAACTTTCAATCAAGTTGAGCGGTCATCCTCTTGAAATGAAGGTTAAGCATTTACTAAGGAGTTAACGGTCTGTATGGGGTTAACAGCCAAAACGGAGTTAACGGCCAGCACAGAGTTAACAGCCAAAACGGAGATAACGGTCTGTATGGGGTTAACAGCCAAAACGGATTTAACGGCCAGCACAGAGTTAGCAACCAAAACTTAAATAGGAAGCGGGGAAAAGATGAAGGTGGATGTGAATCTACAGGATATAAAGGAGAGTCTCTTTCGGGTAGAAATGTTGGGCTGGAGTTATGCCAGTCGAGCGCAGGAAAGGTTTTATGAATTAACCGAAGCAAATCGCGCTGCGAAGCGCAGTGTGAATCCGTCAGAGAAAAAAAACAGTAGCCACTCCACAAATCAAAAAGTTAATCCGTCAGAGAGTGAAGTCAGTATTTACCCCACAAATCAAAACTATAATCCTTCAACGAGCAATGCTCAAGAACTCTTGCCGGCCGATGGTGCAGTCAATCGCGATGTTGATTTTTATGACGATGAACGAGGCGATGTCCCTGGATGGGTTTTAGTGGTACTAATGACCACCGGATTAGTTACAGCGATTTGGACCATAGCCGCACCTCGCTTGAGTGCAATCCTGAAGAACTCCTTAGAAGCGATGAATGGCATTCGCTAAATATGAAGATGCATGGAGTGGTCTTTGAAGGTAAAGGTAAATCAAGCCAAATCAGAGACCACAGAGAAAGTATTCAAGACCCTGAAGCAGGATCAGTCGAGGCGGGAATGACATTCATCCCAACAACCGCCTTTTTTCTCTTGGTAATCCAACTAGTGATTTCAGGAAGCTTTCAGGTTTTTGAAACTCTCCAGCTGCAAAACTTTGTTACTCGTTCTGCACTTGGTCAAGAACTCCCTCTTGATGGCGATTTGCAATCAGAGTTCTTACCGGGCGGGGGAGAGCTAGTGGTCGCCAAATCCAAGGTGAAGGTTCCGATGATTTCAAATCTAATAAGTGTGGCTCCGGTTATGAAGATTCAAGCGGTTGCAATTGCCGAGTAATCACAAAGCAGTGAAAGACCAAACTCGAAAAGGTCCGACTGATGCCAACCAAGTTAGACAGGGTTCAACCAAATCCGACAAGGCCAGCCAAGTTAGACAGGACCCAGCCAAGTTAGACAGGACCCAACCAAGTTAGATAGGGCTCAACCAAATCCGACAAGGAAAGTTAATTCAATCGAGGTTACAGCGAGATGATTCTAAAAACCCTAAATAGAATCGAGAAAGAAATAGATTCTTCAAAAATATATTTATCGACGGGTAGATCGACGGATTTAACAATGGCTCCAACAATGGCTCCACCACAAGTGCCGTCAACTGGTGCATTGCAAGCATTTGATGATGAAAATGGCTCAGCTATTGCTGAGTTTGTGATGATTGCCACCCCCTTGTTCATTCCAGCCATTCTTTTTTTCAATGCCCTGCATGGCGTAGCAACAGATGAAATCAATGTTTCATATTTGGCCCGTCAAGCGATTCGGGCTTTTGCGACAGCGCCAGATTTGGAAACTGGACACAGAAGAGTCAAATTTGTTCTGGATAAATATAGTGAGATAGAAGCCGCAGGAAAATCTGAGGGCGGTAAGCGATATGGATTTACTTATAACATAAGTTGCGGATCGGAAAAGTGCCTCACTCCAGGTTCTCTAGTTGAAATTCAATTGTTCCGGCAGATAAGAAGTTCTGACAATCCAAACTTCGATTACACCCAACCTCTTGATTCCGTTACTCAAAATCTCTCAGAAGATCGGAAAGCGGTAGCTGTTGCACGAAGCTACGTGGATAAATGGCGTGCGACTGAAAGTTAATGATGTTTCAGATCAAATTTAAGGTAAATCGTGCGCGTGTGGATGATGGAAATGAGGGGTCGATAACCCCGTTAATAGCTATGTATTTTACGATTGCAATGTTAGGCATATTTATTTTGGCAAATGTTGCATCAACCTATGTCGCTAGAAGAGATTTAATTAATATCTCCGAAGCCGCCCTGTCAAAAGCGGCGCAAGAATTGGATGAATTCGCCTACTACTATCAAATTCCGATACCGAGCATATTCAGCAATAGTGAGATGCTGATTCCAATCAACTGTAGCGATGCGGGTTTGGCTTTTAAGCGAGAATTATTCAATTCTTCCTCTGGAAAGACATATTCCGAGGCTTATTCTTTGCGAAATACATCATCCATTATTGAAGTTCCGGAGATTACTGAATTCTCCTGTGATGGGCGTTATTTGTCAGCAAGGGTTAAGCGTCGCCACATTCTGCCCTTTGCAGCAAATATGCTTGGCTTGGATAGTTTTACTAACGAGGTTTCAATAAGGGCGGTCGCTCGCTTCAATTAGCTTGCACTATCCTTCCCCTGTGGCAGAGCGCGATATCAATTCAGAGGTTACTCAATTGAGCTCAACTCTCGCCTCCATTGAAGCGGTAATTGATATTGATAAGCTCACAAAAGAACTATCTGTACTTGAAGACCAAGCGGGACAGCCAGATCTATGGAATGACCCAGAGAACGCGCAAAAAGTTACAAGCGCTCTATCGCGGGTACAGGCCACCATTAACAAAGTCTCTTCACTGCGATCTCGGATTCAAGATCTTCCAATCATGCTGGAACTAGCTGAAGCCGAAGATAATCCAAATGCAAAATCTGAGGTCATTAGGGAGCTCGACTTACTGACATCCTTAATCGCCGATTTAGAGGTGCAAACTCTCCTAAATGGTGAATACGATCATCGTGATGCGCTAGTAACTATTAGATCAGAGGCTGGCGGGGTTGATGCAGCGGATTGGGCAGAGATGGTCTCCCGCATGTACCTGCGCTATTGCGAAAAGCATCAATATGCAGTGAATGTTTTGGAAACTTCCTACGCTGAAGAAGCAGGAATTAAATCAACAACATTCCGCGTGACTGGCTCGTATGCTTATGGAACCTTATCTGTAGAACAAGGAACTCATCGCTTAGTGCGAATATCTCCCTTTGATAGTCAAAATCGACGTCACACCTCATTTGCTGGTGTTGAAGTTGTTCCAGTTGTTGATCAAAGCGATCATATTGAAATTGATGAAAAAGATATTCGAGTTGATGTGTATAGATCCTCGGGCCCTGGTGGACAAGGGGTTAACACCACTGATTCCGCGGTGAGAATTACTCACATCCCAACTGGAATCGTGGTTTCCTGCCAAAATGAAAGATCACAAATTCAAAATCGTGCGACCGCGATGGCGGTCTTGCAATCCAAACTTTTAGAGAAGAGAAATCAAGAGGAGAGAGCAAAGATTGATGCATTGAGAGGGGATAGCAGCGGATCATGGGGAACTCAGATCCGTTCCTATGTATTGCATCCTTATCAAATGGTGAAAGATCATCGAACAGATTTTGAAACTGGAAATACGCAGGCTGTACTAGATGGCGACTTAGATGGATTTATTGCAGCCGGAATTCGCTGGCGTCGAGCCTAAATTTAGACATACTTAAAGTTCGAACCCCTTCGCTTTAAGCGTGAAATTAGATTTTTTTACGAGCTCGGATCCATTGGGTTTAAGCGTGAAATTGGATTTTTTACGAGCTCGAATCCATTGGGTTTAAGCGTGAAATAGGTTTTTTCTCACCCAAAAAGGGCGGTTTCATCCAGATTTTTAACCCTATCTCTGCCTAAAATCACACCCGTGATTCGCTTCGAGAATGTGACCAAGGTATATCCCAAGACCGATAGACCTGCTCTAGACAATGTGAGCATTGATATTGAAAAGGGAGAGTTTGTCTTCTTGGTTGGATTGTCAGGATCAGGAAAATCTACTTTCCTTCGTTTGGTACTGCGTGAGGAGAAACCAACCTCAGGCAAGATACATGTGGCTGGCAAAGATTTAGGTTCGCTCTCTAATTGGAAAGTGCCAGAACTGCGACGCCAAGTCGGAACTGTTTTCCAAGATTTCCGATTACTGCCAAATAAAACCGTAGCTGAGAATGTCGCATTCACACTTCATGTTTTGGGATATTCCAAAAAGGAGATTGCCCGCGAAGTCCCTGAGGTGCTGGAGTTGGTTGGCTTAGAGGACAAGGCTGATCGCAAACCAGGTGAGTTATCTGGTGGAGAACAACAAAGAGTTGCCATTGCTCGTGCTTATGTAAGCAATCCAGCAATTTTGATTGCCGATGAACCAACAGGAAACTTGGACCCAGCTACCTCTGTTGGAATTATGAAATTACTTGATCGCATTAATCGCGAGGGCACCACAGTAGTAATGGCTACTCATGATGCGGGAATTGTTGATCAAATGCGTAAACGTGTAATCGAACTCGACAAGGGCCAAGTCATTCGCGACCAAGCTCGTGGCGTTTATGGATATACCGGTTGATAATGGAGAGCAGGGGTATTTGATTTATGCGCGCTAGATTCATTATGAGTGAAGTAGGCATCGGCCTGCGCCGTAATCTCACCATGACTTTTGCTGTAGTCATCACCGTGGCAATTTCTCTCTCCTTGCTTGGCATTGGATTGCTTTCAAATGCTCAAGTCAGAGTCATGAAGGATTATTGGTACGACAAGATCGAAGTTTCGGTATATCTCTGTGGCTCTTTGTCGGATTCACCATCCTGCGCGGGCGGCGTTGTAACCCCCGAGCAGAGATTAGAGATTCAAAATGATTTGGAAGAGCTTCCAGTAGTTCAGACTGTTTATTACGAGTCCCAATCAGAGGCCTTTGAGAGATTTCAAGAGAGATTCAAAGATTCTGCAATTTCACAAAATGTAACTGTTAACCAATTGCCAGAATCTTTCCGAGTTAAGCTCAAAGATCCGACACAGTTTGCGGTTGTGCAAAGCGCATTCTCGGGTCGCCCTGGTGTAGATGTCGTGCAAGACCAAAGATCAATACTGGAAAAGTTTTTCCGTTTACTAAATGTTTTGCGCGATGGAGCTCTGGCTATTGGTTTTGCCAGCGTTCTGACCGCCGCATTGCTAATTAGTAATACTTTGCGTATCGCAGCATTTAACAGAAGACGTGAAACAAATGTAATGAAGTTGGTAGGAGCTAGTTCATTTTCTATTCAACTGCCATTTATTTTGGAGGGTGTCTTCTCGGCGATATTGGGTTGGGGCTTCTCTGTAGGTTTGCTTTCAGGCTTAAAGTATGTAATTGATGATCGAATCGCGCCTCTGCTTACCTTTACAAACTTCTTCACTTGGAATGATGTGTGGCTAACCTCCGCATATCTCTTGGGCACTGGCGTGCTGGTCTCCTCGATCGCCTCAATTCTGACTTTGCGCAAATATCTCAAAGTTTGATTAGTTCTAAAGCTGCAGCGTTAACTGTTCGATACCGAATTTGCACACCTGCGCTATCTATTCGCTACCGCACCAGTTCAACCGCGCCAACCAATCGCTACCGCACCAGTTCAACCGCGCCAACCAATCGCTACCGCACCAGTTCAACCGCGCCAACCAATCGCTACCGCACCAGTTCAACCGCGCCAACCAATCGCTACCGCACCAGTTCAACCGCGCCAACCAATCGCTACCGGTTTGGTGCAACTGTGCCAACTAATCACCAGCGAACCGGTTTGGCGGTGATGTTGGGCTAAATGATTGCGGTTTCTAGCGCTAAAACTCTGGGAATTGTGGGGGATTTTGAACGGAGCTTGTCTATTTTGGGGTGAAAGGGCGAGAATGTCGCCTAGAAGCTACTTACTTATCGAATTATCAAGGACAATAAAATTGGAGTATGAAGGGTTAGAGATTGTCAGAAAAGCGCAATGGCTCCAATTTTCCAAGGACTAAGTTTTCAAAATGATACCTTCTGATCGCTCATCAAAACCATCAATACCCATTTCGGTAAATGCCATACGCAGATTGGCAATTGTTTTGATAACAACAGGACTGGTCTTTGCGATTGGAGTACAGGTTGGGAGTTCGAGAAGTAATACCCATGTTGATGATGCCATTGAAACTATATTGAATACTGGGGCAAAAGAATTAGATCGTGAGGTTCTGGAAAGAGCTGCAATTGAGGGAGTGCTGAAGGCTACTGGCGATGAGTGGGCAAATTACTTCCCGCAAAGCGCGCTACAGGTCCTCGAAGAGCAAAACTCAAACATGTTCACGGGTATTGGTGTTTGGTTAGCAAAGTCGCGCGGTGGACAGGTAAAGATTTCTTCTGTTCAGGAAGATTCGCCGGCAGGAAAAACTGGCCTGCTAGTTGGTGATCAAATACTGGAGGTCAATGGCACTGATGTTCGTGGGGCATCATTAACATCGGTAATTGCGCTAATTCGTGGCGATGTCGGAAAGAGAATTGAGCTGCTTTTGTCTCGTGATGACAAAAAGATTCTCGCATCGTTGCAGACTAGGAAGGTTTCAGTAAGGACGGTCGAAGCAACACAGGTGAGCAAAGATGTTGCATTGATTGAGATTTCCAATTTTGCAACGGGTACTGCGCAAGATGTGAAGAGCGCATTGGAAAGTTTGAGTTACCAATCGGGAATAATTTTGGATTTACGAAACAATCCGGGAGGTTTGATAGAGGAATCAGTTGCTGTTGCTGAAATGTTTATTGGCAACGGTGTTGTGGTTTCATATCAAGTTAATGGCTCTGAGAGACTCTTCAAGGTAAACAATCCAAAGCCGATTAATGTTCCGGTAATCGTTATGATTAATAGAAATACAGCTAGCTCAGCAGAAATACTTGCCGGAGCTTTCCAAGACCGTAATAGAGGCGTGATTATTGGGGAGCGTAGTTATGGAAAAGGATCGGTACAGGAGTTCATCACCTTAGGTGATGGATCCAGGATCGAGCTAACAGTTGCCTTGTATCGAACTCCAAGTGGGCGAGTTATAGATGAGATTGGGATTTCTCCTGATTTAGAGATTCCGAGTTCGGAGATTAATGAAAAGGCGTTGCAGGTTCTTGGGGGGCTGTCTTCGCTGATTTCTAGAGATTGATGGATTACTGAGAGCATTTCAATTCAATTACTCGCTACCCTTGGCGAGTGGTCAAGGAAATAGGAAAGAAATTGATAGCCCAGAACAAGAAGGGGCGCCACGACTATTTCATTGACGAGGTTTTCGAAGCTGGATTAGTACTGATGGGCACGGAGGTTAAATCTCTGCGTGCAGGACGCGCCACTCTTACCGATGGATATGCGGTAGTCGAAGATGGTGAGCTGTGGTTAAGCGGCGTGCATATTCCTGAATACAACGAGGGGTCTTGGACTAATCATGAGCCGCGTCGCAAGCGCAAACTTTTACTTAATAAGCGCGAGATTTCTAAGTTGATTGGAAAGCTAAAAGAAGGCGGAATCACATTAATACCGCTCTCTTTGTACTTCAGTGATGGAAAAGCAAAAGTCGAGTTAGGTTTAGCGCGCGGAAAGAAAGCTCATGACAAGAGAGCAACATTGATGGAGAAACAAGCAAGTCGTGAGGTAGATCGAGAGTTGTCCCGACGCACATCTGGCAAAGCTGGAGCCGGCCGGCGTGGAAGTTACGAAGATTAGGTTAAGTTCACTGATTCACCTTTGATTGTCAGGCAGGTTGTTTACGTATTTGCAATAATCGGCAAACCCGCCTTTTTCAAGTCATCACTTTTTAGAGGAGCAAACTTGCAAGCTCTATCTTCAATAACCTGACAAGAGAGCTACTTTCCAAAATTAATACTTAGTTACGTCTCAGGCGAACTCATTTCCAAATTAGATCATTGAGCACTCGGGGGAGCTGTTGTTACCAAGCCCGATTTTCAATGGTTGTACAAGAGAGCGACTTTCCCAGCTCAATAAGTAAGGACTTACCCCTCTCGAGAGTCTCACACCATTTTTGTGAAATTTTCCACGGGGTCGAGATTCTCAATAGAAACGATTTTTTTGGCTGGAATAAGGTGATTGGTCGCGGTGTTGAAACTGGCGTACACTTCACATTCAGCTTCTAATCCACGTTAATCGCGGGGGTGAACGGTCTCGACTTCGATTGTTGAGCCAGGGGAAGCGGGCCGAGGAAGCCGGGATGATCTCGTTAACCACACAAACCCGTGCATACAAACAGACGCAGATAAAACTTCGTCTGATTACACTCTCGCTGCCTAAGCGAGCTCTGTAGTCCGTTGCCCTGAGATTGCTCTCGCCTCAGGTGCCAACGTCGATAGAGGGCTTACTAACCGATAGCGTTGTGACTGTCGGAAAGGACATCTAACACAACTGAGTTCGTCGGTTACTTGTGTGCGTGAGAACCGGGACTGAGAAAGCGATTAGCACACTACGCCCGTAGAAGCCCTGTATCAGTGTCGAAGGACCCGGGTTCGATTCCCGGCACCTCCACGCTTTTAATTTCATTGGCACCTCTGTGCTTTTCTATTTTCGCACTTCTTAGCAATGGCGTAGCTCAGCTAGGTATTAATCAGGCGGATTCATTAATGGGTCGAGCAGGTACAAAAATCTCTTTTCCAGCGGGAGAGGTCCACAGGCAAGAACCATCAATGTTGCTCTTCAATTTCCAGCCATTGTGAGTTTTCATTCGATGATGTCTGCGACAAAGCAATCCAAGGTTTTCAGCAGAAGTTTCTCCACCTTCTTCCCATGGAATGACATGATCGATATCTGCAACTCGAGCGGGTTGACTGCAACCAGGGAACCGACAAATTCGATCACGAGCGGCAATGAAATCAACCAGAGCTTGTGGCGGAATGTAACTTTCCCTACCAAAACTAAGTAAATTGCCGGTTCCTGGATCGGTTACAAACTTCCTCCACTTAGCATCACTTGCTAAATGTCTCGCGACTTGTGCTGGAATTGGACCATAGCCTGCTAACTCAGCGGGGTTGTTGGCTAACCCCAGCGCGGTTGGAAGATCCATCGTTAAGTTAATTGAAACTGGACGACGATGTGGCTGGTAGTCATCGGAAATTCGAGCAAGTACATCACCGCAAATCTCAGCTAATGCATCAGCTCTTTTCATATCAATGTTTCTTTCATCTTTTGCGTTCTGAGCATGCTGTGAATCTTTTGCGTTCCAGGTTGCAATTAGGGAATTAACAGCGAGCATTACGGTTTGGGCATCTTCTATAGGTAGTAAGGCAATTACTGTCGCCATCCCATCACTTTCGGGATACATTCGAACCGATCTGGTGTCCCGTGCTCTAACTGCACACTCCTCAAAACTCTCTGGAGTGGCCTGTGCAAAAAGAGTACGCATTTTTCTTCCAACCTGGGCGGGAGTATGAAACTCTGCATGAGCCAATGCTTTGTTTTCAATGCGAATGAGTTCTTCAGTAGAGATACCGCGCTTGATGGCCTCAGAGGCCTCTCGTGCAATCAATGTGGCATGGCTGGGGGAGATATCGCCATTTGCTAACGCTTCACATGTTGCTGGGAGATGATTGGTGAGAACTCTTGCTGTGTCGATACGAATCTGGGCAGTGCTTGATGAAAGCCGCAATGCGGTAGCGACATCCTCACGTTCCGTTTCATCAACACCCTCCCAGATATTTTCACTCTCAGAAGGGTGTGAACCGGCAATTGCCAGGGTGGCACCTTGTATTAGAGAGGTGAGCCACGAGTTCTGCTTTTCTAAAGCTGCCAAGTAATCAATCTTTCCTGCAGCTGTGAGCCTATTGGGATTGATAGAAATCAAATGTCCCAGCGCCTCATAACCGCCCGGTTGATGAAGTAGCTCGATAATCTGCTCTTCAACGGGCTTATCATGGGTTATTCGCATGAGTGAATTTTGAAACCTAGCACTGACAAACTAATTGATTATTCACAGCACAATTGCAAATTTTGGTAAGAACGCATAAAAACAGTTCTACCCAGAGTATTCTCAACC
>VFQS010003070.1_pt1 | contig 13008 bp, 13 predicted proteins | sample 3512361 | NCBI WGS metagenome assembly VFQS01 (sample SAMN10412375, study PRJNA504923) | tailings metagenome | isolation source: Relicate 1 Philex TSF3 active mining | place: Philippines
GGCTTGTGCAAAGCGCGAATCGCGTACCGTGAAATATTGCGCGCCGTGGTCAAAGCTGCCAAAGCTGGAGGAGCGCGTGGAGAGACGGCCGCTGGCACCTTTGCTTTTTTCAAAGACGGTGACGCGGTGACCGGCTTGCATCAGAGTTCGCGCGCAGGTGATGCCTGCCATGCCAGCCCCAATGATGGCGAAATTCTGAACGGATGTTGTCTGAAGTTTTGTTTTAGTCATGGAGCTACTCTACACGCGATGGAGGGGTTGGAGCAATGCTTGTTTGGTGATGTTTTGATTCAATTGCGACAACCACCAATTTAAAGCATGGCCCACGCTTTTGCCTTGCGGGTTGCGCCAGGCAAATTCAACTTGGCTGATGCGTTGCACACGGTTTACTTTTTTGGCCACCAAGCGACCGCTTTCTAGATAGGGCTTGACCATACTTTCGGGCAAAAACCCACCGCCCAAGCCACGCAGTTGCGCTTCTAGTTTGCTCGACATGTCGGGCACGGTAAAAACGTCTTGTCCCCCTAAAAGGCCAATCGTGACACCTTCGCCGCGCTGCACCGAGTCGGCCACTGCCACGGCACGGTGTTGCTGAAGTACCGCATCGCTGAGGGGTTCTGGGGCATGGGCCAAGGGGTGGTGCGGTGCCACCGCATAGACAAAACTCACCTGTCCCAGACTTTCATGCAACAACTCGGGGTGGCTGGCAGGGGTCATGAACACGCCAATGGCCAAATCAGCTTGACCGGATTTCAGGGCCGCCAAGGTGCCCGACAAAGTTTCGTAACGAATGCGCAGGCGGGTGGGCGGGCTGAGCGCCAAAAAGCCTTGACACAGTTCCATCACAACCGATCTGTCAATGATGCTTTCCACCGCAACTGTGAAAACAGACTCCCAGCCTGTTGCAACACGTTTAACGCGGTTGGCCAAGGCATCCACGTCCAGTAGCAGACGTTTGGCCTCTCTGAGCAGCTCTTTGCCAGCCTCGGTTGGCTTGGCTTGTCGGCTGCTGCGGTCAAACAACAGGACGTCCAGGGCGTCTTCAATTTGCCGAATGCGATAGGTGAGGGCGCTGGGCACCAAGCCGCGTTGCCTGGCAGCGCCGGCAAAACTGCCCGTGTCCTCAATCGCCAGCAGCATGCTGAGGGCATCAGGGGTGAGGAGATCGCGGGGCGATGCAGTCATTTTTAAATTCAAATAATTTGAATGATAACGTCAAATTATCTTGATTTTGTTGAAACCATTGCAATTTAAAGTTCAGCCATCGAATCTTCAAAAGCAAAGTATCCAATGATCCAAATTCGCCGCTCCGCAGAACGTGGCTATGCCGACCATGGCTGGCTCAAGTCCTTTCACAGTTTTTCGTTTGCGGGTTATTACGACCCCCAATTTATGGGTTGGGGCAATTTACGCGTCATCAACGAAGATCGCATTGCACCCGGCACCGGCTTTGGCACCCATGGCCACAAAGACATGGAAATCATCAGCTATGTGTTGTCGGGCAACTTAGCGCACAAAGACAGCATGGGCAACGTCAATGGCATCCCTCCCGGGGATATTCAGCGAATGAGCGCTGGCAAGGGTGTGATGCACAGCGAGTTCAACCATGCCGAAGGGCAGAACACCCATTTTTTTCAAATTTGGATTGAGCCTAATGTCATGGGAATTGCGCCCAGTTATGAGCAAAAGACGGTGCCAGAGGCCACCAAGCGCGGCGCCTTGAAAGTGGTGGCTTCACCCCAAGGTGAAGGCGATGCGGTCAAAATTTCTGCGGATGCCACTTTGTATGCGGGTTTGTTGGATGGTTCAGAGCAAGCGGCCTTGCCTCTGAACCCTGCACGCAAAGCCTATGTGCATCTCATTCGCGGAGAACTGCTAGTGAATGGACAAGCACTGAAGGGGGGCGATGCTGCCCTGATTCAAGCTGAATCGAATCTTGAACTGACGCACGGCAAAGATGCCGAGGTCTTGGTTTTTGACTTGGCTTCTTAATTCAAGAGAAGCTTTATTTTTAATTCTTTAAGGAGAACTTTCATGGCTAAAACAGTCGTTATTTATCACTCAGGTTACGGTCACACACAACGCGTGGCGCAATTTGTGGCGCAAGGTGCCAATGCCACTTTGATCGCCATCGATGCAGACGGCAACATCACCGATGCAGATTGGGAAACTTTGGATGCCGCTGACGCGATCATCTTTGGCTCTCCCACCTACATGGGCATGGCGTCTTGGCAGTTTAAAAAGTTTGCAGATGCGTCTTCTAAGCGTTGGTTCACCAGCGCCTGGAAAGACAAAGTGGCCGGTGGTTTCACCATCTCTGCCAGCCCCAGTGGCGACAAGCTTTCAACGCTTCAGTACTTCATCACTTTGGCCATGCAACAGGCCATGGTGTGGGTGGGTCAACCCGCCATGAACGACGGCACCACCAACCGCATTGGTTCCAACTCTGGTGTGATGGCGCAAGTGGGCCCTACCAGCCCCGCAGAAGACATTCCACAAGGCGACTTGGACACAGCCAAGGCTTATGGTGAGCGTGTGGCCGCTGTGGCTGCTAAATTGCGCGGTTGATTGAAGGGCTGCAAATCTGCAGCTTGAGTCGGTTAGGAAGCAGTGCAGTCCCAGTGGCTGTGCTGCTTTTATTTTTGGAGCACTTCGTTGGCTTTAGTTTGCTTTACGGTTTCTAATGAGATGTCGACGGCGCGGCGTTCATCAAAGACAAAGCAGCCACCGTCGTAATGCGAGCCATCGGTCTCTTCAAAATATTTCAAGATGCCGCCCTCTAACTGGTAGGTATGGGGCAGGCCGTTTTGCTGCATGAAGATGGCCGCTTTTTCACAACGAATGCCGCCCGTGCAAAAGCTGATGATGGTTTTGTCTTGCAGCTCTTCTTTGTGCGCCATGACAGCGTCTGGAAATTCAGTGAACTTGGTCAAGCGCCAATCGATGGCGTTTTTGAATGTGCCTTCGTCCACTTCGTAATCGTTGCGAGTGTCCAAGATAACCACGGGTCGGCCGTTGTCGTCAAAGCCTTGGTCGAGCCACCTTTTGGCGGTAGCAGGGGTGACGGCTGGCGCGCGGCCCTCGGCAGGTCGTATGGTGGGGTGGTTCATGCGAATGATTTCGCCTTTGACCTTGACCAACATTTTTTTAAAGGGCACTGTTTCGGACCAGCTTTCCTTGGGGGCAATGTCCGAAAACCGAGGATCTGTGTGGAGTTCAGCCACAAAACCGCGTACAGCCTCGGCGGGGCCTGCCAAGAACATATTAATGCCTTCTTCTGCAAGCAATATCGTACCTTTCAGGGCGCGAGACAAGCAGCGCTCTAGCAGGACAGGGCGAAGTTCTTTGGCGTCCGGCAGTGGGACGAACTTGTAGGTCGAAATATTCAGAATATTGTTCACCCCTCTATTGTAGAAAACATCTGAAGCAGCTTCTACAATGGACTCATGTTTGTTCATTTGCGCCTTCACACCGAGTTTTCCATCGTCGATTCCACCTGCCGCATTGACGATGTGGTTCAGGCGGCGGCAGACGACCAGCAGCCGGCTTTGGCCATCACCGACCTGAGCAATTTGTTTGGCGCCATCAAGTTTTACAAAGCGGCTCGCAGTAAGGGGGTTCAGCCCATTTTGGGGGCCGAGATCTTTTTGGAAGGTTTAGGCGCAGACCCCCTGGCTTTGTCGCGGGTCATGGTGTTGGTGCAAAGCTCGCAAGGCTACTTGAATCTGTCCGAATTGTTGGCGCGTGCTTGGACGCAAAACATGGTGAAGACCAACGCTGTGGTTAAGTTGGCATGGCTTCAAGAATTATCAGAAGGCTTGATTCTTTTGTCGGGCGCGCAGGCAGGGCCGGTGGGACAGGCCTTGGTGCAAGGCGATACGTCGCGCGCTGCCGAAATTGCGTTGCAGTTGGCGTCTATTTTTACGCACCGGTTCTATCTGGAAATCCAGCGCGCAGGTCGCACTGAAGACAACGCGCATGTCACTGCTGCTGTGAAATTGGCAGCGCGTTTGAGCTTGCCCGTGGTGGCCACTCATCCCGTTCAGTTTTTGGCCGAAGACGATTACGAATCGCATGAAGCTCGTGTGTGTATTTCTGAGGGCGAAATTTTGGGCAACCAGCGCCGTGTTCGCAAGTTCACGCGCGACCAATATTTCAAGTCGTCTGCCGAAATGCAGGCCTTGTTTGCCGATGTGCCCAGCGCCTTGGCCAACTCGGTCGAAATTGCCAAGCGCTGTAACTTGTCTTTGGTTTTGGGCAAGCCACAGCTGCCCAATTACCCCACGCCACTGACCGACGGCAAGCCCATGCCCATCGAGGACTATTTCCGCTTGCTGTCAGTCGAGGGTTTGGAAGAACGCTTGGTGCATTTGTACCCCGACGCGGTCAAGCGCGAGGCAGAGCGTCCTCGTTATGCCGAGCGTTTGGAATTTGAGATCAACACCATCTTGAAAATGGGTTTCCCGGGTTACTTCTTAATCGTGGGTGACTTCATCAACTGGGCCAAGAAAAATGGCTGCCCGGTGGGGCCAGGCCGTGGTTCTGGTGCGGGTTCTTTGGTGGCTTATTCACTCAAGATCACCGACCTCGATCCGCTGCAATACAACTTGCTGTTTGAGCGTTTCTTGAATCCCGAGCGGGTCTCCATGCCCGACTTCGACATTGACTTTTGCCAAACCAATCGCGACCGCGTCATTGACTACGTCAAAGACAAGTACGGCCGCGATGCCGTCAGTCAAATTGCCACCTTTGGCACCATGGCCGCGCGTGCAGCCATCCGTGACGTGGGACGTGTGCTCGACATGAGTTACATGTTCTGCGACGGCATCAGCAAACTCATTCCCAACAAACCAGGACAGCACATCACCATTGATGGCGCCATCAAGGCCGAGCCTATTTTGGCCGAGCGCTTAGAAAAAGAAGACGAGGTGAAAACCTTGTTGGCGTTAGCCCAAAAACTCGAAGGCATGACTCGCAACGTGGGCATGCACGCGGGGGGGGTGTTGATCGCGCCAGGCAAGCTCACTGATTTCTGTCCTTTGTACCAACAGCCTGGCAGCACCTCGGCCGTGAGCCAGTACGACAAGGACGACGTGGAAGCCATCGGCTTGGTGAAGTTTGACTTCTTGGGCTTGGCCACCTTGACCATTTTGGAAGTGGCGCGCGAGATGATCGTGAAGCGCCACAAGGGCCAAGAAAATTTTGCCTACGAAAACATTCCCTTGGACGATGCAGCAACTTATAAGTTGTTCTCTGAGGGGCGCACAGAGTCTGTGTTCCAGTTTGAAAGTCGCGGCATGCAGGGCATGTTGAAAGACGCGAGGCCTTCACGCTTAGAAGATCTGATTGCGCTCAATGCCTTGTACCGCCCAGGACCCATGGATTTGATTCCCAGTTTTGTGGCGCGCAAACACGGCCGTGAGGTTGTAGAGTACCCACACCCTTTGGTAGAAAAAGTGCTGTCTGAAACCTACGGCATCATGGTCTACCAAGAGCAGGTGATGCAAACGGCTCAAGTGCTGGGTGGGTACAGTTTGGGCGGCGCCGACTTGTTGCGCAGGGCCATGGGTAAGAAAAAAGCCGAAGAGATGGCTGAGCACCGGGCCATTTTCCGCAAAGGCGCAGAAGCCAACGGCTTGTCAGAAAGCAAAGCCGACGAAGTCTTTGACTTGATGGAAAAGTTTGCGGGCTACGGTTTCAACAAATCGCACGCAGCCGCTTACTCTTTGTTGGCATACCACACGGGATGGCTCAAGGTTCATTTCACGGCGGAGTTTTTCTGCGCCAACATGACCATGGAAATGGACGATACCGACAAACTCAAAGTCTTGTATGAGGACGCCCTTAAATTCGGCATGACCTTTGATCCACCCGATGTCAATCGCGGCACACACCGATTTGAGCCGGTATCAGACAAAGTGATTCGATATGGCTTAGGCGCCATCAAGGGAACAGGCCAACAAGCCATTGATGCCATTGTGAAAGCACGCGAGGAGGGAGGGCCCTTCACTAGCTTGTACGATTTCTGTGTGCGCGTAGACCGCAGTCGTCTGAACAAACGCACTGTAGAAGCATTGGTCAAGGCGGGTGCTTTCGATTCCTTGCAACGCAATCGTGCCTCATTGGCTGCATCCATTGACCGCGCATTTGATTTTTCGACAGCCACTTCAGCCAACGCCAATCAGGGCGGACTGTTTGACATGATGGGCGACGATGCCCATGGCTCCAGCACGCAAGAGCCTGATTTAGTGGACATGCTGCCTTGGGGCGTCAAAGAGCAGCTGACCAACGAAAAAACCGCCGTTGGCTTTTACTTGTCTGGCCATTTGTTTGATGCGGTGGAGCGAGAAGTTCGTTTGTTTGCCAAGCGCAAAATTGACGACCTGATTGACAGCCGTGAACCACAACTGTTGGCCGGTATTGTGAGTGACTTGCGCATCATCAATGGCCAACGCGGCAAGCTGGCCATCTTTAAATTGGATGACAAGAGCGCAGTCATGGAAGCTACTGCCGACGAGGCCATGATCAATGCCAACCGTCATTTGCTCAAAGACGATGAGTTGGTCATAGTGATGGCCAAGATGCAAGCCGACAGATTCTCTGGTGGTTATCGCTTATCGATTCAACAAGTCTGGGATTTACCGTCTGCGCGATGCCGCTTTGGCAAGTACTTGCGTGTTGCGGTGAATGGTAGAGCGCCCGAAGTGGCCAAACTGATCAAGGCTTTCCCGCCTCAAAGAGAGGTGACAGAGCAGGGCGAGTTATTCAGAGGCCTCACTGTGCGCTTAAAGCTAGAGCGCAAGGCAGACAACGTGGCAGCATCGGCAGAATTGGCTTTAGGTGAACAAGCCAAGTTCTTCCCAAGCGACGCAGCCCTTTCTAGCTGGATTGCCCAGGCCGATCAAGGCAAAGCAGAGATCGTTTACGAAATTTAATTGAAGTCAGAGCCAAACTATTGGGGTCCGATCAATATTAATTTCCTATCTAAAGGGCTAAAGGCTAAGGGGGGCTGTACGATTTCTGGTACTCCAGTATGAGGAAGACCCCCTTAGCCTTTAGCCCTTTAGATTGACCAAATGAATGTTGATCGGACCCCAATAGTTTGGCTCTGACCCCAATTAATCTTTGGGGCGGAAGCTAATTTCAAGTACAGGTGGTACGCGGCCATCTTCGTCGCGGGGGAGGGTGGCGGTTTTGTCGATGGCTTTCAGGACCGCTTCATCCCATGACTTGTTGCCACTGCTAGATAAAAGTTTGCGGCTCAAAATAGTGCCATCAGGCGATGTGCGAACTTCGACTTCGGCCTTGGGATTGCCCGCCACATCTTCCGTGAAAGTGATGTTGGGCTTGATCCGAGCACGAATACGGCCCGCATAACTGGCAGACGGGCCCGATGATTTGAGAGCAGTGCCTTTGGCGTTTTCATCGCCGGAGGCTCCAGCCATGCCTTGCATGCGTTTCAAGTTTTCATTGCGAAGTGCAGCGGCACGTTTTTCCTCTGCGGCGGCTTTCTTGGCATCCTCTTTGGCCTTGGCCGTAGCCTCTTCTTTTTTCTTCTTCTCGAGTTCCTTGGCCTTTTCTTTTTCTAGTTTCTCTTTTTCAAGTTTCTTTTTCTTTTCCAATTCAGCTGCTTTTTTCTCTTCTATTTTCTTCTTCTCTTTTTCTTTTTTCAGGGCAATGTCAGCCGCCTCTCGCACAGCAGCATCATTCACTTTTGGGGGCGCAGGCTTGGGTTCTGGCTTTGCCTCCGGTTTGGGCTCGACCTTCTGAACGGGCTCCGGCGGTGTGACGGGCTCAGGTGGCGTTGGCTCGGGTTCGTTGGCAGCCGGAGCAGCCTCAGCAGGAACGGCCGACCACAGTTCTGCTGATGCAGACAATGCATTGGGCTCGGTTTTCCAATGGACGCCCCAAGTGATCGCCGCCAAGAGCAACAAATGCATGAACAAAGCAAACGACAAAGAGCGGCCAAATCCACCTGTGGGTGGCGGCGCAAACTCGTGGTGTGCAATGGCGTTCATGCTGCGATGAGATAGAGGGCGTTTAAAAACTCAAGGGGCCAATTGAACAGACAGACCCACGCGTTGTATGCCAGCACGCTGCAAGGTGTCCATGACCTTGACCACCGTCTCATATTTCACGTTTCGATCGGCACTGATCACCACTGCCGAATTGGCCTTACCCGTTTGTGCAACGCGAACACTGTTCGCCAAGCTGTCCAAATTGATCTTTTGAGTTTTGCTGTCGTTCAGCATTTCAAGGCTGTCGTCCTTTTGCACCACAATTTGAATGACTTGATCCGGTTGTTTGGCAGCCTTGCCCACACTGGGCAAGTCGACCATGCTGGGTGTGATCATGGGCGCTGTGACCATGAAAATAATCAACAACACCAGCATCACATCAATGAAGGGCACCATGTTGATTTCATTGATGGTGCGGCGTCCGCGGCCGCGCGAGGAAACAGCAGGCATGTGTAGTCTCCCAGACGATCAGTGACCCGACGCGCTCAAGCCAGAGCCTGTTGGCACCGAGCCTGACGCACCCGTCGAGCCGCCCAAACTTCTTTGCAAAATGTTGGAGAACTCTTCAATGAAGGTTTCTAATTTGATGGCGATGCGATCGATGTCGCGTGCAAATCGGTTGTAGGCCACCACTGCAGGAATGGCAGAGAACAAGCCAATGGCAGTGGCTACCAAAGCCTCAGCAATGCCTGGCGCAACGGTGGCCAATGTGACCTGCTGCATGCTGGCCAAACCCGTAAACGCGTGCATGATGCCCCACACTGTGCCAAACAAGCCAACATAGGGCGAGACAGAACCCACTGACGCTAAGAAAGACAATTGGGCTTCGGCCACATCCATCTCGCGTTGGAAGCTGGCGCGCATGGCCCGGCGTGCACCGTCCAGCAAAGTGCCAGGATCGCTGATGCGTCTTTCACGCAGCTTTTGATACTCTCGCATGCCGCTGGCAAAAATACGCTCCATGGGGCCAGCCAATTTTGAATTTTGAACCGCAGCCGAGAACAAATCGTTCAAGCTGGTGCCCGACCAAAAATTTTGCTCGAACTCTTCGTTCAATGCTTGAATGCGTTTGATGGCCGTGAGCTTGCGCACAATGGCGGCCCAACTGGCAATCGAGATGGCCATCAAGATCAGCATGACCAATTGCACAACAAAACTGGCATGCAACACGAGTTGAATGATGGACATGTCTTGGTTCATTGAAGTGCTTCCAAAATGGTGGCCGGAATGCGGCCAGGTTTCAGGGTTTGACTGTCGACCCATCCAATGCGGATGGTGCCTTCGGCCAATAATTGACGTTCACCGTCGACTGTTAGCCAAGCTTGCTGCGACAAGACCATGCTGGCACGTCCGGCTTCGGCTGTGCGCGCAGTGACTTCTAGCAAGTCATCTAAGCGTGCTGGTGAAAAGTATTTGATTTGCGTTTCACTGACCACAAACATGCCGCCGGTTTGCGCTTTGAGGGCTTGCTGCGCAATGCCCAAAGAACGCAGCCACTCGGTTCGGGCGCGCTCAAAAAATTTGAGGTAATTGGCGTAGAAAACAATGCCACCGGCGTCGGTGTCTTCCCAGTAAATGCGAATGGGAAAAACGAAGCCTTGTGTCATGTGCGTGCGCGGCCGGCCTGGCGGTCGGCTTGAACTTCGTGAGGTCGCAACTGCGGTGCTAAACCTTCCAGCACAGCGTTCACATATTTATGGCCATCGGTGCCGCCAAACTCTTTGGCCAATTCAATGCATTCGTTCAAGCTGACGCGCCATGGCACATCAAGGCAATGTTTCATCTCGTAGGTGCCAATCCACATCGCGGCGCGCTCGATAGGCGAGATCTCGGCCATGCTGCGATCGAGCAAAGGCAAGATCAATTTGTCGAGTTCAGCAGCTTGCTCGGCACAACCGTACAACAAGGCATCGTAATGCGCAAAATCGGCTTTGTGAAAACCCGACAAGTCGCGCGTGAAGACATCAATGTCAGATGCCTCGTTCTTGCCGACAATGACCTGATACAAGGCTTGCAGTGCAAACTCGCGTGCACGGCTGCGAGCTGACTTGCTGGCCGATTTGCCGGGCTTGCGTCCAGAAGGCTTGCCTGCGCTGGACTGCTGCTTACCTGCTGAAGCTTCTTGTCGCTCGCTCATGCCAATTCCTCGTCATCCAAGTCTTCATCGCCCACTTCCAAGTCTTCCAGCAACATGGCCATTTCAACGGCGACACGTGCAGCGTCACGCCCTTTTTCAGTTTGACGGGCAATGGCTTGCTCAAGGTTCTCGGTGGTCAGAATGGCATTGGCAATGGGCACGTTGTAATCGAGGGCAATGCGGCTGACGCCTGCGCCAGATTCGTTGGCCACCAATTCGAAGTGGTAGGTTTCGCCTCGAATGATGCAACCCAAGGCGATCAACGCGTCGTATTCGCCACGCTCGGCCATGGCTTGCAATGCAATGGGGACCTCCAAGGCGCCTGGCACCAACACATGATCGATGTCATGGACGCCCAGTTCTTCGAGTTCACGAATGCAGGCCACGGCCAATGCGTTGGTGATGCCTTCGTTAAAACGAGCTTGGACGATGCCGATGTGCAGTCCCAAGCCGTCTAATTCGTGTTCAATGCCTTTGTCTGCGCCTTGCATACTTATTCCTTAGGGATGTAACCAGTGACTTCAACGCCATAGCCCGCCATGCTGGGCATGCGTCGGGGTTGGCCCATCAATTTCATTTTTTGAACGCCACACTCGCGCACAATTTGAATGCCGACGCCATAAGTGCGCAAGTCCATTTTGCTTCTGTTCGGTGCTTGTGCGGAGCGAGCACGCCCTTCAAACTGGGCCAATAACTGATCTGCACTTTCGCCACAATTGAGCAACACTGCCACGCCATGTCCTTGCTTGTTGATGTAGTTCAAGCTGTTCTCCAAACTCCATGAGTGCATCTGCCGGCCGACTTCTAAAACGTCAAACACCGAGAGTGGCTCGTGAACACGGACGGGCACTTCTGCATCAGCAGACCAGTTGCCCTTGACCAGCGCCAAGTGCAAGGATTGGCTGGGCTTGTCTTTGAAGGCATGCACAGTGAACTCGCCATGGGCTGTTTGCAAGTTGCGCGTGCCGACTTTCTCGACCAAAGACTCGGTGCGACTGCGGTATTCAATGAGATCGGCGATGGTGCCAATTTTGAGGCCGTGCTCGGCTGCAAAAATTTGCAAGTCGGGCAGGCGCGCCATGGTGCCGTCGTCTTTCATGATTTCGCAAATCACAGACGAAGGACTGCATCCTGCCATGGCGCCCAAGTCACAACCGGCTTCTGTGTGACCTGCGCGCATCAGCACGCCGCCGTCAACCGCTTGCAATGGAAAGATGTGACCAGGTTGAACCAAGTCTTTGGCAGTGGCGTTGGCAGACACGGCAGCCTTGACAGTCAGTGCACGGTCTGCGGCAGAGATGCCCGTGGTAACACCCTCAGCAGCTTCAATGGAGACTGTAAAAGCGGTGCTGTAAACCGTGCCATTGCTGGCAGCCATGGGCGGCAGCTTCAGGTGTTCGCAGCGTTCGCGCGTCAGCGTGAGGCAAATCAGGCCACGGCCATAGCGCGCCATGAAGTTGATGGCTTCTGCGGAAACGTGGTCAGAGGCAACCAGCAGGTCGCCTTCGTTTTCGCGGTCTTCGTCGTCCACCATGATGACAATGCGACCCGCGCGCAAGTCAGCGACGATGTCCTCTACAGGAGAAATTTCTACAGGCATCAATGGACGGCCAGAATTCGTCGTCATGTCAGTTCTTTCAAGAATGCTTGCCAGCCAGAAGGGCCGATGCAGCGGAGTTGGCTGAGGCCTCGTTGTTGAGCATGCGCTCAACATAACGTGCAATCAAATCGATTTCTAAATTCACAGCACTGCCTTGTTGCAAGGTACCCAGTGCTGTGTTGTCCACGGTGTGGGGGATGAGGTTGATGCTGAATTCGCAGCCGGCTTCGGTATCGGCTACTTTGTTGACTGTGAGACTGACACCATTGACAGTAATCGAGCCTTTGTAAGCCAGGTACTTGCCCATGCCTGCAGGCGATTGAATGCGCAGCTCCCAGCTTTCGCCCACTTGTGCAAAGTACGTCACGTGGCCAATGCCATCGACGTGGCCCGACACAATGTGGCCCCCCAAACGGTCGTGTGCACGCAAGGCTTTTTCAAGGTTGACTTTGCCAAGTTGGTTCAAGCCGCAAGTTTTGTCGAGCGATTCGGCAGAAACGTCAACGGTGAACTGATGGGCTGTAAGGTCAAATGATGTGACCGTCATGCAGGCGCCGTTGATGGCAATGCTGTCGCCCAGGCCAACGTCATCCAGGTAGCCCGCGGGCACCTCAAGAGTGAGTCGCTTGCCATGACTTAAAGAGCTGCCCAGGTCGTGGAGGGCGGCGATACGCCCCACGCCGGTGATGATTCCGGTAAACATGGGTTGTATTTTCGCAGGGATTAGGACCGTTTAGGTCTGTACCTTGGCTAAAACCCGCAAATCTTTACCGATTAATTGTGTTTCTTCAAAACTGAGAGTTAAGCCCTCTGACAAGTCCTCGAAGGGCCCCAGGTTGGCCATGCCTTGGCCGAGCCCCAATATTTGAGGCGCCAGATAAACCAAGAACTCGTCGACGCAGCCTTCACGAATGAGCGAGCCGTTGAGTTTGTGGCCCGCTTCAACGTGCAATTCGTTCACTTCTCTGCGGGCTAAATCGCTAAGCAAGGCCTGCAAATCGACTTTGCCGTGCGGGTTGGGCAGTACGGTGACTTTGGCGCCTTTGGCTTCGAGCGCCGCTACTCTGTCGACATCGTGGATGGCGGCATAGATCCAAACTTGCCTTGGGGACACGGCATCAGTGACCGAGTGCTGAAATAGCTTGGCTGTGGTGGGGGTTTCTAAACGACTGTCCACAATGACCAGATGTGGCATGCGGGGAGGGTTTTCTAGGGCCGCACAAAGCCTCAAGTCCAAAAGTGGGTCGTCTTCT
>VFQS010003072.1_pt1 | contig 12997 bp, 9 predicted proteins | sample 3512361 | NCBI WGS metagenome assembly VFQS01 (sample SAMN10412375, study PRJNA504923) | tailings metagenome | isolation source: Relicate 1 Philex TSF3 active mining | place: Philippines
CCCTGCCGCCCGCCACACCCGCCGCGATGCCGGCTGGCCCGCCCGCGCTGGTCGTGGAAACCGGGGTGAGCCTGCGCGCGCTCAACACCCTGGGCCTGCCGGCCGTGGCCGGTCATCTGGTCCGGGTGGACAGCGAAGCCGCCGTACGCCGCGTGGTGGACCACCCCCACTGGGGCCGTGCGTCCAAGATGGTGTTGGGCGGGGGAAGCAACCTCGTCTTCACCCGGGATCCTCAAGCGCTGGTGATCAAGGTCGAGGTGCCCGGCCTGCGTGTGCTGCAGGATGACCGTGAGGCGGTCATCGTCGAGGCAGGGGCCGGCGTGGACTGGCATGAACTGGTGCGCTGGACGCTCGAGCAGGGCCTGTATGGATTGGAGAACATGGCGCTGATTCCGGGCACGGTGGGCGCTGCCCCGGTCCAGAACATCGGAGCCTACGGCGTTGAACTCAAGGATCGCTTCCATTCGCTGGTGGCCGTGGACTTGGTGACGGGCCGCACGGTGGAGCTTGACGCCCGCGCCTGCGCCTTCGGCTACCGCGACAGCGTGTTCAAGCATGGCGGCTTCGGTGGGCTGGCCGGCAAGAGCGTGATTACCCGTGTACGCCTGCGCCTGCCAAGGCCTTGGCAACCGGTGCTGGGCTACCTGGACCTGCAGCGGCGGATCGAGGAAACGGGCATCAAGGTGCCCACTGCACACCAGATTTTCGATTGGGTGTGCGCCATTCGCCGCGCCAAGCTACCCGATCCGGCGGTGCTGGGCAACGCCGGGAGCTTCTTCAAGAACCCGGTGGTCAGCGCCGAGCAATGCCGCGACATCATCGCTCGAGACCCCGGCATTGTTCATTACCCCCTGGATGACGGCACGGTCAAGTTGGCCGCGGGTTGGCTGATCGATGCCTGCGGCTGGAAAGGCCGCAGCGTGGGCCGCGCCGGTGTCTATGAGAAGCAGGCGCTCGTGTTGGTTAACCGCGGCGGCGCCACCGGCGCCGAAGTCCTGACCTTGGCGCAAGCCATTCAGACCAGCGTGTACGAGCGCTTCGGCATCCGTCTCGAGCCTGAACCCGTGGTCATTTGAAACATGGAGTCGGTGTCATGTTGGCCTCTTCGCGACATGTTCGCGATCGCCATGACGTTGCCCCGATTTTTCAGGCGATGACGTAGGCCCCGGCACCGGTGGCGATCAGGGTGCCCTGGTCGTTGACCAGGCGCATTTGGGTGGAGCCAATGCGTCCGCCTAAACGGGTGACCATGGCCTGGGCCAGAAAGTGATGGCCGATACCGGGCCGAAGGTAGTCGATGCGCATGTCGATGGTGCCCATCTTGGCGAACCGGTGCATGACCTGCTCGGCCGTTTCGTGGGCGAACTTTTCGCCAATGGCCACCATGAGCGCCATGCCGGCAGTGGCATCGAGCACGGCCGCCGTGACGCCGCCATGCAGCCGACCGTATAGGTAATGGCCCACCAGGTCGGCTCGCATCTCGAAGCGGCAGACAGTGCCGTTCGGTCCGCTGAATTCGTGCAACTTCATGCCCAGCACTTGATTGAAGGCAATCTGATGTTCACACAGTTGGCGGTAGGCGGCTTCCAGTTTGACCTGTTCGGCTGCACTGCGGCGGGGCGCGTGTTGGGTGCTCATGGCCGCAAATGGTAGCTGCGCTGGATGAAGCGCGGCCGGCTGTCGCCATCGACTGCAATCCCCAGGATGGCGTCGGTGGCGCCCGCCCCAGCTGATGTCCAATGGGGGTATGGACACCGCCGCCCCGTTCCACCGCTTGCTGCCGCTGGACGCCCTGCGCGGGTTGGCCATTGTGTGGATGGTGCTGTTTCATCTGGCCTTTGACCTGAATCACTTTGGCTGGCTGCAGCCGCCCCAGCAGTTTCTGGCCGATCCGTTCTGGACGATCCAGCGGGTGTGCATCGTCAGCCTGTTCATGTTCTGCGCGGGCGCTGCGCAGGCCATGGCCCACCGCAGCGCACAGACCTGGCCGCGCTTTTGGCGGCGGTGGGCCCAGGTGGTGACATGCGCGGGTCTCGTGTCCCTGGCGACCTGGATCGTCTTCCCACACACATGGATCAGCTTTGGCGTACTGCATGGCCTGGCCCTCATGGTGCTGTTGGCGCGCCTCACGGCCGCATGGCCGCGCGCGCTGTTGTTGGTGCTGGCTGGTTTGGCCGTGGCCTTGCCCCACCTGGTGCAGCACCCAGTCTTCGACAGCCGTTGGCTCGATGGAATTGGCCTGGTGACCCAGAAGCCGGTGACCGAAGACTATGCGCCGCTCCTGCCCTGGATGGGCATGGTGTGGCTGGGCCTGGCCCTGGGGGATCGTCTGGCGCGCGTGCGTCCCCCGGAAGCGCTGGCGTTGCGGCTTCTGGCACGAATCGGCCAATGGCCCCTGAGCATCTACATGCTCCACCAGCCCATCTTCTGGGGCCTGCTCCTGGCATGGACCTATCGTTGAGCCGGGGGACAATCCACGTATGAACAACAAGATCCTTTTCGGTTTCCATGCGGTGACGGTGCGCCTGAAGACGGCGCCTGACTCCGTGCTGGAAATCCACCACGACGCCCAGCGGCGCGATGGCCGCATGCGTGGCCTGTTGGAGCGCGCCCAGGAGGCGGGCGTCAAACTGGTGGACAGCAATGCACAGGGGTTGGCGCAACTGGCCGGCCGGGCGCCACACCAGGGTGTGGTGGCGCGGGTGAAGCCGCTCAAGGCCCAGCATTCGGTGGACGACCACCTGGACGAAGTGCATGCGGTGGGCGGCATCCCGCTGCTCTTGATCTTGGACGGTGTGACCGATCCTCACAATCTGGGGGCTTGCCTCCGCGTGGCCGATGGCGCAGGGGCGCAGGCGGTGATCGCGCCACGGGACCACGCGGTGGGCATCAACGCCACCGTGGCCAAGGTGGCCAGCGGCGCAGCCGAGACGGTGCCCTATTTCATGGTGGTGAACCTTGCGCGCACCCTGGGCGAATTGAAGGAAAGGCAGATCCGCATCATTGGCACCAGCGATGATGCCCCCAAGTCGCTGTATGAGGTCGACATGCGCGGCCCCGTGGCCCTGGTTTTGGGGGCCGAAGGCCCAGGCATGCGGCAACTGACTCGCAAGACCTGCGACGAGCTGGTGCACATTCCGATGGCCGGCGCGGTGGAAAGCCTGAACGTGTCGGTGGCCTCGGCCGTGTGCCTGTATGAAGCGCTGCGGCAGCGGCGCGCGGGGATGCCAGAGGGCTCCTCAATCAAGGGCTGAGGAGACCACCCGGGCCGGTGGCGGCCCGGAGTGGCTCCCGATTCGGGCTAGGGCCTGAGTGAAGGATCCAGGGATCCGCGGTCGTCGAACACGACGCAGCGGCCGCGCCAGTGGGGCGCCCCCGGAGTGTCCTCGAAATACTGCAGGATGCCGCCCTCCAACTGGAACGCATGCGTGATTCCGGCCTCGCGCATCACGATAGCCGCCTTCTCGCAGCGTATTCCGCCCGTGCAGAAGCTGACCACGGTCTTGTCGCGCAAGGCCTCCGCGTGCTCGGCCAGTGCAGCCGGGAATTCGCTGAACTTCGACAGGTTCCAGTCCAGCGCACCCTCGAAGGTTCCTTCGTCGACCTCAAAGCGATTACGGGTGTCCAGGGTCACGACGGGGCGACCCTCGTCGTCGTAGCCCTGAGCGAGCCAACGCGCCAGTGTCCGCGCATCGATGGCCGGTGCGCGGCCCAGGGCCGGTGCAACCGCAGGCTGGTTCATGCGGATGATCTCGCGCTTGATCCGCACCCGCAGCCGCTGGAAGGGCACAGTCTCGCTCCAACTCTCCTTGGCCTTGAGTCCGGTAAAGGGGGTCTCGGCCACCAAGTCGGCCAGCCAACGGCGAACCGCGGATTCGGCACCGGCCAGGAACAGGTTGATGCCTTCGGGCGCCAGCAGCACCGTCCCTTTGAGGCCAAGCGCCTGCGCGCGTTCCTGCAGCCGGAACTGCCAATGGGGAAGTTCCTGCAGGGCCACGAAGCGATAGGCGGCGATGTTCAAGACCGAGTTCACCCGCGAATTTTAGGAGGCCGCGGCTCGGGGTCGGCGCGCCAGCGTGGCGCCGGCCTGTTCCTACAATGGACCGATGGCCTTCATCCACCTGCGCACCCACACCGAGTTTTCCGTCGTTGACGGCACCCTGCGCATTGACGATGCCGCCGCCGCGGCGGCAAGTGATCGCCAGGCGGCCCTGGCCATCACCGACCTGGGCAATCTCTTCGGTGCGGTGAAGTTCTACCGCGCCTGTCGTGCCAAGGGGATCAAGCCGATCATCGGCGCGGACCTTTGGATCGAGCCCGATGCGGCCGGTGACCGGACGGCCAGCCGGCTGCTGGTGCTGGTCCAGAACGCCCAGGGTTACCTGAACCTGAGTGAGCTGTTGGCGCGCGCCTGGACAGGCAACGTGCACCGCGCCCAGGCCTGGGTGAAGTGGGAATGGGTGGTGGAGTTGAACGGGGGCCTGATAGCCCTGTCAGGGGCTGAGGGCGGCGCCCTGGGGCAGGCACTGCTGGCGGGCGACGCGGAACGCGCCCAGACCTGGGCCGAGCGGGGCCGAAGCGCCTTCGGGAACCGTTTCTATGTGGAAATCCAGCGTGCCGGCCTGCCGCAGCAGGAGGCCCATGTGCAGGCCGCCGTTCCTTTTGCTGCGGCCCTCGGCTTGCCAGTGGTGGCCACCCATCCCGTGCAGTTCCTTGAGCCGGATGACTTCGAGGCGCACGAGGCGCGGGTCTGCATCGCCGAAGGTGAGACGTTGTCCAACCCCAAGCGGGTCAAGCGCTTCAGCCGCGAACAGTATTTCAAGTCGCAGGCCGAGATGGAGCGCCTGTTCGCCGATGTTCCGACGGCGGTGGAGAACAGCGTGCGCATCGCGCAGCGCTGCAATCTCAGCCTGATCCTGGGCAAGCCCCAGCTGCCCGATTTCCCGACGCCGTTGCAGTCCGATGGCACCCGCATGCCGATCGCCGACTACTTTCGGCAGGCGTCGCTCGAGGGTCTGGAGCAGCGCTTGAGCCTGCTGTTTCCGGATCCGGCTGAGCGGGAACGAGAGCGTCCGCGCTACCTGGAGCGTCTGGAGTTTGAGATCAACACCATCCTCAAGATGGGGTTCCCGGGCTACTTCCTGATCGTGTCGGACTTCATCCAGTGGGCCAAGACCCATGGCTGCCCAGTGGGGCCGGGTCGCGGTTCTGGGGCAGGCTCGCTCGTGGCCTATGCGCTGAGCATCACCGACCTCGACCCTCTGCGCTATGAGCTGCTGTTCGAGCGATTCCTCAATCCCGAGCGCGTGTCGATGCCCGACTTCGATGTGGACTTTTGTCAGGCCAATCGTGACCGGGTGATCGAATATGTGAAGGACAAGTACGGCCGGGACGCGGTCAGCCAGATCGCCACCTTCGGCACCATGGCCGCCAAAGCTGCTTTGCGGGATGTGGGGCGGGTCCTGGGTATGGGATATGGCCATGTGGACAGCATCGCCAAGCTGATCCCCGCGCCGCCGGGTAAGACGGTGACGCTGGCCAAGGTGCCAGAAAAGCCCGACAGCGGCATCATCTACGCGCGGCAGGAAGCGCCAGAACTTGAGCAGCGCGAGGCTGCCGAAGAAGAAGTCGCTGAACTGCTGAGCCTGGCTACCCGCGTCGAGGGCATGGTGCGGAACGTGGGTATGCACGCCGGCGGTGTCCTCATCGCACCAGGCAAGATCACCGACTTCTGCCCGCTGTACCAGCAGCCCGGCAGCGATTCGGCGGTCAGCCAGTATGACAAGGATGATGTGGAGGCCATCGGCCTGGTGAAGTTCGACTTCCTGGGTTTGGCCACCTTAACCATCCTGGAGCTGGCCAAGGACTTCATCGTCGCGCGGCGGCCCGAGCACGCGAACTTCAACTACGAGACCCTGCCGCTTGACGACGCCAAGGTCTACAAGCTGTTCTCCGAGGGCCTGACCGAGGCGGTGTTCCAGTTTGAAAGCCGCGGCATGCAGGCGATGCTGCGTGAAGCCAAGCCCACCAGGCTCGAGGACTTGATCGCCCTGAATGCGATGTTCCGTCCGGGCCCGATGGAGAACATCCCGAGCTTCTGCGCACGCAAGCATGGGCGTGAACCCATCACGTATCCGCACCCGTTGCTCGAGAAGGTGCTGTCCGAGACCTACGGCATCTTCGTGTACCAGGAGCAGGTGATGCAGGCCGCCCAGTACATGGGCGGCTATTCCCTGGGTGGTGCTGACTTGCTGCGCCGTGCGATGGGCAAGAAGAAGCCCGAAGAGATGGCGCAGCACCGCGAAATCTTCCGTAAGGGTGCCGCTGAGAAAGGTATCGCGGCCGAGAAGGCCGATGAGGTCTTCGACCTGATGGAGAAGTTCGCGGGCTACGGCTTCAACAAGAGCCACGCCGCGGCCTACTCCCTGCTGGCCTATCACACGGGTTGGCTCAAGGTGCACTGCACGGCCGAGTTCTTCGCGGCCAACATGACCATTGAACTGGACGACACCGATAAGCTCAAGGTGCTGCGCCAGGATGCGGTACAAAACTTTGGCATTGCCTTCGATCCGCCGGATGTCAACCAGGGCACCTGGCGTTTCGAGCCTGTGCCGGGCCGCGAGGGCGATCGCCGTATTCGCTATGGTCTCAGCGCCGTCAAGGGAACAGGGCGCGGTGCGATCGAAGCCATCGTGGCCGCCCGTGACGGTACCGGCCCGCATGAAGGGCTGGGGGCCGCGCCCTTCAAGAGCCTGTTCGATTTCGCCGCCCGTGTCGACCGCAGCAAGGTCAACAAGCGGGTGGTGGAGGCCCTGATCAAGGCCGGCGCCTTCGATGCGCTGCACCCCGATCGCGCCCGCGCGCTGGCCAGCGTGGGCCTGGCCTTCGAATGGGCTGATGACCAGCAGGCCAACGCCTTGCAAGGCGGTCTGTTCGACTTTGGCGACACACATGGTTCGAGCACGCATGAGCCGGATCTGGTGGAAGCGCCGGCCTGGAGCATCCGTGACCGCCTGATGGCCGAAAAGACGGCCCTGGGCTTCTACCTCAGCGGCCACCTGTTCGAGCAGTACGCCGACGAGGTGCGTCGATTCGTGCCGCGCCGCATCGCCGAGCTGACCGATTCGCGCGAGCCGGTGCTGGTGGCCGGGATCGTGGGCGAGCTCAAGGTGATCAATGGCCAGCGCGGCCGGGTGGGCATCTTCAAGCTGGATGACCAGAGCGACGCGGTGGAGGCGGTGGCTGATGAACGTCTGCTGGACGCCCACAAGGAGCTCTTCAAGGAGGACGAGCTCATCATCGTGCAGGGACGGGTGCAGCCCGATCGCTTCTCTGGTGGCGTGCGGCTCAACGTGCAGCAGGTCTTCGACCTGCCCTCGGCGCGGGCGCGGTTCGGCCGCTACCTGGCTGTGACAGTACAGGGAGAAAAGCTGCCGGTCCAGGAGGTGCTGGCCCTGTGGCCCGCCGTGGTGCGCAGCACCGAAGAGGGCGACACGGTCCACGGCTTGCGGGTGCGTGTGCGCGTGAGGCGCCAGGCCCCACCGGTTGCGAATCAGGCCGCACTGCAAGCCGAGGATTTTGAGCCGCTGGGGGCGATGGGCGATATCGATCTGGGCGATGGATCGCGCTTTTGGCCCGCAGACGAGGCGTTGGCTCGATGGCGCGCGCTGGCCCACGAGGGCCAGGCGATCGTGGTCTACGAGGCCACGGCCCCTGCCACGGCGTGAACTGTGCGGCATCCCCGCCGCTTTTCGAGTTCTGGGCCTCCACGCGCGCTGTCTAGACTCGGACCATGCAGAAGCCTGCCATCACCGGCCTGATCCTGACGGGAGGTGGCGCGCGCGCGGCCTACCAGGTGGGTGTCCTCAGCGCGATCGCGCGAATCCAGCGCGAGTGCGGAGCGCCAGCAGCCAATCCCTTCCCGGTGATCGCGGGTACATCAGCCGGCGCCATCATCGGCACCATCCTGGCCTGTCATGCCGATCAGTTTGATGCGGCCGTGCAGGCCCTGGAGGACACCTGGGCCGGCTTTCAAGCCGAGCAGATCTACCGGGCTGATGCCTTCGGTGTGGTGCGCACCGGCGCCCGCTGGCTGACCATGTTCACCCTGGGTTGGGCCATCGCCAAGTGGCGCCGCGCACGGCCGCGTTCCCTGCTGGACAACTCGCCCCTGGAGGCCTTGTTGCGCAAGACGGTGGAGTTGGACCGGCTGCCCGGCGTGATGGCCGGTGGTCATCTGCAAGGGGTGGCGGTGACCGCTTCCAGCTACAGCAGTGGCGACCATGTGACCTTCTACGAGGCCATTCGCGAGATCCCGCCCTGGACCCGCTCACACCGCATTGCCTGTCGCAGCCGCCTGACCATCGAGCACTTGCTGGCCTCCTCGGCCATCCCCTTCGTCTTCCCGTCTGTGCGTCTGCCGCTGATGGGTCAGGCGGAGTGGTTCGGCGATGGTTCGATGCGGCAGAGCGCTCCGATCTCGCCGGCCGTCCACCTGGGCGCCGAGCGCATCCTGGTGGTGGGTTCGGGCCGCATGCACGAGCCGCCCGAACGGCGCGTCGTCAACGATGGTTATCCCAGCCTGGCGCAGATTGCCGGACACGCACTGTCCAATATCTTCCTCGATTCGCTCGCGGTCGATGTCGAGCGTCTGGAGCGGGTCAATCGCACCTTGTCGTTGTTGCCCGAAGACTTGCGGGCGCACACGCCGCTGCGCCCGATTGAGGTGCTGGTGATCGCGCCCTCGCAGCGCTTGGACGATATTGCTGGCCGGCACCTGCATGCCCTTCCGCCAGCCGTGCGGGCGATGCTGCGTGGGGTGGGCGTGTCGGGTGAGGGGCAGACCGCCAAGGGCTCTGCCCTGGCCAGCTACCTCTTGTTTGAGTCGGACTTCACGCAGGAACTCATCGAACTCGGTCAGCGCGATGCGATGGCACGAGCCGATGAGGTGCGCCGCTTCTTCGGCTGGCCCCAGAAGGATGCGCAGATCGGCGCCCAGCGCCTGGATGTGGTGTGGCCTTTTTCACGCGCCCCTGCCACCCCAGATGGCCAGGAGACCACCTCCCCGCCCAGCGGCTCCGCCTCGGTGCCTCTTCAGTTCTGAGGTGCTCGGCGTCCGCCGATTTCGAACTGCGCCTCGGCAAAACCGCTCAGCGCTCGCCGGCTGACACCCTTGACGCGGCGGCGCAGGTCGTCCCAATCCTGCAGAGGGCCCTGGGCCCGGGCTGCGATGATCCGGTCGGCCAACTCCACCCCCACGCCCCGCACGGCCTCGATCTCCGCGCGGGTGGCCTGATTGAGGTCCACGGCGATGACCACGATGAGGCTGCTCACGAGGCACCGCCACCCGGCACGGGTGTTGCCGGTGGTGCTGGGGGCCGTCACGGCAGTGGGCGCTTGGCCCCGTCCGGATGCGAAGCCGACCACAGGGCGGCACATCCCACCGCCTGGTGTGGGCCTCATCGCCAGCCAGTCACGGGCAAGTCCAAGCGCTGCTGGCAGGCTTGCCACACCTCGTCAACAGTGGGCCACCGTGGCCAGTGCCGCAGCACCTGCACCGACGGGCCCCAGGCCCCCCAATGTCCCGGCTCGGTGGGCCCCAGGACGGAGAGCAAGGGCATGCCCACCGCGGCGGCGAGATGGCCCGGACCGGTGTCGTTGCTGATCATCAGCGCACCCTGCTGCATCAGCGCCGCGCAGGCCCCCAGGCCCACGCCGGGCAGCACGACGGTCCCCGGGTAGTCCCGCCGCGCTTCGTCTTCCTCTCCAGGCCCCGGGCATACCACCACCGGTCGTCTCAGTCGGGGCAGTGCGTGGCGGACGAAGGCCGGGAAGTCGGGCCAGCGTTTGTCCAGGCCTTCGAAGGTCCCGCCGGCGAACGGACAGATCATCACGAAGCCCGGCGACAGGCCATGGGCGTGCATCAGCGCCTGGGCCTGCTGTTCGTGGTGGGCACTGACCCGCCAGGCCAACGCAGCGGGCGGGGGCTCTTGCGTGCCCAGGAGTGACTGGCCCAGGCGCCAATAGACCTCGAGCTCATGGCCGGCCTCGCCGCGCCGCGGACGGGGCCAGGATCGGTGCAGCAGCAGCGCGCGACCCTCACCGTCATAGCCGATGGCTTTCAAGCCAGCCCACCGCATCTCCAGTGCGCTGGAAAACGAGTACGGAAAACTGATGGCATTGATGCCCTGTGGTGATCCCCAGCGCTGACGGCTGACGTCTTGGCGCCACTGGGCCAGTTGTGCCACCCGCTCGCTGTGGGTGGTGCCCAACCGCAGCACCGGCCAGCCAAAGCCCTCCAGCAGGTCGGCGGCCCAGCCCTTGCCCACGAGCGTCAGGTCATGGCCTTGCTGTTGCAGGCGCAGGAGAACCGGCGTTGACAGGACCACATCGCCGACCCAGTTGCGCAGCCGGATGATCAGGGGTTGCGGAGGACGGTTCATGCGCTATGGCTTGTGGAGCTCAAGTCCGGGAGGATGGGGTGAGGGCCCGGCCGTTCATCAGCAGGATGGCTGCCAGGGTCAGCCCGAGGTGAAAGGCATAGGGGCCATGGGTCATGTTGGCGTTGAACAGGAGGCCAATCCCGTGCACCATGCCCACGCCGAAGCACTGCCAGCGCATCAGGTTTGAGCCAGACCGCCAGGCCAAGGCGAAAGGGGCTGCCGCGCTGAGCATGGCGGCGGCCAGACCGGGCAGGCCATGATCAACTCCTTGATTCAGGAACTGCTGGTGCACATGCACCAGCGGGGCCACACCGGTCAGTTGATCGGGCGGTACCACCCGCTGCACCAGGGCAATCCGTTCGGCCAGGCCGATACCGGTCCAGGGGTGGGACCACAGGGTCTCCCATCCCGCCTGCCACAGTAGCCAGCGTGAGCCCAGCGAGGTGCGGACATCGGGCTCGTCCAGCCCTTGCAGCTCCTGCAGCAGGTCCAGCAGCCGGACACCGCGCTCCACCTGGGCTGGCTGTTGGCTGTCGTACCAGAGCCCTGCCGCGACAGCCGCCAGGCTCAGCACTGAAACGATCACCGCGCTGCGCCCTCGCCGGGTGGACAAGGCCACCATCAGCACACCCAACCAGGGCATGATGATCCAGGCTGCACGGCTGCGGCTCCAGACCACCGCCGCAAGGCCCGCCACGATCGCCAGCGCCAGGCCCGCACGCCATGCACGGCTTTCGGACGCCTGACCATCTGGGCTCAGGGCCAGTGGTGCCAGCACCGCAATACTCATCGCCACCGCCGTGGCCCAGGGAATGGAGGTGGCCGGCAACCACGCCCGTGGCCATTGCAGGGCCACGACCATCGCCACCACCAATTGCAGACCCAGGGCCCAGCCCACCGCTTCACGCAGCCTGGCAGCCGAATCGTCTGAAGAAAAACCGGCGCCCTTGGCCATCGCGTCCGTCAGCCGTCCCCCGGCGATCAACAGCCCGATGATGGGCAGGGCAAGCAGCACCTTGCCGTCCTGCCGCATGGTGCGCCAGCCTTCGCCATGCCAGGCACCCATGAGGGCGTTCAACAGGCAGGCGGCAAGCAGGCAGGCCATGGCCGGGCCAAGGGTATGGCGAACGGCACTGGCCGGGGAGTGGCCTGGGGTGCTGCTGGGCGATGCCACCAAAGCCGCCAGGGCGGCGAACAGCCACCAGCTCCAGGCCCAGGCTGGCGCATCCGGATGCAGCGGCAGGCCCACCGTGGTCAGCAGGGCCAAGGCCACGAACAGCGGAATCAACCGCATCAGGTGGGGCCCCCGTCGACCGACGCCGGCGCGTTCAGCCAGCCACGCTGCCGCGCCTGCGCGTACGCGGCCCAGCGGCGGGGCTGCCAGCGCCACTGCGCCAAGGCCGCGCGCAATGTCGGTTGCCGCTCGCAGGCCCGGTGCCACCAGGCTGTGGGGTCCAGCGGCGCACTCGCTTCGCCCGGTTCGGATGCCGTCACAGCATGGGGCGATGCGAACCGCGGCCTTGAACCTGGCGGTGTGTGAGCTTCAAGCCGGTCGGCCACCCGGGCCAGCCGACCAGCCTGCTGCACGATGAAGTCGGCCCAGGCGTCGTCGAACCGGGGGTGGTTGAGCAGGTCGTCCAGGGCCAGCAACCAATCGTGCAGCTTGCGTGTGCTCATGGAGCCCAGGATGCTGCCGGGGTTGCTGCGGTACTCCACCAGCGGTTGAGCCCAGTACCACGTGGGGCCGACCGTGGCCATCAGGCGGGGCACCACGCTGAGGTCTTCAAAGACCCGACCTTCCGGAAAACGCAGGTGGTCAGGCCAGGCGTCCCGACGGATCACCTTGCCCCAGATGTGCCACTGGCCGCATGCCATGAGGCGTCGAAGGCCCTCCACACCGGTCGGCACCCGGCCCTCTGGCCCGATCATGCTGCGTCGGTGGGCTTCACCGCGCAGGCGGTGTTTCCAGTTAGAGCGCTGGCGCAGCACGGCATGGTCGACCACCACGGCCTGCAGGTCGGAATGGGCATCCAGTAGGGCGCTGAGGCCTGCAATGGCGCCGGTCCGCAGCCGGTCGTCGGCATCCAGGAACCACAGCCAGCGGCCTCGTGCGGCGTCCAGCAAGGCGTTACGGGCGGCACTCACGCCCACGCCGGTCGGATGCGAGAGTACGCGCACCCTCGGCCGTCCGGGCGCCGCGGCCTGCGGCGCAGACTGCAACACGCTACGGGACTCATCGGTGGTGGCGTCGTCGAACACGATCACTTCCGCACGTTCATCCAACTGGGGCAACACGGATGCGAGGGCTTCAGCCAGATAAGGCCCGGCGTTGTGCGCCGGGATCAGGACGCTCAACCAGGGAGCGTCCGTGGGGGGGGCTGTGGGGGAAGACCGAGGCTTAGGATGTTCCGTAGGATCCGGGCGCTCAGCATCGGCTGCCGGCGCCGTCTGCATCGGCTGCACAGCCCGTACCGCATGCGTGGCGACCAGCCGCTCGAACAGCGCCCGATAGTCCAAGACCATGCGCTCGCGCGTGAGGCTGGCCCGCGCATGCG
>VFQS010003073.1_pt1 | contig 12988 bp, 19 predicted proteins | sample 3512361 | NCBI WGS metagenome assembly VFQS01 (sample SAMN10412375, study PRJNA504923) | tailings metagenome | isolation source: Relicate 1 Philex TSF3 active mining | place: Philippines
ATACAGATAATAACTTTAATACCGGCGTCGGCCGCTTCCATAATGGCGTCGGCTGCAAAAAACGGAGGCACAAAAATGACGGACGTGTCTGCCCCTGCTTGCTCAACGGCATGTTGGACCGTATTGAAAACCGGGCAATCCAGGTGCGTAGTACCTCCTTTTCCCGGGGTTACCCCTCCCACTACATTAGTGCCGTATTCCAGCATTTGCGTGGCGTGGAACGTACCCTCTTTACCTGTGAACCCCTGTACAATGACGCGGGAGAACTTATTGACGAGAACTGACATGACGGAAAGTAGATATGGTTCTTATGATAATTACAACAGCATCGAAGGGAAGAAGGCGTGTCTGGTACACTTACTGCGAGGAAATCCTTGAGGAGTCAAAAGAGACTTTTTATCCCGCTGACCCTTCGCATAAGGTCTAATCATTTTCTTCGATAATAAAGACGTCTTCCCCCTGTTTTTTCATGTAATAGCGTTCGCGAGCGAATCTTTCCCCGTTTGTTTCCAGGTTTTGCCGGTCGCGTTCCGCTTGTTCGATTTTTTCAAAGTAGTAGGCTTTTTCCTGTTCCAGCTTATTGACGGTGCGTTGCAGACGCCACTGGGTGACGAAGTCGTGTTTATCTATCAGCAGCATCCAAAAGGCGAAGAACACGAGGACGAGGGCATAGCGGTTGCGCAGTGGGCGCGGTGCCAGTTCCAGCAGTGGTTGAAAAAGCCTGTTCATACGCTATGAGGGTTTTCCCCAAAGTTACGCTTTTTTGCGAAAGATGCCCCAACCCGGGTAAAACGCCGCTTCGTCGAGTTCTTCTTCGATGCGCAGCAGTTGGTTGTACTTAGCGATCCGGTCGGAGCGCGAGAGCGAGCCCGTTTTGATTTGGCCGGTATTCAGGGCTACAGCGAGGTCGGCGATGGTCGTATCTTCCGTTTCGCCCGAGCGATGGCTCATCACGGACGAATAGCTGTTGCGCGTAGCCAGTTGAACCGCTTCGATGGTCTCCGTGAGTGTACCGATCTGATTGACTTTTACCAGGATGGAGTTTGCTGCATTGCGTTCAATCCCCTTTTGTAAACGCTTGGTATTCGTCACGAAGAAGTCGTCGCCGACCAGCTGGATTTTGCTGCCGAGTGTTTTGGTCAGTTCGATCCAACCGTCCCAGTCGTCTTCGGCCAGGCCATCTTCGATAGAGTAGATGGGATATTTCTGTGTCCACTCCTTCCAGAAGTTGACCATTTCGGACGGCGTCAGTTTTGCGCCATTTGACTTTTTAAAATGATATACCCCTTCCTCTTCCAGGAAGAATTCTGAAGATGCAGCGTCCATAGCGAGCACGATATCTTCACCTGGGCGGTAGCCAGCCACTTCGATAGCCTGCAATACCGTTTCCACTGCCTCCTCATTGGATTTGATGTTAGGGGCAAAGCCGCCCTCATCTCCTACATTTGTGGAATACCCTTTCTTTTTCAGGACACTTTTCAGGTGGTGGAACACCTCGGCACCCATACGCAGGCCCTCTGAAAACGTTTCCGCACCGACCGGCATAATCATGAATTCCTGAAAATCAATGCTATTATCTGCATGAGAGCCCCCATTCAGGATGTTCATCATAGGTACGGGCAAGGTAGAAGCGTGTACCCCGCCGAGGTAGCGGTAAAGGGGGAGGCCGGCCTCTTCGGCGGCGGCCTTAGCTACGGCGAGGGAAACCCCGAGTATGGCATTAGCCCCCAGCTTAGACTTATTTTCTGTGCCGTCCAGCTCGATCATAAGGCGGTCAATAGCGACCTGGTCGAACACGTCCGTATCGATCAACTCATCGGCAATTTCCTCGATCACATTATCTACTGCGCGCAGGACGCCCTTTCCCAGGTACTGAGACGCGTCGCCGTCGCGCAGTTCCACCGCTTCGTGTTTTCCGGTAGAAGCACCGGACGGCACGGCTGCGCGGCCAAAAGCGCCTTCTTCCGTAATGACTTCGACCTCTACAGTCGGGTTGCCCCTCGAGTCGAGGATTTGCCTTGCATGAACATCTATGATTGAACTCATGGCAGTCGGGATATTTTTGGTTTAAAAAATTATTGCATGGATTGTACAAACTCATCGAACAAGTAGCGCGCGTCGTGCGGTCCGGGGGAAGCCTCCGGGTGGTACTGGACGGAAAAAGCAGTTTGGTGTTTCATCCGGATACCTTCGATAGAGCCGTCATTGAGGTTTACGTGGGTGATCTCCAGGCGGTCGGCATTGGCCTTCACGCCTTCCGGGTCAATGCCAAACCCGTGGTTTTGGCTGGTGATTTCACAATGGCCGGTGCGTATGTTTTTCACGGGGTGGTTGATTCCGCGGTGGCCATGGTGCATTTTGAACGTAGGGATATCCAGGGCGAGGGCCAGCAACTGGTGGCCGAGGCAGATTCCGAACAACGGTTTTTTCTCGGCCAGGATAGCTTTAGCGGTTTGGACAGCGTAATCCATAGCGGCCGGGTCGCCGGGGCCATTGGACAAGAAGTAGCCGTGCGGGGAGAAAGCTCGTAGTTCCTCGTGCGGCGTTTTCGCGGGAAAGACCTGTACGAAGCAACCCCGCTCGACCAGGCAATCCAGGATATTTTGTTTGATTCCAAAATCCAGGGCGGCTACGCGCAGTGGGGCCGAGGGATCTCCCGCCGTATAGGCACGGGGCGTGCTCACCTGCGAGGCCAGCTCCAGCCCTGCCATTTGGGGGGCATTTTGCAACTGCTCACGCAGGGCCTCCAGGTCGGTGCAATCAGAAGAGATGATGGCGTTCATCGCCCCTTTGCTGCGGATATGGCGAACGATGGCCCGCGTATCTATATCGGAGATTCCGACCAGACCTTCCTGCTCGAAATATTGCTGGATGGAAGAATCGGCTTGAGGCCGAGAGTATGGCACGGTGAAATTTTTGCAGATCAGGCCGGCGATTTTGATGGAAGCCGACTCCGTCTCGCTGCGTTTAGCCCCATAATTTCCGATATGGACGTTGGTAGCCACCAGGAGTTGTCCGAAGTAAGAAGGGTCGGTAAAGATTTCCTGATAGCCGGTCATGCCGGTATTGAAGCAAATTTCCCCGGTGGTGGTTCCGATTTTACCGGCAGCTTTGCCGTGGAACACTGTTCCGTCTTCCAGGAGGAGGACTGCAGGGGGTTGTGTGGAGTGTGCAGTATGAGGCATTGCCAAAGTGCTTGTTGATGTCTCAGAGGATGTGTTTGGGCAAAACGCGGTATGTCAATCCGCAAATTGCGGCGCCAAGATAGCAAAAAAATGGAAAAAGATGTACCCGCCACGACAAGGTAAAAAGCAAAAAGGCAATTCCCTTGAAGCGGGGAACTGCCTTTTTGCTCTGCGGAACATGGTATGCTATTTAGTCGTTGCTATCCGATGAATCCCCGCTGTCGGAATCCGAAGCGTTTTCATCAGAGGCCTTCTTTGATTCTGTGGCTGTATCTACAGGAGTGGCTGCTGCGCTCGTTTCAGCAGCTGCCTTTGCCTTTCCACCCCGGCGGCCGCGGCGTTTTGAAGCGGCGGATTTGGAGGAAGAATCCCCTGACTGATAGACTGCATTGAAATCCACCAGCTCGATCATAGCGATTTCAGCGGCATCTCCTTTACGGAAGCCGAGCTTTATGACGCGTGCATAGCCCCCGGGGCGCTCGCCCACTTTGTCGCGGACCGTGCCGAAGAGTTCCTTGATAGCCTCTTTGTTTTGGAGGTAGCTGAACACCACTCGGCGGTTATGGGTCGTATCGTTTTTGGATTTTGTGATCAGCGGTTCGATGAACTTGCGCAGTTCGCGGGCCTTGGCCAGTGTGGTAGTGATTGACTTGTGCTCAATCAACGCGATAGCTAGGTTGCGCAGGAGCGCGTGGCGGTGGGCAGATTTGCGGCCCAAGGCATTCACTTTGTTTCCGTGCCTCATTGTATTTTTTAAAAAATTTACTTCGCAACACCGAACAGCAAGGGATATCGAGATGGCTTCCCGAGGTTCCGGTTATTGCACAGGTGAACAAAAAAGGGGGAGCGAAGAGCCATGTTTCGCTACCGGGTTATTCTTCGTCCAGTTTGTATTTTGCCAGGTCCATCCCGAAGGTCAGGCCCTTTTCCTGGAGCAATTCTTCTATTTCGACCAGCGATTTCTTACCGAAGTTGCGGAATTTGAGCAATTCGTGGGTATCGTACTGCACCAGTTCGGCGAGCGTATTGATTTTAGCTGCTTTGAGGCAGTTGTATGCGCGCACGGACAAGTCGAGGTCTTCGAGGGAGGTCTTGAGCAGTTTGCGCATGTGGAGGATATGCTCATCCACAATATTGTCTTCCCTGCTGGCGGCATCGTCGAAGGTGATATTCTCATCCGTAATCAACATCAAGTGTTGGATGAGGATTCGGGAGGCCTCTTTGATAGCATCTTCCGGGTGGATAGTACCATCTGTTTTGACCTCTATGGTGAGTTTTTCGTAATCTGTACGTTGGCCCACGCGGGTGTTCTCCAGTTTATAGGAGACGTTTTTGATAGGCGTATAGATTGCGTCTACCGGAATGACCCCTATAGGAGCATCTTTAGGCAGGTTTTCATCTGCCGGCACGTACCCTCTACCCTTCGTGATGGTGAGTTCCACTTCGAGGTTGACGAAGGGCTCCATCGTACAGAGGTGAAGGTCCGGGTTCATAACTTTGAAGACGTTGGTATGCGCTTCGATATCTTTCGCTACGAACTTGTTTTTACCACTGACGGTAAAGTAGATTTTATCTACCACACTTTCGTCATCGGAGATTATTTTCTTGAGGCGTACCTGTTTGAGGTTGAGAATAATCTCCACCACGTCTTCGACTACGCCGGGGATGGTTGCGAACTCGTGTTCTACGCCGGCGATGCGCACCGCGGAGATAGCATAGCCCTCTAATGAAGAGAGGAGCACCCTCCGGAGCGAGTTTCCGATCGTTTGGCCGAAGCCTGGTTCGAGCGGTTTGAATTCGAAAAGCCCTTCAAAATTGTTAGACTTCTGCATTACAATTTTATCGGGCTTCTGGAAATTGAGTATACTCATAATTGATCTGGAATACTTTAAGAAAAGCCAGTGCGCGGAGGCCTGAAATCCAAAACGCATTTTGACAGCAGGAATACTTCCTGCTGTCAAAACGGTGGTTCTTACTTCGAATATAATTCGACGATAAGCTGTTCGTTGATTTTCTCTGGTATCTGTTCGCGGGTTGGATATTCCAGGAACTTACCTTCCATTTTATCCGGGTTGAACTCCAGCCACGCGTATCGGCGTCCGTCGTTTTTTGCACTGACGCTGTTGCGCACCACTTCCAATCCCTGGGACTTCCCGCGGACGCTAATGGCGTCACCGGGGCGCAGGGAGTACGAAGGGATGTTGGTGAGTACTCCGTTTACGACGATATGCTTGTGCGTGACGAGCTGGCGGGCAGCGTCGCGCGTTGGGGCGATGCCCAGGCGGTACACTACGTTATCCAGGCGGGCTTCCAGGAGCTGGAGCAGCACTTCGCCAGTTACCCCGTGCTTGCTGGTAGCGCGTTCGAACGTTTTGCGGAACTGGCGTTCCAGGACGCCATACGTATATTTTGCCTTCTGCTTTTCCGTCAGCTGGACGGCATAGTCAGAGCGCTGCTTGCGCTTGCGGGTCATACCATGCTGACCCGGAGGGAATTTTCGGCGTTCGAATGAGCGGTCGTTCCCATAGATAGCTTCCCCGAAGGTTCTCGCTTTTTTCGTCTTTGGACCTGTATATCTTGCCATTGGACCTGATTTCTTTTACCTGGATTAAACTCTTCTGCGCTTGGGAGGGCGGCAACCGTTGTGAGGGACTGGCGTCACGTCTTTGATGCGGAGGACCCGTATGCCGGATGCGTCTATCGCACGGATAGCGGCTTCCCTGCCGGAGCCCGGCCCTTTGACAAAAACTTCGGCGGTGCGCATACCGGCCTCATAAGCTACCTTTGCGGCATCATTTGCGGCGACCTGTGCAGCGTAGGGGGTGTTCTTTTTAGAACCGCGGAAGCCGGCTTTGCCTGCGGAGGCCCAGGAGATGACCTGGCCCTGTTTGTTGGTCAGCGACACAATGATATTATTGAACGTAGCCTGTACGTAAACGAAGCCTTCCGACTCGACTTTTACATTGCGTTTTTTGACTTTTTTAGTTGACTTTGCCATTACTTTCTATTATGGTGGTGCACCGCAGATAGGTGCCTCTATGAATGATTACTTCGTAGCCTTCTTCTTGTTGGCTACCGTCTTACGCTTTCCTTTACGCGTACGGGCGTTGGTACGGGTACGCTGGCCGCGCAGGGGCAGGCCTTTTCGGTGGCGCAGGCCTCTGTAGCAGGCAATATCCATCAGGCGCTTGATGTTGAGGGACACCTCTGTGCGCAGTTCGCCCTCTGTCTTGAAGTCCGTGGTGATGATGCGGGATATTTCCCGGACGTTGTCATCGGTCCAGGCTTCCACTTTTACGCTCTCATCAATCCCTGCCGCTTCCAGGATGCGCTTGGCGGAGGAGCGACCAATGCCGAAGATATAGGTTAGACCGATTACTCCGCGCTTGTTTCTTGGCAAATCAATACCGGCAATACGTGCCATTTTCCGTTGCTTTTTTAGTTCAGATTACCCTTGGCGCTGTTTCAACTTAGGGTTTTTCTTGTTGATGATATAGACCTTCCCTTTTCTACGTACGATTTTACAGTCTGCCGATCGCTTCTTTACAGATGCCCTGACTTTCATTGATCCTTGTTTTGGATTTCCTCTAATTTATTTATACCGATAGATGATTCGCCCACGGGAAAGGTCATAAGGGGACATTTCCACGGACACTTTGTCACCCGGCAGAATGCGTATGTAGTTCATGCGCATTTTGCCTGAAATAGTCGCAATAATTTGATGATCATTTTCCAGACGGACACGGAACATGGCGTTGGAAAGCGCTTCTTCGATAATTCCGTCCTGTTTGATCAAATTCTTTTTGCCCATAATACTATTTTCGGAGTGCAAAGATAAGAAAGTTCAATAAATATATCCTAATGTGCAAAACTTTCTTATTTCGCACGCCTAAAATGCTGCCAACGAGATTTTTAAAGGGGTCAGTGCTTTATTTTGGTTTACGGCCGCTTCTATATAAGAGTGGTCGGACAAAATATCTGCCTTGGTTTTACCTACTGCGACGCTATGTTCATAGTGCGCAGACGGAGATTTGTCCTTGGTGACGACGGTCCAGCCATCGCGCAGTGTTTTTACTTCCCGGCTTCCCAGATTGACCATAGGCTCTATGGCGATGGTGAGGCCCTCCTGGAGTTTCATACCGGAGCCTCGTTTACCATAGTTTGCCACTTCCGGTTTTTCATGGAGCTGGCGTCCGATCCCATGCCCTACCAAATCCCTTACAATCCCGTAGCCGTATTTCTTCTCCACATACTCTTGTATGGCGAAGCCGATATCCCCAACGCGGTTTCCCGACACGGCCTGTTCGATTCCGAGGTAGAGCGATTGGTAAGTAACATCGCACAGTGAATAGACCTCTGGACTGACCTGACCTACCATGAACGTGTAGGCGGCATCTCCGTGAAATCCATTCCAAAAAACCCCACAATCCACTGAAACGACATCTCCCTCCTCGATTATCTTATCTTTGGAAGGTATCCCATGCACTACCTGTTCGTTTACAGAGATGCACAGGGATGCGGGGTAGCCTCGGTATCCCTTGAACGAGGGCGTAGCGCCCGGATGGCTCAGGATGAACTCTTCGGCTGCCCTGTCGAGTTCCCAAGTACAGAGCCCCGGGCGTAAAATCGAACCGACGTGCGCGAGCGTTTTACACACCAGGTGAGCACTTGCGCGAATCAGTTCGATTTCATCCGGAGTTTTATAGTAAATCATAGTTTACTTCATGCGCCTGTTCTTACACAAGCGGAGTGATTACATATTCGCCCCGATACCCTGGAAGCGTCCGCTGCCGGAGCGTCCTTGTATCCTGCCCGATTTGACGAGGCCCTCGTAGTGGCGCGTCAGCAGTTGGCTTTCGATTTGCTGGAGCGTATCCAGGATAACCCCCACCAGAATCAGGAGGCTCGTCCCCCCGAAGAAGATGGCGAAGCCGCTGTTGACTCCAAAGAGGCTTACGAATGCCGGCATGATAGCGATGAGGCCGAGGAAGATAGAACCCGGTAGAGTTACGCGGGTCGTTACGGCATCTATGTATTCTGCGGTTGCCTGTCCGGGCTTGACACCGGGTATAAACGCATTCTGGCGCTTGAGATGCTCTGCATACGTCTGAGGGTTAACCACGAGGGCCGTATAGACGTACGTGAACACGACGATGAGCAGGAAGTAGATTACATTATACGGGAGCGACGTGAAGTCGTTCAGGGCGCGCAGTATCGGGTTGGCCGTCACCCCACTATCGCGGGTAACAAATTGGGCAACCGTAGCCGGGAGGAACATCAACGCCTGAGCGAAGATGATAGGCATTACCCCTGCTGCGTTCAATTTGAGCGGCATATAATCCCGTGCACCTGCCTGGGGGACTACCCCTGCGTCGCGGCCCACCATCCGTTTTGCGAACTGGATAGGAATGCGGCGCACAGCCTGTACGATCATGATGGTAGCCATGATGATTACGAACAGTATGGCCATTTCCAGTACAAAGAGGAGCAATTTGTTGTTTTCCAACTGCGACTGGAATTCGAAGATGAACGCACCCGGGAGGGAGGCGATGATACCCACCATAATCAGGAGGGATACCCCGTTGCCGATACCCTTATCGGTGATTCGCTCGCCGAGCCACATGGCGAACACAGTACCTGCTGCCAGGATGATGATGTTTGAGAACCAGAATACGCCCGAAGGTATTTCGGGGTTGACGGCACCTGCGGTGGTCAGGTAGGTCAGATACCCACCGCTCTGTACCAGCGTTATCGCTACGGTGAGGAGGCGCGTGATCTGGTTCAGCTTCTTCCGTCCGGATTCCCCCTCCTTCTGTTGCAGGCGCTGGAAATAAGGCACTGCAAAGCCGAGCAGCTGAATGATGATGGAAGACGTGATGTAGGGCATGATACCCAGGGCAAAGATAGAAGCCTGGTTGAATGCCCCACCGGTGAACGTGTTGATGAGGCCCACGAGATCAGTGGGAGCCCCTGTGCTCTGCTGTTGTTGCAGGCGGTCGGGTATGATACCGGGCAGCACCACGTAGGAGCCGATCCGATATACGGCAATCAGGGCGAAGGAGAAGAGGAGTCTGAACCTCAAGTCCTTGATGCTCCAGATATTGCGGAGAGTGGTAATCAACTTTTTCATGCGCCCGGATTAAACGAGTTGAACAGAGCCACCAAGATTCTCGATTGTTGCCTTGGCGGAAGCGGAGATACCATGTACGCTGATATTGACTTTTGCGCTGAGTTCGCCGCGACCGAGCACTTTGACCTTATCGAGGCGGCGTGCGAAGCGGATTTTGCGCAGGAGAGCCATATCAATCGTATCCACCTGATACTTCTCGACCATTGCCTGGATTTGTTCCAGGTTGAGGGGGACGTAGTGGATTTTATTCAGACTTTTGAAGCCGATTTTGGGGAGGCGCATTTGCAGCGGCATCTGTCCACCCTCGAAGTTCCGCTTCAGTTTATCGCCAGAGCGGGCTTTTGCCCCTTTGTGGCCACGAGTAGCCGTACCGCCATGGCCGGAGCCCTGGCCGCGGGCGATGCGTTTTCTTTTCTTGATAGCGCCGGGCGCCGGTTTGAGCGTATGCAGTTGCATGATTCGTTCGTTTTGCCGATGAGAAAAAGGCATGATCGCAGAAGGGGGGTACTTAGCCGGCCACTTCTTCTACGGTAATCAGATGCTTTACCTTATCAATCATCCCCTTGATTTGGGGGGTAGCTTCTTTGACCACGCTGTGGTTGATGCGGCGCAGCCCGAGGGCTTTAACCGTATCTTTTTGGCGCTGGGAGCGGTCTATGATGCTTCGGACCTGGGTAATTTTGACCTTGGCCATTTTGAGTCCACTTTGAGAGTTAACAATACGATGCGATCAGGTTTAGATTACCCGTTGTACACTTTATCTACGGAGATATTGCGTTGGCGGGCCACTTCATGCGGCTCGCGCAACAGCGAGAGCGCGTAGATAGTAGCTTTCACCACGTTGTGCGGGTTGGAAGAGCCCTGAGACTTTGCCAACACGTTGTGGATACCGGCGATTTCCAGCACAGCGCGCATGGCCCCGCCTGCGATTACGCCGGTACCATCGGAGGCCGGTTTAATCAGTACGTTGCCTGATTTGAACTTGGCCTTGATGGAGTGAGGGATAGTACCTTTTGCGATGGGCACTTTGACCAGATTCTTCTTAGCGTCATCCACTGCCTTAGCGATAGCTTCAGATACGTCGCGGGCTTTGCCGAGGCCATGGCCTACTGTTCCGTTGCCGTCGCCCACTACCACGATAGCGGCGAAGCTGAAGGTACGACCGCCCTTGGTGACTTTGGCTACCCGGTTGAGCTGTACCAGTTTTTCCTTGAGTTCGGTCTCGGCGGGTTTGACGCGGTTGCTATTTCTGTTGTCCATTTTTCAGGTCTCTTGAGATGATTAAAATTTGAGTCCGCCTTCCCGGGCGCCGTCGGCGAGTGCTTTGACCCGGCCGTGGTACAAGTAACCACCGCGGTCGAAGACTACGTTTGAGACATTGGCTTCCAGGCATCTCGAAGCGATGAGTTTGCCCACCTCTGCTGCCTGTTGGGACTTGTTGAGCTCTTTGGATATGGAAGATTCCAGGGATGAGGCTGCGGCGAGCGTATGGCCGGAGATATCGTCTATGATTTGTGCATAGATAGACTTATTGCTTCTGAAGACGTTCAGTCGCGGTCTTTCAGCCGTACCTTTGATCCTTTTGCGGATGCGCAGGTGTATCCGGTTTCTTTTGTTTTCTTTTGTCCTTTTCATTATTTTGAACTTATGGCCTTAGTGAGAAGCCGGGTAGCCAAACCCAAGACCCATTTTAGCACATCCTTTATCAGGCGAACCTTATTTTTTACCTTTTCCACCCGTTTTGCCCACTTTGCGGCGGATGCTTTCCCCGAAGAAGCGGATACCTTTTCCTTTGTACGGTTCCGGTTTACGGAAGGCGCGGATTTTAGCGGCCACTTCCCCCAGGAGTTGTTTGTCGTTGCATTCCAGGTAGATCATGGGGTTAGAGCCCTTGTCCTGGCGTGCTTCCACTTTCACTTCTTTGGGGAGCATAAAGATGATGGGGTGAGAGTATCCCAGGGTGAGTTCCAGGATTTGGCCGGTTGCTGCGGCGCGGTAGCCGACGCCGACCAGTTCCATTTGCTTTTTGAAGCCTGCGTTGACCCCTTCGACCATATTGTTCAGCAGTGCGCGGGAGAGGCCGTGCAGGGAGCGGTGGCGCTTTTGGTCTGTCGGGCGCGTGACGGTGAGCTCTCCATTTTCTATTTCTATGGAAAGGTCTGGGTTTATCTGCTGACGAAGTTCTCCTTTGGGTCCTTTCACCGTCACCAAATTGCCCTTGCTTACGTTGATATCAACGCCTTTGGGGATTGCTATGGGAGCTTTTCCTACTCTTGACATGGTATATGTATTTTGGAGCGGTTCCGTGAATTAATAAATATAGCAGAGCAATTCGCCCCCTACATTCAGGGAACGCGCCTTTTTATCGGTCATCAAGCCTTTGGAGGTAGAGACGATAGCGGTACCGAGGCCACTGATGATCCGGGGCAGTTCGGTAGATTTCGCATATTTGCGAAGGCCTGGCGTACTGATACGGCCCAGTTCCCGGATGACTGGCCTTTTAGATACCGGGTCGTATTTCAGGGCGATGCGAATGACATCCTGGCCCCCTTTGCCTGCTTTTTCCTCAATTTTGTACTTCAGGATGTAGCCCTGTTCGTAGAGGATTTCAGTGATGGAGACTTTGAGTCTGGAGGAGGGGATATCCACGATGCGGTGCCCTGCCATCTGCGCATTCCGTATGCGCGTCAGATAATCTGCGATTGGGTCTGTGACTGCCATTATAGTCGAAGTTGCGCTGAGTGGTTTTCCTTTTGAGGGAACCTTTTCAACGGTTAGGAAAATGCTTTACCAGCTTGATTTTGTGATACCGGGGATTTTGCCATCCAGGGCCATTTCCCGGAATTTAACGCGGCACAGGCCGAAGTAGCGCATATAGCCTTTGGGCCTTCCCGTCAACTGGCAGCGGTTGTGCAAGCGTATAGGGTTGGAGTTGAGCGGGAGCGTATCCAGCTCGTCGTAGCGGCCCTCCTCTTTTAGTTGTTTGCGCAAGGCTGCGTATTTAGCGACGAGGCGTGCTTTTTTCTTTTCCCGTGCGATGATAGATTTCTTTGCCATGGTGCGATCCTTAGTTTTTCTGATTTTTAAACGGCAGGCCCATACCTTTGAGCAGGGCGAGCGCTTCTGCATCGGTGCGCGCAGTAGTTACGAAAGTGATATCCAGGCCGGTGATTTTGCTCACTTTATCGATATCGATTTCCGGGAAGATGATGTGTTCCGTTATCCCTACAGAGTAGTTACCACGGCCATCGAAGCTTTTATCGCTGATGCCGCGGAAGTCGCGTACGCGGGGCAGAGCGACGGTAATCAGGCGGTCCAGGAATTCGTACATGCGCTCGTTGCGCAGCGTCACGCGGGCACCGATGGGCATACCTTCGCGCAATTTGAAGTTGGAGATCGATTGGCGCGCTTTGGTGATTACTGCCTTTTGGCCTGCTATGATGGACATTTCATCTATGGCCACGTCGACCAGCTTTTTGTCCTGGGTAGCAGCACCGACCCCTTGGTTCAGGCAAATTTTCACCAGGCGGGGCACTTCCATAATGGATTTGTACTGGAACTGCTCTTGCAGGGCCGGGAGTACTTCCTCCCTATATTTTTTCTTAAGTCTTGGTACGTAGCTCATTATTTAAGGATTTCACCAGATTTTTTAGAATAGCGCACGATTTTTCCA
>VFQS010003074.1_pt1 | contig 12988 bp, 10 predicted proteins | sample 3512361 | NCBI WGS metagenome assembly VFQS01 (sample SAMN10412375, study PRJNA504923) | tailings metagenome | isolation source: Relicate 1 Philex TSF3 active mining | place: Philippines
CGGCAACCAGTTCAGAGACGCGTGCCGAGAGGCTGGCGTCGAGAAGTCTGCTCACGGCCTCAGGAAGATTGCCGCGACGAAGGCGGCAGAGGCTGGCGCGACCGTCATGGAACTCGAAGCCATGTTCGGATGGACCGGCGGCAAGATGGCTTTGCACTACGCGAAGTCAGCCAATCGTAGGCGCCTGGCGATGAGTGGATGGGGTCGCAGCGGACAGTAATTTCGCCCGCACCCTACTTGGCGATGCCCGCACCTTAAAATTATCTCAGATATTTCAAAGCCTTATTCTTGGAAAAAGGCAAAATGGTGCCCAGGGGCGGAATCGAACCACCGACACTGCGATTTTCAGTCGCATGCTCTACCAACTGAGCTACCTGGGCGCTGTCGGTGTCCGCGTTGCGTCACCGGAAGCGCGGTCCTTATAGGTGCTAGATCGGGCACTTGTCCAGCACCAACATTACGGTCCTGTGAAACAGTTTGGGAGGATGGGGCGAGCGGGTTTCGGGAAGCCCAGTGCATGGCCGATTTCGCGCGAGAAATCCGGGAGGGTTGGCGATATGGCGCGCGTCAATCCTCGTCCGCATCTGCGCCGATGAACGCGGCGACCTCCGCGGCGCGCGCGCCGCCGGAGTTCTCGTCCGCGGGCACGGTCAATTCGGCCAGTTCGTTCGCCGTCGTGAAAAAAGTTTTTGGCAGCGGCGGCCTTGGTCCTGCCTGACGCCTTGCTTCCTGGGCGCGTGCCTCGCTGATGGCGAACACAGCGCCGCGACCACGAACAGAGTCTTGACGTCGCGGGCCTGCTGGAAGGCATCGAGGATGCTCGTCTTGGGATCGTTGCCCATGCGCGCGGTGCCGACCTCGTGGACGGACGAGCCCTCCGAGAGCTTTTCGCCGTGCGCGTAGGCGAAGCGCAGCGGGGCCATACCGCCGACAGTTCCCGAACCCACGGGGATCCCGTCGTAGGTCATCGAGAGGTTCACCGTCGCCAGATCGGGCAATAGCGGTTCGGCTTCCATGCGTCTTTCCCCGTCCCAATCCGTACAGGTCGTACTTGATTGGGCAGCTCAGGGCGACGCCCTTGCTCACCCAAGGGCGAAGATGGTCGCGTGTCGCGCGATATGGGCGATGCTCAACCGGCAGCGCATTGTGCTTCGAACTCCCGGAAGCCGATCAAGCGGCGGCTGTCCTCGTCCCAAAGCGTGAGCTTTGCGCATTTGAGGCTTTCCCAGAAGCGCAGGCGGTTCAGATTGCGCAGTTCCGGGCTCGCCGCCAGGCATTCCTGCAGTCGGTAGTTCGGGATGGTGCTGTTGAGATGATGGATGTGGTGAAGGCCGATGTTGCCGGTGAACCAGTTCATGATCGGCGGGAGATCGTAGAACGAGCTGCCCATCACGGACGCGACCTGGAAATCCCAGTCACGACCGCTGGACCAATGTGTTTCTTCGAACTGGTGCTGGATGAAGAACAGCCAGCCGCCGACGACGGACGCCACGAGCACTGCCGGAATGACGACCAATGCCATCGCGAATGGCCCCACGGCGATGGCCAAGGGGACATAAAGGGCGATCAGTGCAAGATCGAGCCCGACGATGCTGCGCCATGCGTCGCGCGCGGGAACCGGATGGAACCAGGGTAGGCGCTGGATGAGCAGGAAGAAAGCCGGCACCCCGATCAGGAACAGGAACAGCGGGTTGCGGTAGACCTTGTAGAAGAATTTGCCGGATGGCGTCAGCGAGGCGTACTCGCGCACGGTCAAGGTCTTGATGTCACCGGCCCCGCGCTTGTCGAGATTGCCGGAGGTTGCATGGTGGCGTGCATGCACACGCCGCCACAGACCATACGGTGTGACCGTGAGAACGCTCATGCAGCGGCCGATGACGTCGTTGAGGCGCTGAGATGACGTGAAGGAACCGTGCCCGCAATCGTGCTGAATGATGAAGCAGCGCACGAGGAGGCCACCGACGGGCAGGGCCAGAAGCAGCGCCAGCCACGGATGGCTTTCTGACAGCCAAATCATTGCCGCTACGAGAACAATCAACGGAACGACCGTCGTCGCGACTTGCACCATCGCATGGCGCATCGAGGGCTTGCGATAGGCCGCACAATGACGTGCCAGCCGCATCACCATTGCCTTTTCCGGCGAAGCCGTAGCGGGATCACGATCCCGAGCCGGCGCAGTGTTATGGGCGTATTTCTGCAATCGGTTCTTCCGACGTTTGCGAGCGCCGAATCCTGGCGACTCATTGCTCCCCAGGCGCCGCGTAGCATGATCGGGCGCCAACAGCGATGACGCAGATTGTCAGCCCCTGGAAAGATCGTGGAAGAAGACGAAAATGCCGCAGGCCGCGCGTATGGGCGACCCACGGCGTCATGCACTCGAATTCCAACCAGCGCAACGGGTCTATCGCCTCAGCACGCTTCGCCGTGGGCCTTGTATACGGGGCGCGCGTAGGTCTGCCCCTTCCGGAAGAGTACCTTCTGCTCGACGTAGTCATAGACGGGCGGATGCCAGATTTTCTGTTCGTAGGCTGGTTTGACCACAACCTTCTCGGTCCGGGTCGTATAGACGGGCGGATGCCAGATTCGGGTGTGGTGCGCCGGTTTGACGAGAACCTTCACTGTCTCGGTCTTGTAGACAGCCTCCGTCTTCTCGACGCTTTGTTTGGCTGGCTGTTCCTGGATCCGGCGCGCCTTCGTGACGTAGTGCTCGTGGCCGTAGTCGTCGTGCACCTTGTGCTTCGTTTTCTCGATCCGGAACACGGGCGGCGTGACGTGCACGATTTCCTTGGCGGGCGCGACAAGAACCTTGCGTTCGCGATTCTCGTAGACGGCAGGTTCGCTTTTGACCTCCCACCGGCCTTCCTGCACCAGCACCTTGCGATGGGCTTCGCCGTAGACGGCCGCGATCTGCTTGATCTCCCAGCGGCCTTCCGTCTTCACGACCGGCTTGCGGACGATGCCGTAAACGTCGGGCGTGCTGAATTTCTCATAGCAGACATGGGCCTTAGGCGCATGGGCATAGCCGCCGTGGCCATTACCATAGCCTTGCGCGGAGGCTGAGGATGTGGCCGAGAGCAGCGCGGTGAGGCCCGTGAGGGTCGATATGACGATGGGCTTCATGGACATTTTCGGATCTCCGAATGAGTTTGATCCGAATGTATTGTGCGATGTTCAATCGCGCCAATCACGTGTTGCTGCCCGGCCGTCACAGCATCGAGAGACGCGCGTGAAGACGTCCCGTCGTGGCGTCAGTCGAGACTGACCACGATATTGCCGCTGGCCGCGACTTCGAATCGCGCGCCGGGGTCGACAACGAGGGTGGACGATGCCTCCTCGATGACGGCAGGACCGTCGAAGCAGTCGCCGACCTGGAGCGCGTCTCGGTCATAGACCGGGGTTGCCCGGTGCTCACGCCACTGCGGAAAGTAGACGGGACGCTCTCCCTTCCGGCGCGCGCGGCCAGAGGCTGCCGAAGTACCGGTGGCGCGGTTGCTGCCAGGCGCTGCGGCCGTCACGGCGACGCGGATATTGATGATCTCCACCGGTGTCTGCGGTGGCGTCCGTGTGAATGCCGCGATGTAGCTCGCTGCGAAGGCCGCATCGAATGCGGCGCGCGTTGCGCTGTCGTAGGGCCCCGAGGGCAGCGTCACGACGAGCTCCGATGCCTGCCCGACGTATCGCACGTCGGCGAAACGCTCCGTCGCGGCGCTGGCGAGATCGAGGCCTGTCTCGGCGATGGTGCGCCGGGCGTCGTCTTCGAGAGCCGCGAACTGGTGTTCGAGGGCCTTCCAGTCGATCTGAGAGACTTCCCGCGCGACGGTGGCGACGCGGTCGATGCGGGCGGGCGCCACGAGCAGGCCAAGGGCCGATGCGACGCCGGCTGCGCGTGGAGCGATGAGACGCTTCAGCCCCAATTTGCGGGCGACATGACAGGCGTGCACCGGACCGGCGCCGCCCGTGCAGAGTAGCGCGTAGCTGCGCGGGTCCTTGCCGTGCTCGGCGATGTGCACGCGAGCAGCGTTGGCCATGTTCTCGTTGACGAGGTCGTGCACGCCCCAGGCCAAAGCAATCTCGGACAGCGAGGCTTGGGCAGCGAGTGGCGCGAAGGCGCGGCGGGTGGCCTCCATGTCGATCTGCATCGTGCCGCCGGCGAAATAGTCGGGATTGAGATAGCCGAGCATGAGATCGGCGTCCGTCACGGTTGGCAAGGTGCCGCCGCGTCCATAGCCCGCCGGTCCCGGCTCCGAGCCTGCGCTTTGCGGGCCGACCTTCAAGAGGCCGACTTCGTCCAGGTGTGCGATGGAGCCACCACCCGCGCCGATCTCGATCAACTCGATCGTGGAGATGCGGATGGGCAAGCCGCTGCCTTCCACGAAACGCTTCTGGCGGGCTGCCTCGAACACGTAGGCGATCTTGGGCTTGCCGTCGTCGACGACGCTGAGTTTGGCCGTCGTGCCGCCCATGTCGAAGGCGAGTACATGGGCGCCGCCGTCATGCGCGCCGAGTGTCGCTGCCGCGAGCGCGCCGGCGGCTGGTCCCGATTCAAGCAATTGCACCGGCGAGCGCTTGGCTTCTGCAACGCTGGCCAACCCTCCGTTCGACAGCATCATCAGCAAGGGCACGGGGATGCCGCGTTTCTCGATCTCGGTGGCCAAGGTCGACAGATATTTCTCGGCGAGCGGCTTGATGTAAGCGTTGGCGACGGTGGTCGAGGTGCGCTCGTACTCGCGGATCTCTGGCGCCACATGGATCGATGCGCTGAGCGCCAGAGACGGATAGCTGTGCGCGATCGCGTCGAGCGCCTGCTGCTCGTGGGCGGGATTGGCATAAGAGTGCAGGAAGACGATCGCGAGAGAGGTGACGCCTTCGGCGACGAGACGCCCGGCCGCGTCGAGAAGTGCCGTCTCGTCCAGCGGCGTGAGCACGCTGCCGTCGACGCGCACGCGCTCGGGCACTTCGAGCCGAAGGTTGCGGGGCACGAGCGGTTCGGGCTTCCGGATGGTGATGTCGTAGAGTTCGAACTTGCGCTCGCGGCCGATTTCCAGCGTGTCGCGGAAGCCTTGCGTGGTGATGAGGCCCGTGCATGCGCCTTTGCGCTCGATCAGCGCATTTGTGAAGAGGGTGGTGGCATGCACCACGCGTGCGATCTCGGCCGGCGGGATGCCACCGGCTGCAAGTACCCGGTCGATGGCCGCCATGACGCCGCGTGAAGGATCGTCGTGGGTCGTCAGCTCCTTGTGGCTCGCCTGTGCGCCGGTCGCGGTGTCGTAGACGACGATATCGGTGAACGTGCCGCCGATGTCGATGCCGAGTGCGTAGCGCTGCACGATGCCTCTCCCCCGCTTGCGGCGGTGTTCCCCGTCAGGCCTTCGTCGGGATGCCCTTTCCCTCGCCGATGTCCCAATAGAGCCCGGCCATAAGGCCGATGGCGCTGCGTGACAGGCTCATCAGGATATGCTCGTCGGGCCAATGTTGCGAGCAAGATGCGTAGGAATGTGGGATCCAGATCGCCGGCATGCCGATGGCATCGGTGAACACGTCGTTACAGATCGAGCCACCGCTCGATGGGATCACCGCAGGCTTGCCGTTCGTGGAACGCTGGATGGAGTTGCGCACGAACATCGACCAGGGATGATCGGGCTCTATGCGGGATGCGGCGAACTCGCCGTCGTTCGAGGAGGGTGGCGGCGTCACCTTCACGAGGTTGTGGCCCTTCGAGATGCCGTTCCAGCGCCGGAATGATGTTGCCGACGTCGGTGCCGGCAATGAAGCGGAGCTGGCAGTTGGCGACGGCCTTGGGTGGAATGGCGTTGACGGGGCGGCCGGGCGTGCCGGTCCAGAACGTGAGGATGTTCAACGTGTTGGCCGCATAGACGCGCTCGGCCGGTTTGAGGCCCGGTTCTCCCCACCATTCGTCGACCTGCGGACCCTTGTCGCCGCCGTCGATTTCCACGTCCTCGAGGACCTCCTTGACCGCCTTCGACATGGGCGGCGCCTTCAACTCGTCCACCAGCAACTCGCCCTTGGGCCCCACGATCGAGGCCAGAGCATGGGCCAGGATGAATCCGGGATTGGCGATGAGGCCACCCCAGTTACCGGAATGATGGCCGCCTTCGCGTAGATCCACGACGAGATCGAAATTGACTGCTCCGCGACAGCCGAGGGCCATGGTCGGGCGATCCGCACGCACTCGTGGGCCATCGGAGGCGATCAACACGTCGGCGGCGAAATCCGCCTTGTTGCGCAGGGCAAGCTCCTTCAACCCCTTCGAGCCCGCCTCCTCGCCCATCTCGATCATGAACTTGGCATTGAAACCGAGCCTTCCGCCGCGCTCCTCCATCACGGCACGCAAGGCCGCCATGTTGAGGGTGTGCTGGCCCTTGTTGTCGGCGGTGCCGCGTCCATAGAGGCGGTCACCGTCCCGGGCGGTGATCCAGGGGCCCTTGCCCTTGGTCCACTGGTCTTCGAGCCCGCGCACGACGTCGCCGTGGCCGTAGCCGAGGACAGTGGGAAGGCTTGGATCTTCGATGCGGGTGGCGAGGAGCACGGGGCCCTGGCCGGGGATGGGGTTCTCGTAGGTTCGCGTGGTGAACCCCAGGCCGCCAAAGGCAGGTTCCATCTCGGATTCGAGATACCGGTGACACTCCGCGATGGCGGCAGGATCGGGGAACTTCTGGCTTTCCGTCCTAATCGCGACGCGCGCCGCCAATTCCTGCTCGAAGCGGCCGTCGTCGATGTAGGTCTCGGCGCGCGCGATGGCGTTGGCGCGTGTGCCTTTGGCAGAGGATTGGGACATCGGGGGCTTGCTCCTTCGGGCTCGATGCGTTCGCGCCGGACGCGTACGTCAGGCGCCGGCTGCGCGGGCGTGTGCGTCGTCGTAGAGATGGCATTCGACGAAGCCGTCCGCCTGACGCAGTGGTCGGGGGGCAATCTTGTCGCACTGAGGCAACCGCTGGGCGCAGCGCGGGTGGAAGCGACAGCCCGGGGGCATCTGCAGAGGGTTCGGGTAGGCGGCGCCCAGGTGTGTGTCGGGGATCCCCAGGCCAGGCTCCGGCGTCAGGACGGACTTCAACAGTGCCTGCGTATAGGGATGGCGCGGCGCGTCGAAGAGCGTGGCGGTCGAAGCCTCTTCGACGATGCGGCCGAGGTACATGACCGCGACGCGGTCCGCCATATGCTCCACCACTGCAAGGTTGTGGCTTATGAGCAGATACGTCAGACCGAGCTCGCGGCGCAGATCCTGCAACAGGTTCAGGATTTGCGATTGCACGGACACATCCAATGCCGAGGTCGGCTCGTCGCAGATGACGATGCGTGGCTTGTTGATGAGTGCGCGCGCGATGGCGACACGCTGGCGCTGACCGCCCGAAAGCTGGCTCGGATAGTTGTCGTAGAGCCGGCGCGCGAGGCCAACCAGCTCCATCATTTCCTCGACGCGCTGGCGCCAACTTGCTTCATCGCCGTCACCCTGTACGCGCAGCGGCAGCGAGATGATCGTGCCGATACTCTTGCGGGGATTGAGCGAGGAGTAGGGGTCTTGGAATACGGGCTGCACCAGGCGGGCGACGTCGCGCCGCTTCAATCCGGCGATCGGTTGGCCGCCGATGCGGATGGCGCCCGATGTCGGGTCGAGCAGGCCGAGCAGCATGCGCGCCAGCGTGGTCTTGCCGCAGCCGGACTCACCCACAAGCCCGAGCACTTCACCCTGGCGGACGGTCAGCGTGACCCCGTTTACGGCGTGCAGCGGTTTCTTGCCGCGCATGAAGCCCTGGGAGACCTGGAACGTCTTCGTGACGTCGAAGGCCTCCAGCATGGGTGTCCCGGGCGACGGGGTGTCGGCAAGCGAAGATGTTGCGGTCATGCGTTGGCTCCCGCTGATGTCGGCAGGACTGTCGGCAGTTCATTCGCCCGGATGCAGCGGACGTGATGCTCGGGGGTGGCGCCTTCCGTCAACGGCACGGCATCGGCGCGGCAGGCGTCCATGGCGTGGGGGCAGCGATCCGCGAAATGGCAACCTTGGATATGGCCGACGAGCGAGGGCACCATGCCGGTGATCGTCCCCAATTTGCCGCCACGCTCGGTGCGGCCGGGGATCGGGATGCATTCGAGCAGGCCGCGCGTGTAGGGATGGCTCGGCGCGTTGAAGATCTGCGCCGCCAGCCCGCTTTCCACGACCTCGCCCGCGTACATGACGACGACCCGTGTCGCGATCCGCGCGACGATGCCGAGATCGTGCGTGATGAGAACGAGCCCCATCTGGAACTCGCGCTGCAGTTCGGCGAGGAGGTGGAGGATCTGTGCCTGGATGGTGACATCGAGCGCCGTCGTCGGCTCGTCGGCGATGATGAGATCGGGCCCGCACATCAGCGCCATCGCGATCATGATGCGCTGGCGCAGACCGCCGGAGAGCTGGTGCGGGTATTGGCGCAAGCGCTGGTCGGCGGCGGTGATGCCGACGCGCTCGAGCAGGTGCACCGCGCGGTCGCGCGCTTCCCTTCGGCTCACGCGCTTGTGCCGGAGCATCGCCTCCTCGAGCTGATTGCCGATGGTGTAGGCGGGATTGAGCGACGTCATCGGCTCCTGAAAAATCATCGCCATCCGGTTGCCGCGGATGTCCGACATGGCGCGTTCTGAGACGCCGATCAGGGGCTGTCCGGCCAGCTCGAGGCGTGTCGCGGTGCGTTGCGCGCGCTTCGGCAGCAAGTCCATGACCGACAGGGCAGTCAGCGATTTGCCGCAGCCGGATTCGCCGACGATGCACACGGTTTCGCCGCGGTCGACGTGGAACGAGATGCCCTGCACGGCGTGCAGCGTGCCGGACGGCACGGGCAGGGACACCTGCAGGTTATCGACGGTGAGGATGCGCTCGCTCATGGCGGTTCTTTCTGTGCTTCCCGTCTCGGCTAGCTGCGGTTCTCGGGCGCGGTGACGTCGCGCAGGCCGTCGCCGACCAGATTGATCGAGAGGACCAGGAGGAACAGGGCGATACCGGGAATCGTGATCAGCCATGGCTCGAAATACATGAGCGCCTTGGCTTCGGAGATCATCAGGCCCCAGGACGGCGTCGGTGGTTGCACGCCCAGTCCCAGGAAGGAGAGCGCGGCTTCGAGCAGGATGGCGTGCGCCATCTCGAGCGTCGCCACCACTATCAGGTGGTTCATCACGTTGGGTGCGATCTCGGTCAGCAGGATGCGGCTCGTCGAGCAACCCAGAGCCTCGGCCGCGGTGATGAACTCGCGGTTGCGGACCTGCTGCGTGGCGCTGCGCATGACGACGGCAAAGCGGTCCCAGATGAGCAGTCCGAGCACCCAGATCACCACGGTCAGCGAGGAACCGACGATGGACACGACAGCCAACGCCACGAGGACGACCGGCATCGACAGGCGCGTCGTCACGACGAACGTGACGACCATGTCGACGCGCCCGCCGAAGTAGCCGGCGAGGACGCCGAGCACCGTGCCGATGATCCCGGAGATCACCATGGCGGAAAAACCGATCAGCAGCGAAATCTGTGCGCCGTGAAAGAGACGGGAAAGATAGTCGCGGCCGAGCTGGTCCGTGCCCAAGGGATGAGCCCACGTCGTGTTCGGACGATCCTGCCAGATGGGCGGGATGAGCTTGCGTGCCAACTGCTGGTCATAGGGGTCGTGGGCCGACAGCCAGCCGGCCAAAAGAGCCATGGCGACGATGACGGCGAGGATCGTCATGCCGATCATCAGGCCATAGTGGCCAAAGATGCGCCGGCGCATCAAGGCCCCGGGAGAGGGAGCCAGAATCTCCGTCGCGTCGGGCGTTCCTGCCCGAATGACACTTGTCTCTGCCATCTCAGGACACCCGGATTCGAGGATCGAGGAATGCGTTCAGCATGTCGGCCAGGAACGTGATGAGCACGTAGATGATCGACAACACCAGAACGATGGCCTGCATCATCGGCAGGTCCTTACGCTGGATCGACTCCCAGGCGAGGTAGCCGAGCCCGTTGATCTGGAAGATCGTCTCGATGACGATCGAGCCGCCCAGCATGAAGCCGAACTGCACGGCCGCCAACGCCACCACGGGGATGATGGCGTTGCGCAGCGCATGCTTGAACAGCACCGTCACGGGCCGGAGGCCCTTGGCGCGGGCCGTGCGGATGTAGTCCGACGAGAGCACTTCCAGCATGCCGGCACGGGTGAGGCGCATGACGGCCGGCGTGACATAGTAGCCGAGCGCGATCGAGGGCATCACGAAGTTGAGCCAGCTGTCCTGGCCGGTGATCGGCAACAGGCGCCAGTAGACTCCGAGCCAGAGGATCAACGTCAGCGCGAACCAGAAGCTGGGCATCGCCTGTCCGATCACGGCAAGCGTCAGAGCGAAGCGGTCGAAAATGCTGTTCGGCCGGATCGCGGCGAGGACCCCCAGCGGTATCGCCAGTATCAGGGCGAACGCGATGGCGCATGCGCCGAGCAGCATCGTCGTGGGCAACCGCTCGAAGATCACGTCTGCGACCGGCTGGCGAAGATTCAAGGAGCGGCCGAGATCACCGGAGACGGCATTCTTGAGCCAATCCAGGTACTGGACGGGAATCGGCCGGTCGAAACCATAGTACTTGCGGATGTTTTCCACGTCCTCGGGGCGCGCGCCTTCGCCGGCTATGGCGAGTGCGGGGTCACCGGATGCGTAGATCATGGAGAACGTGATGAGCGAGACTGTGAGCGCCACCAGGATGGCGACGCCCAGACGCTTCAAGGAGTAGGCGATCATTTTCGACGGACCATGAGGAGGTTATCCTTTTCCCGCACCTTTGCCTGAACGTGGCGCGGTGTCCACCCGTGATCGCTGTCAACGTCCATTATGACGCGACCGGGCCGGCTTGGCGCCATAGAGGTCCCGGGCAGCGGTGGCCGACACGAGGCCGTTGGTGACGTCGTGCTGCACGGCTTCGGGCGAGCGTCCCGCCGGATCGCCAAGACCTGCGCCGCCGGGGGTGTTGACGATGAGGCGATCGCCTTGGGGCACCGTCTGGAAGCCCTTGCCGCGCAGTTTCTTGCCGGATTTCAGCGACACGGAGCCGGCCTCGCCGTTGTGTCCGCCGTCACGGCCTCGGGGAGGATTGTCGATGCGGTCGAAGGCGGCGAGCAACTCGAACGGCTTGTCGATGGCGCTGCCGATCTCCATGATCTGCCCCATGCCACCACGGGTGTGCCCCGCGCCGCCCGAGTCGGGCCGCAGTTCCTTTTTCCAGAAGATCACGGGCATGAGCTGTTCCGCGATCTCGACGGGCGTGCCGCGCACGCCGGAGGGATACGCGGTGGCTGACAGCCCGTCCTTTTGCGGGCGCGCGCCGGTGCCGCCGTTCGACGTGAAGGTCATGGCAAAGCCGTAGTTGCCCAGGCTCTGCTCGGCCGTCTCGCCGCGCAGCGTGATGTTCCAGAGGCAGGACGTGCCCTCCGCCGGGACACGCTCGGGTACGGCTTGGCGCAGGCAGCCGAAGACCACGTCGGGCAGCATCTGGCCGATGATATGGCGGGCCAGGACCGGTTTGGGCTTCGGCGCGTTCAAGATCGTGCCGGGAGGGGCCGAGACGGTCAGGGGCGAGAGCGATCCGGCGTTGTTGGGGATACGGCTCGCCACCACGCAGCCGAGCCCGAACACAGTGTAGGCGGTGGTGTAGGCCATCGGCACGTTGATGCCGCGGCGGGCGGCCGGGCTGGTCCCCGTGAAGTCCACGTGAATGCCCTTGTCCGAGATGGTGGTCTTGGCAACGAGGTCGATGGGCTCGTCGTAGCCGTCGATCGTCATTTTGTTCGACCAGGAGCCGTGCGGCAGCTTGGCGATCTCGGCCATGACGCCCTCACGGCTGCGCGTGCAGATGTGCTCGGCGAGGTGGTCCAGATCGTCGAGATCGAACTCCTCCATCATCTCGGCGAGACGGCGGCAGCCCACGTCGTTGCAGTTGGCGAGCGAGTAGACGTCGCCTTCCGTATCGATGGGGAGCCGCGTGTTTGCGCGGATCATCGCCATCAGCGTCTCGTTCAAGACGCCGCCGTCGGCGAGTTTCAGCATGGGGATGTAGAGCCCCTCCATGAACACGTCCGTGGCATCGGGTCCAAAGCCTAGGCCGCCGATGTCCATCAGATGGCTCGTGCAGGAAAAGAGTGCGACAAGCTTGCCGCGATGGAAACACGGCGTCGTCAGCACGAAGTCGTTGAGATGGCCGGTCCCCATCCACGGATCGTTGCAGATGTAGATATCGCCGGGCTTCATCGTCTCGAGCGGGAAGTGCCGGATGAAGTGGGTGACGGATTCGGCCATCGAATTGACGTGGCCGGGCGTGCCGGTGACGGCCTGGGCCAGCATGCGGCCCCGGCGGTCGAAGACACCGGCCGACAAGTCGCCGCATTCGCGCACGATGGAGGAGAACGCCGTGCGCAGAAGTGTCTGCGCCTGTTCCTCCACGACCGCGATGAGGCGGTTCCACATGACCTGCATTTCGATCTCGCCGACGCGGCTGGACGAACGGGTGGCGCGAGCCTTCGGTGCGGGGCGTTTCTCTGCCATGGGATCAGCCTTTCGCATTTGTCGTCTTGCGGCGCTCTAGGACGAGTGCGCCGCCTGTGTCTGCCGTCGCCTCGAAAGAAGCCGAGACGAATGTGGAGGTACCGGACTCCAGAATGAGAGCCGGGCCACGGATCTGCATGCCGGGCTTGATGGCGGAGCGCTCGAAGGTGTCGACCTTGCGGGCCTTATGCTCGGCTGGATCCCAGAGGAGGCGAGAGCCGGAGGGCTTCACGGCCCCGCGCGCGCCTGCTTTCGTCTCGCGCAGGCGCTTGCGCGTCTCCGCCTCCGTGGCGACAAGGAGCGACCAGGACAGGATTTCGATGCGGGCACCGGGAATGTGGCGTTCGAAGAGGCGACGATATTCGGCCTCGAACGTCTCGCGCAGCGCGGCGGCGTCGGCGGCTTTCAGCGGGCGATCGGGCAGGCGGACCGCGATCTCGTGCCCCTG
>VFQS010003075.1_pt1 | contig 12986 bp, 10 predicted proteins | sample 3512361 | NCBI WGS metagenome assembly VFQS01 (sample SAMN10412375, study PRJNA504923) | tailings metagenome | isolation source: Relicate 1 Philex TSF3 active mining | place: Philippines
AATCTCATATTAATTGTATGGATGATGATTTATTATTATTTTATATCCGTAATGAAAACAAATTATTATTAATGTATAAATCATATATTCCATTATTAGATTCTGAAGAACCCAGACTACCTTTTTGGGAATATATAATTGAACATCCTGAAATTAAAAAAAAATTCGATGAAGTATTTGATCCAGATGATAACTTATGCATTATAGGGTTTAGCATTTAATTATTTAATTAATTTGAACATTTAATTAAATCAAATTAAATTGATTTTAAAGAATAATCATTATTTTTATGAATAGAAAACCGAATTTTTCTTATAACATTATCTAAAACTTCTTCATAAACTTCATTTAATGGCTTAGATGCATCAATTGTAATAACTTTAACGTTTTTACAATTTGTGTATAATTCTTCATATTTATTATGTAATCTTTTTAAATAATCTAATTCTATTTCTTTTTCATTTGATCTATCTCTTTGTTTGATTCTTTGATAACAAATTTCGGGATCACATTTTAAATATACTACTATATCTGGTATCCATCCATAATCGTTATTAAATTCATTTGTTAAATTCCATTCAAGTTCACTCATCATTTTATCCTCATATAAAAGTTCTCCAAATACTTTTTGACAAGATAATGGAGATCTTTCAAAAATCCCATTTAAAATATCTTTTTTATCCAAATGACTTTTTAAAACTCTCATTTGAAAACCAAATGAATATTTTTTCATATCTGAATAAAATAGTTCAAGCCATTTGGCCCAATCATATAATGGTTCATTATAAACATTTAAATCTATAGGATTATTTTCAAGTATCAATCTCAAAACTGAGCTTTTACCACATCCAATATTACCGTCAAAGACTAATTTCATTATAATATATATAAATTTAAAACAAATAATAGATTAAATCAATTTTTTAGGATATTATATACATTTAATGATTTGTTAGTTCATATCTATATTTTCCAATAAATTTAGAAGGAACAACAGAATCCATAAATTCAATTAATGATTGTTTGTTACTATCAAAATCTAACTTGGTATTAATAATTATATCTAAAGGTTCTCTTGATAAAGGGCATTTTGAAAAGATTACTTTAATATCAACAAAAGGTGATACATTTTTAATTTCGTCCTTAATGTCTACCAATTCATTATCACAATATACACTTACAATTTTATCAGCCGCATTATTTCTAATAATATGAGTTCCACTCATCCACCAGTCATTTGTTATTTTGTTTTGAAACTCTTTTTTATTAATACCTAATTTGTTTGCTTGCATTTGATCTAAATCTTCATCGATTTGTTTTATAAAATCCATATAATTATTTAAATTATACAATGAACCTTTAACTTTTAAACTCATTTGATGTTGCATTATTACAGATGAAGTAGTTATATATCTTACAGGACATGCTTGAAATATTGCAAATGCCATAGATGCAGCAAAATCAGCAATACATGTAATTTTAATATTTCTTTCTGATAATGATTTTAGCTGGTCAATAATTTGCATACCATCTATAACAGAACCACCTGGAGAAGTTATATATAAATACAATTCATTAGAAGAATATTTATTAAACTTTCTTATAATATCTGATGATAATTGATCATTAATCTCACCTCTTAGGGTTATTAAATTGTTTTTATTTAGTTTGATTAATTCATTTTTATTATCAGAATCAACTGTTTGAGCGTGTACTTGTCCAGTGCTTAAACTAATTAAACATATTGTAAACAACAGGGTTAATAAACGATTTAAAATTAGCATTAAAATGACCTTAATAAATTCAAAAACAAAATATATCAATTTTTATCATTTTACTCTAATTAAAATTCATTGATGCTAGTTTAGATTTTAAGCTTGAAGTAACTGTTTTTAACACAGATGTTTTATTTTTAAGATCAGCATTAGCTTGTTTTAAATATTGCATATCTGTGCTATTAGTTAGTGCAATGCTTACTCCTTGATCACATAATGTTTGCCAATTATCAATTGTTGCAACAGCCTTATTTATGATATTTTTGTCAGCATCAGATAACTTACCTTTTACTAAATTAGGATCAGGTACAACAAAATTATTAATGTAATTTATAGCACAATTAATTTCACCCATTACACCAACTAAAACTTCTTTAGTGTCATGAGCAGTTTTTGGTACTTTTATTTCTGAAGTTACTAATATTGTTTTCTTAAATCTACCAAAAACATCTGATAAATTAGAAACTTTTTTTAATGCATCTAATACAGCCCTTAAAAAACTAACATCATTGATAATATTGATGTTTTGTAATCTTTTTGTGAAATTAGCAAATAATTCGCTTAATTCATCAGCTGCTCTACCAAAATCATTAAAGCCGTCTATGTCAATATCTAATTGCATTTGTCTAGTTTCATTTGCGATTTTCGACGCAGCCCTAAATAATTCACTATAATCATCAATTGAACCTTTACCATGAAAATCTTCACATTTAATTTGTGAAGCATATGATCTAATTTCATTTACTAAATTATCAGATTCAGTAATTACATTATCGTCGTAATTATATTCAACTGATTCTCTTAAATCTTCATGAATTTGTGGAACATGATTAATTGGGTCAGTGGTATTAAATGTTGTATTTGTATTTACACTTTGATCAGGAATTGCTGTTTGATTGTTATTAATTACATAACCTTCTCCAATAATAGTTTCATTTAAAACTACAATGGGATCGGATTGGGTAGAGTTTGAGTTTGAGCTCGAGTTTGAGCTTAAAGTTGATCCAGATGGAGAACTTGGGGGCGATTGGTTGTTTGGAGAATCAGACATAAATGTATATAATATATGTTAGATATTTTTTTTAAAATTTTTAAATATTATTATTAAAATAAAAATTGAAAATTATAGATAGTAATATAAGACTAAGATTATTAATGGAAATAAAATATTCTTATCAAAATAATGGAGAAACCTATGTTAAAATAAAAGTAGGATCTCAAAATTATACCATAAGGGGTTATTCCCGTGCTGGATTACGAACTTGTATTCTGATAGACGAACTAAATCTTGTACTTGATATGGGTTATGCTAATGATCGTGCCTTTTCGTATGATAATAAATTAATATCACATGGACACAATGACCATATTGGTGCACTACACGCTGATCACTGCGCGAGGAGATTATATAACATAGAAAAAGAAAAATTATTTGTTATGCCAAAACAATGTATAAAACCTTTCAAAATGATTGCAACAGCTGTATCCGAAATGAATTGCGGTAAATCAGGTGAAAACATGAAAATTTTTGACAACCTTCTATTAACAAATATTATTGAATCTGAATCATGTACAGGATCAGAATGTATGGTTAACCTAATTGGTTCAAGTAAACTTTGTTCTGAATATTATGTAAAGTCTATTCAAATGGATCATAAGATTAAATCATTTGGATATATTATTTATAGAAAGTCAAAAAAGTTAAAACCAGAATATACAAATCTTAAAGGGCATGAAATTATTCAGTTAAAACAATCAATTGGTGAAGAAAATTTAACTAATTTCGTTTTTACTCCTATGCTTGCCTATACTGGAGATACTTCAATTCAAGGAGTAATTTCTAACCCAGAACTATTAAATGTGCCTTTTCTCATTATGGAATGTACTGGATTTAGTTCTGATGATAAATGTGATTGTTGTGAAGGCAAACATATACACTGGGATGATTTAGTTGAAAATCAACATCTGTTTTCAAATGAAAAAATTATGTTATTTCATTTTTCACAACAGTACAAATCACTTGAAGATATTAGTGGATTCACAAATAATGTGAGTAAACAATTTTCAAATAAATTAATATATTTTTTCTAAAGCCTTGTTTGTTTTATATTTGATTTAAAGAATTATCAATTATATTTATTAATGGAAAACGATAAAAAATCACCTACTGAACAAAAAGATTTAGCTAATCAACATTTTAAAGATGGTAAATATGATGAAGCTATTGTTTTATATACTGAATTATTAGAGTCAGATCCTGAAAATCATGTTATTCTTTCTAATAGGTCAGCCGCATATATTAAATTAGAAAAATGGAATGAAGCTCTTAAAGATGCAGTATCTAGTACAAAAATTAAACCAGACTGGGGAAAAGCTTGGGGGCGTTTAGGAGCCGCATTGTATGGACAAGATAAATTAGATGAAGCTTTAGTAGCTTACAATAAAGCAAACGAATTAGAGCCATCTACAGTATATTCTGAAATGATTGATGAAATTAAACAAAATATTATTGATATTAAAAATAAAATGATTTCCATGGACCATTCTGGATCAATGCCAAATCCTTCAATGGAAAATTTATTTAGTACTATGTTTGATTCTGTAATTTCAAATCCTAAAATTATGGAAAAACTAACTGATCCAGAATTTCAGGGAAAAGTATTATCAATGCAATCAAATCCATTAGAAGCTCTTAAAGATAAAGAAGTAATGGAAATCATGTCTGAAATGATGAAAAACTTGAATACAAATAATTAATAAGTTATAAGCTACTTGCTACTTCTAATTCGTTATCACTTACTTCATCGGTAATAATAATTGGTTTTTTCTTTGAATCAGATAATAATTGTCTAATATTAATATTTTGTCTTGGCGCATTTGCAAAAAATCTTTCTTTAGATGTTGTACCTTGTTCTTTTTTTTCTGATTTGGAATATGAACAATATTTAATTGGTGGAAAACCTCCATTTTTAAAATTTTTTTGTGAATTCATTTGAATATATAATATGTATTACAAATTATATATTTAATTTACAAACATTTTTACAAACTTATTTTAATTAAACAAAATTATAAATTAAAATCAACAATAATATTTTTTGATTCTTTTGGTTTAATTTCAGGAGTTTTTTCTTTGGTTTTAGTATTATCGGAAATTGCTTGATCACTATTTGTATTGACAGATGATTGTTTATCATCTGTTCCTTCGTTTTTATCTTCGTTTTCATTTTTGAGAATTTTATAAAAATGCCCAATTGTACAACATTTACCTTTATTTGGACAACTAAATTTAATATATTCTGAATCTTGTAATTCACCAATATAATTTTGATATAATAATCTATGAAGAGCATACTTTTTACCATTAAAATAAAAATTAATATATGAACTTCTATCATCATTTTTGATAGTTGTCACATAACCATTCCACAATGAACATTCATCACCAAAAATCGATCTGGATAAATATTTACTTATACGTCTTAAGTCATTATATAATAATTTTTTGTCATTTACCACAGTCTTTTTTTGATTTTGAATTAATTCGATTAAAATTTTATCATTATCTACTGTCATTTACTATAAAATGATATATAAATTTATTTTTGTAGTGGAAAAAAAATATAAATTTTTTATAAATAATATATTGAATAAATATTTTTTGGTATAGTAGTTGATGAATCAAAATCAAATTTCAAAAATATTGTTTTATTTAAATTATTTTCGGATGTAAAGTTTTTAATTGTTTCTGTATTAACAGGTACTTCTCCTTGCATAAATATATATTTAACATTTGAATAGTTATCATAAACAACAATAGGTATTGGTAACAAATAGCTTAAAATAAACAATTCTACTTTTCCATCTGTATTAAATGATGTTTTTCTAAATTTATTTAATGTTGATTCAAAAAAGTTTGTTTCATTTTTAAAATATTTTTCCAAGTATTTTTTAATTACGGGATCTCCTTTGTTAATATTATTTTGAATAAAATCAATAATATTTGCTTTAAACAAATATGTTAAATTAGTTTGTAAATCACCTAAATATCCTAAATTTCTAGATTCAATATCATATAATGGATTATTAATCCAATAATAGGAATTAACATAAGCTCTTATTATAGAATCTTTATTTGGGACAATAATTTGAATAAATTGTTTACCCAATTCTATCAATTCTGGATAAGTATCTTCAATAGTTTCACCAAATACTTTTGACATTTGACGTTTACCAATTGTGGGAATTTTATCTTTACCAAATAATTCACTCATAAGTTTATTAATATTAAAGTTGGATGCTTTTATAATCTTTTGATCATTTCTATTAGTATATTGGGTATAATCAACAATATCTGATACATAATAATTAGATTCTTGAATAATTTCCTTAAATTTAATTCCATCTTGTATCATTTCTTCAATAACTTTATTAACAAAATCAACTGCTAAATTTTCAAGTAATTGTAATTTACATGTATCATTTTGCCAAGTACAATGAAGATTTGAATTACATTTATCTTTAGATGTATTAATTTCACAATAATCTCTTACATTATAAATAATATAATTTTTAAGATCTGGAATGTCTTTTACTAGGAAAGCCATTAAATCACTCTTTTTAGCTCCTCCTGATTTATTTTCTTTAGCATCTAATGAAACTTTGTACTGAGAATTTAATTTTGGATCAATTATTTGGAACAATATTTTTCTTAATTCATGCTTCTTATCTTTAGAATTTAATTTTGAATTTCTAACTATTCCAATTATTTTATCTTTAATTTCAGGATTTTCATCTAAATGTAAACTTAATTCAAGTCTATATAAATTATAACTTTCTGTCATATAATTATGTTCTTTGACACTTTGAGTTCTGTCATCATAAATATATTGATTATTCCAGTTAATAATTTCTTGGTTAATTGTTTCTTCTAAAGGTTGGAATCTAATTGATAAAGCTAATTTTTTAATATCTTTTTCATCAACTGTATCATTTTGAATTGGAATTGTTAAACCATTTTCTAATAATAATGAAATTATTCTAATTTTTGAATCAGATTTTTTGTCGTAAAATACTGATTTTGGTTTATAATCTAATTCTAAAATTTTATTAATATTTTCCAATAATTTTATGGTATTTGATAAACTTAACCAATTAGTCTTTAAATTTCTGATATTCATAAATCCGTAATCGTAACTAATACCAGAAGGTCTTGTTGGTAAAAATAGTCCATTATCTAATTCTAAATATTTACATTTATGTCTGTCATCAATATATTGTTTAACAACTTTAACCTTAGATTTTGAAAGTTTTTCAATAATATTTTTTGCTACCAAACTAATATTTGACGTGATTTCATTAATTAATGTATTTTTACAACTCTTATAGTGATAATTTTTAAGTTCAACAATGATTTTTTCTAACGGACCCTTTGATCCAAAATATTTTTGGAGATTAATTTTTTTATTAACCTTTTCGTCTTTTTGAACTCTATAAATTGGGAAATAATATTTTCCTTCACGTATTAAAATTACTATATCTCTGTCTTGATCTAATTGAGCATAATTTTCTGTGTTTAAACAATCCAAATAGTATTTTTCCTTTGTCTTTTCTTTTTCAAGTGCCTTTTTAATCAATAAAGTTTGTTTAGTTAAGATATAATAGTTAATACCTCTTGGTGATAAAACTCCTGGAATTGCAGACAATTCACCAATTGTATCATATTCCAAGTAGTTTGAAGAATTTAAATATTCAACAAAACTTTCTCTTGTCTTAAATGATTCTACAATATCACCATTATTTAAATACGTAAAATATTTGTTATCTTTATCTTTTTCCACAAATTTAGTCATTGATTCAATAATTGATTCAATTGATGTTTCATAAATACTTGCTAATGCAATTAAAAAATGATAATAATCATGTTTTACGGTGTATTTAAAAAAGTAACCAGATTTTGATTCTAACAAATAATGGTTTTTAATTTTTTGGTCATGATTCCAAATTCTATTGAAGAATATATCCAAATATTTTGGTAAATAAATAAATCTGCCTTCTTGAATTTTGTTTGTATCTTGTAAAATATATAATTTATCACCAAGATTTGAACTAGCTGCTTTATCTGATTTTTCTTCTTTAGTTTTTTCACCAAGACATTTCAAAAAATAATTTTTCTTTTCTTTATTACCAGAAGATATTTGGTCTTTCTTAAAACAACAAGGCATACATAAATCATTTGGATTATTACCTCTCGCTAAGAAACCAATATACATATGTTCTTGATTTTCAGATGGATCACAAGTATAAAAGTTAAAAGTATTATTTTCACCTGGTAATTTAACAGCTTTAATTACTGTCTTATAAACTTTACCTTTTATTTTCATTTCAACTGCCTTTTCATAAAATCCAGATTGTTTATTTAGTTTGTAACCATCCTTGACTAACTTTTCAATTTGATCACCTGGTGTTAATTCAGGTCTACGTTTTTTATCATTACCTGAATTTTGACAAGAACGAGTCCATTGATTTTGCCCTTTTTCAGGTTTAAAACCTAAACGAGCTTTATCTAGAGATGTTATTGCTTTTACAGTTTTTACTGTTGTTTCAAAATCAACAACTTCTATAACTTTATTACGTCTTCTTGCAATTTTACTTAAATTTTTCAACATATCTTTTAATTTTTGGAATTCTTTCTTTTTATACAAGTAGGTTTCTACATACAAATAAATTAAAACTTTCATAAAATCAATAATTTCATCTAATTGTTCTTTGTTACGGGCACCGGTAATTCTAATCTTATAACGTTCTTTATCACGACCTTGAATATCAATACCAATACCTGGTGGTTTTGATTTTGGTAATGTTTTAAGTTTCTTTAATAATTTTTTAGATTTTTTAATGACTTTATTATATTTTTCTCTAACATAATCTAATTCTCTTGCAGAAACATCAGCAGTAATATTAAATTGTTTAGATATTTCATCTATTAATTCTCTATCATTTAACTCATAATTTCTTAAGAAATATAATATTCTTAAATGCATTTTGGTTCTATTTTCATATTTACTAATTCTTTTATAACGTAAATAGGTACCATATTTTGAACTTTCTTCAACTTCTTCTTGTTTTTTAGACTTACGTTTCTTAGGTTCGATAACAAGACTAACATAAGGGAAGAAAAATCTGGAAAATTCAGATAAATCATTGTGATTAATTTTAAAGTTTTCAGGAATAGTGAATTTCTGAATTGTATTAATAAAAGCATATTTAAATCTATCGTCTTGAGGTAAAATAAATTTAATTTTTTTATTTTCACTGTTTATCTTCTTTAATAATTCACGAACGTAATTATAAGTTTCATTAATATCAGCTACTGTGGCTTCATCATCTTCTTTCCAAGTAATTTTATATTCTATTCTACCAGTTTCATGTAAGTTAATACTAATATATTTATCATCAGTTTTAATTTTCTCATTATTAATTTTAATTTTAAAACTAATACCATAAGGAGCATTTTCAAACCATTTTGCTAATACCTCTTGATTATCTATTTTTTCGGCATGAGTAAAAAACTTATATGTCAATTGTGAATCAGGTGTTTGATATTGAATAAAAGGATATTTTTGATCAACAATAAAATTATCAAATATTCTATATAAGTTAAATTTAGAGTCAGATGTTGTTCCTGTAATATTTTTTGGATCGGATATATTAACATGTATAATAGATTGAATAATGTGGTTTTGAGAAAATAATTTATTAAATTTACCCATATCAATTTTTGCTTGTTCAACGGTGTCTTCAATTTCTGTTTCTAATTTAACATCGTTTCTAATTGTACCAAATTGTGATTCAATAAATTGTATTTCTTTTTCAGATTTACCAGTTAACATTTGAATTACAGTATCTAATCTTTCATAAGAAATCATTGGGTAATAAATATTGATGTAAACATCATAAAGGTTACGTTTTTCTTCTGGGTCAGGATTATAATTCATACCTAATTCGTTGTAAACATCAAGCATAAATATTTCATTCATTGTCATAAAATTATCATAAAATCTAATAATATTTGTTTCGTCATCTTCGCGTTTTATCTTATAGCCAAAACTGTCTTTTAAATATGATAAATTATTTCTAAGTTTTTCATATACTTTAATATTTTCATTTGGTCTAATATCAATTTTTAATAATTCATTACGTCTAATCCATTTTTGTCCCAACATAACATAATCTTCTTTATTATCAAATTCATATTCACTCCAAAAATATTGAGTTTCAGGTAATAATCTAATTGCTTTTCCAAATTTGTCTGAAATAGGAACAGATACTGTAATTTTTTGTCTCATTGTTTTTATTGTATCATCTTTAAAAATAAATTGATTAGTTATGTAATATTTTTTATATACATCTTCTAATTTAGAATCATAAGTTACATCATCTTGTGAATCATCGTATTTTTTTTCTAAATTATCTGTTTCTTTTTCCCATTTTTTATCATTAATTGCTTCACTAATTAATTTAGATGTTTCAACAATAGTTTTATTGCTTTCAACATCAGCAGTAGTATATAATTTAGTTATTTCATCTAAATCAAAATCTTCCTCTATTTGTTCTTCAAAATCTTCTTCACTGATTTCTTGAACTTCATCCTCGTCTTCATCTTCTTTAGGTTCTGTATCTGCTTGTTCATCATTTTCAGATTCTTCGTCTGTGTCTTCTTCTGACTTTTCTATTTTACCACCAGATTGATTTGATAAGTATTCATCTAAATTTAACTTTAATTGAGATCCTTCCCAATTACTATTTAAACTAGAACCACCGCCTAATAAAATAGGTTCTTCTTTCTCTGATAAACTTATTGTTGATGAAGATATTTTTTCGATATCACCATAAGTTCTAAAATCCATTTCTACTTTTCTTGTTTGTGTTTTAATTTTATTTCTCATTAATAAATAATTATAATATGATGCAGAGAATGAATATGATACTTTTTTAACAGGTGGTTCATTAATATGTTTGTTATACCATTCTTTACCAAATTTAGTTTCTAAACTTTTCTTTTTGGCACCAGTTCCATTTATAATATTTCTTTGAGCCTTAATGTGATAACTTATAAAAAATTTTTCATACCAAAATTCACCATATAATTGTTCCATTTGTTCATATTCAGTTTTGTTTAATGTATTTAAAGCTGTATAAAAATCTTTTTCTGCAATAGAATCTAATATTTTCATAATATCTTTTGGTACCAAGGAACCAACAAATATGTATACTTTGTATTGAATTCTTCTATTGTTGTTTTTAAATTTATGAATTATTTTTATTGGATCTTTCATATTATATTCCAATAGAAATAATTTAAATTTTAATTATACTTATTTTTTCATAGTTTAAAATTGGCTATAGTTAAGCTTTAAATAATCGATGAGCTTAATATCATACCACAATATTCAACAGGATTATCTGAAAAATTAACCTTTTTATAAATTCCAATACTAATTGCTTCCTCGGCTAGTTTTCTAAATATTTTCTTAAACAAGGCCCCATGACCTATTTCTGGACAAGCTATATGAGCCATTTCGTGAATTGCCACATACATTAATAAATTAATGTCGTGCAAATTATCTGTTTTTTTACTTTTTAAACAAAATGATAATTCTTCACCTTTATTAACACTATATGAAGTTAGATTTGATTCTGGATCTGTTTCATAAACAACAGTTCTCGTTTCTGATAGGTTTTCTTCTAATTGTTTAATATAAGGCTTGTAGGTTGGAAATTTATCTATATTTTTTACCATATGATTTTTTAAAACAAACATGTTTTCAACAATCTTTCCTAATAAATTTGCTTTTTCTTTTTTATATTTATCTTTATGAACCAAAAATTTTGTTCCAGAACTTGATTCTACATAAATTAAATTATTGCGATTGATAAATAAAAATATATATATAAAAATTATTACCATAGAAATTAAAATTGTTTCTTTCATTCCAATTAATAATTTAATATAGAAAATATTAAAAATGTAATTAAAAAATTATAACTTTTAATATAAAAATTTTTCTAGCCCATATATATTATAATGGGCGCATCTAGTAGTAAAAATAATACTGAAACTATCAACTGGAATAACATTAAAACTGAAAATATGAGTTCTGCTATTCCTAACTTTAACGGTTTATCCACCGATGCTAAAAAGCTTATTGCTAGCTTAAACATTCCTGATATTACTGAATCACAAACTTCTGAATTCACTGTTAGTCATATTTTAGATAAAATTTCTAATAATTTAAATCAAGAAGATCAACAAAAATTTAATCAACTCTTAGATCAAGTTTCTTCACAAACTCAAGAAGAAGAATTATCTGCAACATCTCCTTTTATTAGCTCTGAAATGTATGATTATTTAATTAAAAATTCTGAAGAACAAAAAGGTGGTGCTAAAAAATCCAAGTCAAAATCTAAATCCAAATCTAAACCTAAAAGAGGTGGTGCTAAATTAGACGATGATTCTGAAACTTCATCCACATCTTCTGATTCTGAAATGGAAGATTTACTTGATTCTACTGAAGAAGAAGTTATGAAAGAAAAATCTAAAAAAGATAAAAAGAAACATCAAAAAGAAGAATCTGATAGTGAATTATCTGGCGGTGAATTATCTTATTTATCATCCAGTGCACACACTGATGGTGATTATTCTGATTCACAAACTGAAAATAATAAAAAGAAAAACAATAAATCATCTTCTGAATCTGCAACAACCGAATCTGTAGAATCATCTTCACAAACTGTAACTTCTGATAAAAAAGAACATAGTGAATCTTCACCTAATACTGTAACTGATGAAAACAATATGCAATCAACTTCTATCAGTGTTAATACCGAAGATATTAATATGGTTTCTGATTATTAAAAATAAAAATTATTTGAATATTTAATAAATAGTTATACGTTTTTTTATATAAATAAATCTAATTTTATTTATATAAATTTATGGATTTAGATAAAATAAATAGTAATTTATCAAACAATATGATGAATGTTAATAATTATGGTAATGATTCAGTTGAAAATTCAGTTGAAACTACAACTAATGATTCTGCTGAAACTACAACTACTGAAACTGTTGAAATTACAACTAATGATACTGATGAAACTACAACTAATGATACTGTTAAAACAACTGAAACTACTGAAACTGTTGAA
>VFQS010003077.1_pt1 | contig 12983 bp, 14 predicted proteins | sample 3512361 | NCBI WGS metagenome assembly VFQS01 (sample SAMN10412375, study PRJNA504923) | tailings metagenome | isolation source: Relicate 1 Philex TSF3 active mining | place: Philippines
TTCAACAACAGCCGCAGCCTGCACTTCTTCCTGGGTGCCTGGCCGGTGGTGGGCATCTGGTTCACTTCCATGGGCATCAGCACCATGGCGTTCAACCTGAACGGCTTCAACTTCAACCAGTCGATCCTGGATGCCCAGGGCAGGGTGCTGCCCACCTGGGCCGACGTGCTCAACCGCGCCAATCTCGGCATGGAGGTGATGCACGAGCGCAATGCCCACAACTTCCCGCTCGACCTGGCGGCCACCAGCTCCACTCCGGTGGCGCTCACCGCCCCCGCCATTGGCTGAGGCCCAACAGCCTGGCTGAGGCCCAACCTCCAGGCGCTCCGGCCCCCCAACCGCGGGGGCTTTGTGCTGCTCCATGGGCCCGCTGCCGCCGGCCTGCGAACATCGCCTGGCGGGCAGCGCGATTCCGCCAGGTCACCAGATGCAGCTCGATCAAGGCTTCCCGTTCGCCTTCCTGATCACCCTGGCCGCAGGGCTCTCCACAGGCGTGGGCAGCGTGATCGGTCTGCTCTCGAAGGGCTTCAATCCCCGGCTGCTGAGCCTGGCGCTGAGCTTCTCGGCTGGCGTGATGATCTTCGTGAGCTTCGTGGAGATCTTCCCCAAGGCCCGCCTGGCGATGGCTGCAGCCTTCGGGGCCCAGCTGGGCTACGGCGCCGCCCTGCTGGCGTTCTTCGTCGGCATCGGGCTGATGGCCCTGATCGATGCCCTGCTTCCCCAGCGCCAGCTCTGGCCCGATGCCCACCAGGGCCTGCTGCGCACCGGGCTGTTCACGGCGCTGGCGATCGGCATCCACAACTTCCCGGAGGGGCTGGCCACCTTCGTGGGCGCCATCGCCAATCCCCGCCTGGGTCTGAGCATCGCCCTGGCGATCGCCATCCACAACATTCCCGAGGGGCTGGCGATCTCGGCACCGATCTATGCCGCCACCGGCAACCGCCGCCTGGCCTTCCTGCTGTCGTTTGCCTCAGGTCTGGCCGAACCATTGGGGGCCCTGGTGGGCTACGGCCTCTTGCGCCAGGTGTTCAACGACGTGGTGTTCGGTCTGGTGTTTGCCGGCGTGGCCGGCATCATGGTGTACATCTGCTTCGATGAACTGCTGCCGGCGGCCCGCAGCCATGGGGCGGCCCAGGTGATGGCCGGCGTGGTGGCCGGTATGGCCGTGATGGGGCTGAGCCTTGTGCTGCTGAGCTGAACAGCCGGGGTATCGGCGAAAATTCGGCCGTGCAGCACACCTCGCTTTCCAGCCCCGCGCCCTTGCCCCCACCGTGTTGCCCCCGCCATTGATGGATGACCCGCGCCGCCAGCGCTGGTCCTGGTGGCCCCTGCTGCCGCTGTATCCCTACGGCCGCCGCCGCACTCTTGTGCGCGAACTCATCCCCGGCGAGCTGTGGAGCTTCGAGCAGCTGCAGGGCGTGTTCTATGTGGCGGTGCCGATCCGCATGACGGTGGTGCGGCTGCGCCACGGCCTGATGCTCTACGCGCCGGTGGCCCCCACGGCTGAGGTGCTGCAGGCCCTGCGGGATCTGGAGCAGCGTTTCGGGCCGGTGCACACGATCGTGCTGCCCAGCAGCTCCGGACTCGAGCACAAGCTGCCGGTGCCGGCGATGGCCCGGGCCTTTCCCCAGGCCGAGGTGTGGGTGACGCCGGCCCAGTGGAGTTTTCCGCTGCCCCTGCCGCCGGCATGGCTGGGTTTCCCGGCGCGGCGCACCCGCGTGCTGTTCGAGCAGGGGTTGCCCCATGGCGATGAGCTGCACTGGCAGGCCCTGGGCCCGCTGGATCTGGGGGTGGGCAGCTTCATGGAGGCGGCCTGCCTGCACCGCGCCAGCGGCAGCCTGCTGGTGTGTGACGGGCTGGTGGCCATCGCTGATCAGCCGCCTGAACTGTTCCAGGCCGATCCCCGCCCACTGCTCTTCCATGCCCGCGAGCGCGGCGACGAGCCCCTGGTGGATTCAGCGGAGTTGCGCCAGCGGGGCTGGTGGCGGCTGGTGCTGTTTGCCTCGTTCCTGCGGCCCGAGCGGCTGCAGGTGCCGGGCTGGGGCGAGGTGCTGAGCCAGGCGCTGCAGCCGGGCCTGCGCCGCGCGGATGCCTACTTCGGGCTCTATCCGTTCCGCTGGAGTGAGGGCTGGGAGCAGGAATTCCGGCGGCTGGTGCCCGAGGGTCCGCCCCTGATCCAGGTGGCGCCGGTGCTGGAGCGGCTGGTGCTGCCGCGCAACCGGCCAGCTCTGCTGGACTGGCTGCGGCAGCTGGCGGTTCAGCCGGAGTTGCGCTGGCTGGTGCCGGCCCACTACGAGGCACTGCTTCCCTGCAACGGGCAGCGTCTCAGCGTCCTGGCTGAGGCGCTTGAAGCCCGGACCTGGGCCAGCGACAGCGGCAGTTGGAGCTATCTGGCCGGGATCGACAACACCCTGCTCAAGTGGGGCGTGGTGCCCCAGGCCACCGCTGACTGATCAGAGGCGCAGTTCGCCGGGGTCGGCGTCGAGATCGCCGAGGCTGCCGCTGCCGATCAGGGTGCTTTCCAGCTCCATGCGCTGCTCCATCTGGCGCAGGAAATACCCCGTCATCATCGCGGAGGCCAGCAGACCGGCCAGGTTTTCACGGCTGGTCTGGATCTTCACGTCGAACTGCTCGGAGGGAAGCATCCCCAGCAGTCCCTGCACGTTGTGGCGAATGATGTCCTGAATTTCGGAGCTGGCCGAGCGGGCCACCCGCTGCAGCACATCCGGAGATTGCTCCTGCAGGTACTGGATCAGGGCGTTGCCGCTGATCGCCTCGTTGTCGCTCGTGAGGAACTCCGGGTTGAACATCTCCGGTGTGCGCTCCTTAACGAGCTGCACCCTAACCCAGCTGTTCGGATGCACCAGGGACGGTTCTCCCCCCGTTCGCCTGACCCCGCGGCTGATCAATCGGGCCGAAATGACGCAGCGGCCAGTAGCGCCAGATCGCCGTGCCCAGCACATTCGCCTGGGGCAGTGGCCCCCAGAGATGGGAATCGAGACTGGCGTTGCGGTTGTCGCCCAGCACCAGCAGCGCGCCCTGCGGCACGGTGAGTGGACCGAAGCTGTACGCGATCGGCTCGGCGGCCCAGTCGGGCCGGGCTGGCCGGCCGTTGCGCCACAACTGGCCATCGCGCACTTCAATGGTGTCGCCGGGAGCGCCCACCACCCGCTTGATCAGGGCGGCATCCGGGTCGTAGCCGGCCGCCACCAGGACCGGCGGCGGCTTGAACACCACCACCGTTCCCACCGGCAGGGGCTGCCGGCGGTGGGGCCGCAGCTTCTCCACCAGCACCCGGTCCTGGAGCTGCAGGGTGGGGAGCATCGAGCCCGAGGGAATCCAGCGGGGCTCCACCACCAGCGTTCGCAGCATCAGAGCCACCAGCACCCAGGCCAGCACCGGCAGCACCTGGCGCCGCAGCGTGGCCAGCCAGCTTTGCGGCGCGGGGGCAGGGGGCGCGGCGTCGCGGCTCACGGGCGCGGGAGAGGATGGCGCCCCATCCTGCAGTGCCCAGGTGGTGGAACTGGCCCGCGCCAACCTGGAGGCAGCCCTCACCCTGCTGGAGGCCCTGGCGGCGGCCGGAGTGCGGCAACTGGTGCTCTGCCCCGGCAGCCGCTCGGGTCCGCTGGCGGTGGCAGTCGGGCTGATGGAGCAGCGCGGCCTGGCGCTGATCACGGCCATCGACGAGCGTTCCGCCGGCTTCTTCGCGCTGGGCCATGGGCGCGCCAGCGGCCGGCCGGCAGCGGTGATCACCACCTCCGGCACCGCCGTGGCCAATCTGCTGCCGGCGGCGGTGGAGGCCGACTACGGCGCCATTCCCTTGCTGCTGCTGAGCGCCGATCGGCCCGCCCGGCTCCAGGGTTGCGGCGCCAACCAGACGGTGAACCAGAACACCTTTCTCAACGGTTCGCTGCGCTGGCAGGGGCTGAGCGATCCCGATGGCCTGCATCGCATGGCTCCCGAGTCCCTGCAGCAGCTGGCCATGGCCGCCGTGGCGGCCAGCCTGGGCCAGGGCGGCCAGCCGCCGGGCGCGGTGCATCTGAACCTGTCGCTGGAGGAGCCCCTGCATGGCGACGGGGCCGTGCTGCAGGCGCTGGTGGATCGGGCGGCGGCAGCACCCCCGCTTCGAGCGCTGGACAGGGTTTCGTCCGCCGCGGTGGCAGGGCTGCCGCCCGATCCCGAGGCCCTGGCGCTGCTGGATCCCCAGGCGCCGGGGCTGATCGTGGCCGGGCCGTGGCGGGGGTTGCCCCAGCACTGGAACGGTTTTGTGGAGGCGCTGCGGCAGCTGCAGCGCCGCAGCGGCTGGCCCGTGCTTGCCGATGCCCTCAGCGGGCTGCGCGGAGCGGCCGGCCTGGAGCTGGTGGCCGGCTACGACCTGTTGCTGGCCGCCGAGCGGCCCGCATTCCAGGCCCCCCAGCTGCTGAGGCTCGGCCCCGTGCCCGCCAGTCGGCGGCTGCAGGCCTTCCTGGAGCGCTGCGGCGGCACCCAGCTGCTGATCAGCGAAGGCGAACCGCGTGGCCTCGACCCGCTGGGCTGTGCCACCCGGCAGCTGAGTTGCGGCCTGGCGGCCTGGTGGCAGCAGCAGGCCCGCTGCTGGCCTGATGGGGAGCCCTCCGTGGCCCCGCGCGCCCTGGCCGGCTGCTGGAGCCGGGCCGATGCCCAGCTGCAGGACTGGCTGGATCAGGAGCTGACGCGGCTCCAGCCACGGGCTGATGGCCGCTTCTCGGAGCTGGCCCTGGCCCGCCACCTCAGTCGCGAGCTGCCAGCAGACCTCCCGGTGATGATCGCCAACAGCTCACCGGTGCGCGACTGGGAGAGCGTCATGCCGCCGGAGGGGGCGGCGCGGCCCGTTTTCAGCTTCCGCGGCGCCTCGGGCATCGATGGCACCCTGTCGCTGGCCTGCGGTGTGGCCGAGGCCCTGGGCAGGGCCGTGCTGATCACCGGGGATCTCGCCCTGCTCCACGACGCCAACGGCTGGCTGTGGAGCCAGCAGCTGCGCGGCCGGCTCACCGTGTTGCTGCTCGACAACAATGGCGGTGGCATCTTCGAGCAGCTGCCCATCCGCCCCAATCCCGAGCGGTTGCTGGATTTCGAGCGGCTGTTCGCCATGCCCCAGGCCGTGGATCCCCTGGCTCTGGCCGCCGCCCACGGCGTGCCCGGCCGGGCGCCGGCCGGGGCGGCGGATCTGGCGCGGGATCTGGGCTGGGCCCTGGAGCAGCCGCTGGCGCTGCTGCGGCTGCGCTGTGACCGCCGCGAGGATGCGGCTCGGCGTCAGGCGCTGCGCACAATGGGTGCCGCCTTGCCCCCGCGGCCGTGAGTTTCGCCTTCGCCCCTGCCGAGCCGCCGGTGCAGTGGCAGTCGCTGGGCCACTACAGCGACATCACCCTCGAGCGCAGCGAGGAGGGCATCGCCCGGATCACGATCAACCGGCCCCACAAGCGCAACGCCTTCCGGCCGCGCACCGTGGTGGAACTCTGCGATGCCTTCACCCGCATGCGTGATGACGCGCGGGTGGGAGTGGTGCTGTTCACCGGCGCCGGTCCGGCGGCCGATGGGGGCTGGGCCTTCTGCGCCGGTGGCGATCAGAGCGTGCGCGGCGATGGCGGCTACGTGGACGAGGCGGGCATGCCCCGCCTCAACGTGCTGGATCTGCAGCGCCTGATCCGCAGCCTGCCCAAGGTGGTGATCGCCCTGGTGGCCGGCTACGCGATCGGCGGCGGCCAGGTGCTGCACCTGCTCTGCGATCTGAGCCTGGCGGCCCAGAACGCCCGCTTCGGTCAGACGGGGCCGCGGGTGGGCAGCTTCGATGGCGGTTTCGGTGCCAGCTATCTGGCCCGGGTGGTGGGCCAGCGCAAGGCGCGCGAGATCTGGTTTCTCTGCCGCCAGTACGGCGCCGAGGAGGCCCTGGCCATGGGCCTGGTGAACGCGGTGGTGCCGCTGGAGCAGCTGGAGGCCGAAGGAATCCGCTGGGCGCGGGAGGTGCTGCAGCACAGTCCCACCGCCATCCGCTGCCTCAAGGCCGCCTTCAATGCCGAAACCGACGGCATGGCCGGCCTGCAGGAGCTGGCGGGGCAGGCCACGCACCTCTTCTATCGAACCGAGGAGGGCCAGGAGGGCCGCAACGCCTTTCTGGAGAAGCGTGCGCCGGATTTCAGCGCGTCGCCCTGGCTGCCCTGAGCCGGCTGTGATCCGGGTTTAAGCGGCCCATGGCCAGCCGCTGCACGCGGCGCTACCTCTGAAACAGCGCGATGCAAGGGGGGGCTCGGTGGTGGTGTGCCGCTTTTCGTTCCGTTCCATGGTGCTGGTCGCCCTGCTCGCGGCCGGTGTGCCGGTGGCCCAGGCCCGCAAGGCCGATCCGATTCCGCCACCCGCGCCCCAGATCAGTGATGCGGTGGCCCTCAGCCGCGTGCCCCTCCCCCTGCTGCAACGGGAGGGCCTGCAGCTGGTGCTCGATCGTCGCCACCGCCAGCTGATGGTGCTGGACAACGGTGTGCTGCGCCGCCGTTATCCGGCAGCCGTGGGCACGGTGGGCTGGGAAACACCAGCCGGCAGCTTCCAGGTGCTGGAGAAACAGGCCCACCCGGTGTGGGAGCACCCGGGCAACGGCAACAGGGTGAAGCCCGGCGACACCAATCCCCTCGGCAGCCGCTGGATCGGCTTTGCCCGCAACTGCAACCCCAGAAAGGCCTGGGACGGCGAGCGCTATCTGAGCGTGGCCGGCTGCACCGTGGCCGGTTTCCATGGCACGCCCCACCGCTGGACCGTGGGCCGCGCCGTGAGCCACGGCTGCGTGCGCCTCTATGAGGAAGACGTGCAGGAGCTGTTCGAGCTGGTGCAGGTGGGCACTTCGGTGACGGTGCTGCCCTGAGCTGGAAACGGCCCGTAAAGTTGCGCCCAGCTTGATCTCCGGGGATGCGCATCCTGTTTGCGGCGGCGGAATGCGCCCCCTTGGTGAAAGTGGGCGGTATGGGTGACGTGGTGGGATCCCTGCCACCCGCCCTGGCGGCCCTGGGGCACGACGTGCGCGTGATCATGCCGGGCTACGGCCGCCTGTGGAGCCGGCTGTCGATTCCGGCGGAGCCGGTGTGGCGCGGCCACACCATGGGCAACGACTTCGCCGTGTTCGAGGCTCTCCATCCCAGCACCGGTCTGCCGCTCTATCTGGTGGGTCATCCGGTGTTCGACCCTGAGCGCATCTACGGCGGTGACGACGAGGACTGGCGCTTCACCTTCTTCGCCAGCGCGGTGGCCGAACTGGCCTGGAACCACTGGAAGCCCCAGGTGCTGCATTGCCATGACTGGCACACGGGCATGATTCCGGTGTGGATGCATCAGGACCCCGAGATCTCCACGGTGTTCACCATCCACAACCTCAAATACCAGGGGCCGTGGCGCTGGAAGCTGGAGCGCATGACCTGGTGTCCCTGGTATATGCAGGGTGACCACACCATGGCGGCGGCCCTGCTGTACGCCGACCGGGTGAATGCGGTGTCGCCCACCTACGCCCAGGAGATCCTCACGCCCCAGTACGGCGAACAGCTTGAGGGCTTGCTGAATTTCGTCAGCGGCAAGTTGCGCGGCATCCTCAACGGCATCGACACCAACGACTGGAACCCCGCCACCGACTCAGCTCTGGTGGCCACCTTCAGCGCCGACAACCTGGCGCCGCGGGCGATCAACAAGCAGGCGCTGCAGGAACGTTTCGGCCTCACGCTGAACCCGCGCACCTACCTGATGGGCCTGGTGAGCCGGTTGGTGGATCAGAAGGGGGTGGATCTGCTGCTGCAGGTGGCCGATCGGGTGCTTGCCTACACCGACAGCCAGATCGTGGTGCTGGGCACGGGTGATCGGGCCTACGAGAGCGGCCTCTGGCAGATGGCGGCCCGCCATCCCGGTCGCTTCGCCGTGTTCCTCACCTACGACGACGCGCTCTCCCGCCTGGTTTACGGCGGCACCGATGCCTTCCTGATGCCCAGCCGCTTCGAGCCGTGTGGCATCAGTCAGATGCTGGCAATGCGCTACGGCTCGGTGCCGGTGGTGCGCCGGGTGGGTGGGTTGGTCGACACCGTGCCCCCGAACGATCCAGCCGAGGCCAGCGGCACGGGCTATGGCTTTGATCGCTATGAGCCGATCGACTTTTACACGGCGATCGTGCGCTCCTGGGAGGCCTACCGCAACCCCGCCAGCTGGAGCGAGCTGCAGCGCCGGGGCATGGCCGTGGACTTCAGCTGGGCCCGTTCCGCCCTGGAGTACGACGCCATGTATCGCGATGTGTGCGGCGTGAAGGAGCCCACCCCGGCCGCGGCCGATGTGGAGCGCTTCTCCCAGGGCCAGGACGCTGACCCCAGCCGCCGCGGCCTGGCGTCGCTGCTGAGGCTGCGCGGCCAGGGTTGATCGCCACCGATGGCCCCTGAGGCCCCTCCTGAGCCCGGTGATCCCGGCGGCGAGCTTCCGGCGCCCTATCAGGATCCCTATGCGGCCCTGGGCCACGACCTGCGGGCCGTGGTGGCCACCCTGCGCCTGCGGGCGATGGAACTCTGGCGCCGCAATCGCCAGGGCGATCTCTCGGTGCCTGGGTTCTGGCCCCAGGATCTGGCGCCCCTGTTCTGGCCGGCGTTGCTGGTCCTGGCCCTGGCTGTTCTGATCGCGCTGCCGATGGGGGTGGCCAGGCTGTTGCCCAAGCCCGGCCCCAAGGACGAGATCGAGCAGTCCGAGCTCGAGCCGGCCGAGATCGAGCCGGCTGAGATTGAGGTTCTGGTGGCCCCTGAGCTGCCGGCCCCACCGCCGGAGCCTGCACCCAGCCCCAAACCTGAGCCGCCTGCCCTGGCCCTTGATCCCCTGATCCAGCTGCTCAGCGCGCAGGATCCCCGCCATCTGATCGTCATGGCCCGCCCGCAGCCGGCCAGCGGTGTGCTGGAGCTGGAGCTCTCCAGCGGCTTTATCCAGTTGCCTGCAGTCGAGCGCCAGGCTGAGGCCGAGGCCTGGCTGGAGCGCAGCCTCGGGCTGGGCTACGACACCCTGCGGCTGGTCGACGCGGCCGGGCTGCCGCTGGGCCGGCAGGCCCTGGTGGGCTCGGGCATGATCCTGCTCGACCCCTCGATCTGAGCCCATGCCGCTGTCCCTGGCTGCCCTGCAACAGCTCTGGGGCGAGCCGGCCACGGGGGCGCTCCGTGAGCCGCAGCTGCAGCGCTCACCCGGCACGATCGGCACCGACAGCCGTCGTCTGCGTGCTGGTGATCTCTTTGTGCCCCTGGTGGGTGAAACGTTCGACGGCCACGCCTTCCTGGAGCAGGCGATCGCGGCTGGCTGTCTGGCGGTTGTGGCGATGCGGGCGCAGCTTGAGCCGGCGCAGCAGGATGCGCTGTTGCGCCAGGCCCAGGCCAGCTGCTGCCCTCTGTGGTGGGTGAGCGACACCCAGCTTGCCTATCAGCAGCTAGCCCATGCCTGGCGCGATGCCCTTGCCGCGGCTGTGGTGGCCGTGACGGGCTCAGCCGGCAAGACCACCACCCGCGAGCTGATCCGCGCGGTGCTGGCGCCGCTGGGAGCGGTGCTGGCCAGCAGCGCCAATGAGAACAACGACATCGGCGTGCCCCTCACCCTGCTCAAGGCCGGCCCTGAGCACCGGGCCGTGGTGGTGGAGATGGGTATGCGCGGGCTGGGGGAGATCGAGCGGCTCAGCCGCTGTGCCGCCCCGGATGTGGCCGTGATCACCAACATCGGCACCGCCCACATCGGTCGCCTGGGCAGCCGCGAGGCGATTGCGGCCGCGAAGTGCGAGATCAGCACCTGCCTCAAGCCCGAAGGGCTGGTGGTGATTCCCGCCGGTGATCCCCTGCTGGAGGCGGCACTGAGCGCTGGATGGGCGGGCCGGGTGTGCCGCGTCGCCCTGCTGGGCGACCCGCGGGCCAGTGGCACACCACCTCCCGACCTGGTGGGCACCGTGCTCGACGATGCCGGCGGCTTTGGCGTTCTGGACGTCGATGAGGGCCAGCGGTTGCCGCTGCCGCTGCCCGGCCGCCACAACGCCCGCAACCTGCTGCTGGCCCTGGCTGTGGCCAGGGAGCTCGGGGTGCAGCCCGCGGATCTGGCCGATCTGGCCGTGGAGCTGCCGGGCGGCCGTTGCCGCCGCCAGCAGTTCGCCGGCATCACTGTGCTGGATGACACCTACAACGCCTCGCCGGACGCTGTGATTGCGGCGTTGGAGCTGCTGGCCCGCGAACCTCTGGCGCCGGGCGGGCGCCGCTATGCGGTACTCGGCACCATGCTTGAGCTGGGCGAGCAGAGCCTCCCTCTGCATCAGCGGGTGGCGAAGCATGCCGCCAAACTGCAGCTCGATGGGCTCGTGGTGGTGGATGGCGGCCCTGAAGGCGCCGCGATGCTGGAGGCTGCTGCCGCCTTACCCCGCCTGGAGCGGGTGAGTGCTCCGGCCGAGGCCCTGGAGGTGCTGGCCTCCTGGCTCCAGCCGGGCGATGCCTTGCTGCTCAAGGCCAGCCGCGGCGTGGCGCTGGAGCGCCTGATTCCACTCCTGGAGGCGAGTTTGGTGCAACACGACTAAAAGGACCCGAGGGCCTTTCTGTTCAGAACCTGATGGTGGTGTTCATCAGGCCAGCGAACGATGTGAGGTCTGGGGCGACGGCAGGCTGCCGATCCCGCTGGGATTCGGGCTGTTGCTGTCGCCAGCGCTAACCCCCACTGCCGGCGATGTCATGGAGGCTCAGCTGCTCCTGGCTGCCTCCAGAACGAGAGGTGCCAGGACAGCTGCGGGCAGCAGGCGTTACGCTCCGGCGCCCCCTGCCACTAACCCCAGCGGGCCAAAGGCAAGCAGGGCACCGATGGCCAGGAACGCGATGGCCGCTGTCCTGGTCACTGATACAGGCAGGCTCTTGAGCAGCAGACAGGTGCCGCCACACACCAGCATCGAGCTGGCCAGGGCGCCGCTCCACCAGAGCACGGTGCTGCTCTCTTTCGGAGCTTCCAGCCCATGCAGCATGGCGTGGATCGCCACGGCGATCGCCACCACCACACCGCCAACGCTGATGAGCACGGTGCCGTTGGACGCTTTGGCCACCTTGCTGGCCAGCAGGGTGAGTGCGCCGACAGCGGAGATCGCCAGGGCTGCCATCACTTCAGCAGAGCCCATCGTGAAGCCTGTGAAACCCACGGCAGCACCAAGTACGGCCCCTCCCAGCGCCCAGAGCAGCAGCCGTGAGGAGATGTAGGAGGCGGCTGTGCCGACCGCCATCAACATGCACAGGTGATCCAGGCCCAGCAGGGGATGGCTCAAGCCACTCAGGGCCCCACCAGCGGCTGTGCTATGGGCCAGAGCTGGATGGCCGCTGAGGATCAGTGTGGATCCGGCAGCCAGGGCAAGCAGGGGGGAAAGGAAGCGCTTCATGGGTTGCGTCGGTCCTCGCCGAGCATGAATGGGGTGGAAACGGCGAGTGTTCTGACTGAGGGGAGAACCCCATCACAGTTGCGGGACAGCGGCGGAGTTGGGCGAACCCGCACCGCACTTTCCTCGTATGACCAGCCCTGGAAGGGCTGGACCCGTCTGCACCACTATGGCCCCTCTGGCGCAGCAGCTCAGCCCGCCAGCAGCTTGTCGGGGATCGGCACCGTGAGGATCGCCGGATCGTCAGGCGGGCTGGGCTCGGGATCGTTGATCAGCATGTGCTGGAGCACCCGTTCCGGGCGCTCACTGTCGCGCCAGCGGATCACGTAGGCGGGCATGCGGGTGCCCCGGGAGTTCTTCTGCTCCACCCGCGCCATGATCCAACCGCGGCGCGAGCGGCCCTGCCGATTCACCTTCACCACGGCGTCGCCGACGTCGTAGCGAAAACCGGTGCGCTCGTCCGCCATCAGACCTCCAAGAGATCGAAGCGCTCCTGCCCGCACAGGGCGGAGCCTCCGTAGAGTCCCAACAATAATATTCGTTGAACACCCCGTAGGATCCCGACTGAGAGCTGATCGGGCCCGACCTGATCCGTCAAGTCCCGTTGTCGTGCCCCGGCCGTGTCCCGCCCGTCCGCCAGCAGGTCATCTGCGACTCCAGGGGGCGAGCTCGCTCAGCAGCCGTTGGAGGAGCGCACCGCACGGCTGAGCGTGCTGATCGATCCGAAGAAAAAAGCAGCGCTTGAGGCGATCTGCCGGCGCGAGGATCTCACGCCCTCTCAGGTGGTGCGCCAGCTCATCCGTGGCTTCATCGAAGCGAAGCTGGGTCCTGACTGGCGCGATCAGGTGCTGGCTCCCGACGACGACTGAGCATCAGGCAAGCGCAGGCTGCGCCGCGAGACCTCCGAGAGGGCTTCGCCACCGCCGATTCGGATCAGGCAGCGGCTGTCATCGCCGGATTCACTTGGCCCCACGTAGATGGCGTGAATCCAGCCCTTCGCTGAACTCAGATAGTCGATGGCATCCCCTGGCTGCATGGCCGATCAGCGCAGCTCGATCGCGTTGAGGCGGTCGCGGAAACCGGCGCTGTTGGGATCGTCGAGGGGTTCGGGCTGGAGGGTGGGTGGCTCGCGGCGGCTGCGGGCCATGGCCCCCTGCCGGGCTTCGATCGCCCGGGTGAGGGACTTGCTGCGGTTGGCCGCCCCCACCGACTCCCCGCTCTTGGGACGCACCAGCGGGTTGTCCTTGAGCTCGCCCCGCAGCTGGTTCAGCAGCCGGAAATGGCCAGTGGTGTTGTACTTGCGCAGCACGGTCGGGTCCCAGGCCATCAGGGCAGGCGTCTCGTCATCAAGATCCAGTGCACTGAGCCTATGGCCCGGCGATTGCGCTGGGGCTCCGGCCGTTTGTGATAGCTTGTAAAGCAGGTAACTGGAAGTCGGTTCGACTTCGGGTGCGTCGTCCCGGTTGATCCGCCGCCGTCCCGGGTCCCAGCCCTTTCCACTGCCACACCCATCCGTTCTTCTTGACCATGTCCCGACTCGTCGGTCTGCAGGCTCCGGATTTCACCGCCACCGCTGTGGTGGACCAGGAAT
>VFQS010003080.1_pt1 | contig 12965 bp, 6 predicted proteins | sample 3512361 | NCBI WGS metagenome assembly VFQS01 (sample SAMN10412375, study PRJNA504923) | tailings metagenome | isolation source: Relicate 1 Philex TSF3 active mining | place: Philippines
CACCAATAGTTCCTGTTGAATCAAGACCTGCATGGATGGAAGCAGAAAGTGGTGTAGCAGCAAGAAGACCACCAAGATCTGCATGGGTGGAAGAAGAAAGTCCTTCTGAAGATGGATTAATACGCAGTGCTAGTGGTTTAAGAAGTAGAATTGCTGCTGCTAAATCAAGTGATAGTGATATAACAAAAATACAAGAATTAGTTGTATATTTTAATTCTATTTTAACTAAATTACGTGAAGAGGACTCAGAAGCGTATGAAAACACAGTAAATGAAAATCTAATTATTTTTATTTTATTGGAAAATAAATTTAATAATTTATTAGTTAATATAATATTAGATGTATTTATAAATAAAAAAGATTTAATAGAAACATTATTATCTTTAAATAACTTAGATGATTATATAGAATCATCTCTTGATGAAAAAGAAAGAGAATTAATAGATTATTTATTTAGAGCATTTAAAAAAGCTTTAGAATATACAAAAACCTTAAGAACTACAAATAAAGAAATATTAATTAAAAGATTTTTACAACAGCTTGTTTTAACTGCAGAAGAAGAAATATTACCCGATACTTATTATTTATGTAAATCCAGTAAAGAATAAATATAATATTAATATTTATATATTATAGAATTAATATGAATTATAATGAATATAAAGAAAAATTAAAACAAGAATTTGATAAATATAAAGAAAAATTAAAAGAAAAATTAGATAAATTTAAAGAAAAACAAAAAAAACAGCTTGAAAAATTTAAAATAAATCTTAAAAATAATAAAAATAAATCTAAAAGAAAAATAAAAGGAGGTGTATTAAGCAAAAATCAATTAATAGAGTTATCTTTTTTTATAACTAATTCATCAGACCGTTTATCAGATATAAATAATTTTTTTAATAAAATTTTTGATTTAGAACGTTTTAATAACGATTATAATGTAGTAGTTGATTATTTAAAACAAAATGAATTAAGAGAAATATATAACGATATAAAATATTCAGAAATTCCTAAAATAGTAAAAAGTGAAGATACTGATAATATGTTCATACTTATTTTTGCAATTAAATTACTAATAAACGAGCCTGAAAAAGATAGAGCTGAATTATTAAATAAAGCTAATAGATTATATTTAGCTTTAATTAGACTAGATTCTTCACAAAAAGCAACATCATCTAAATTTATTCCAAAATCCGAAGAATTTGAAAGCAGAGACTATAATATGGAGGATAGACTTTCTGGAAATAGAGTTAATAAATTTATTGATGTAAAAATATGTAATTAATAAATAAAAATCATAATTTATTTTTTTGTTTACATTCAAATAGAAAATGAATTATAATGAGTATAAAGAAAAATTAAAACAGGAATTAAATAACTATAAAGATAAAAATAAATTAAAATTAAAAGAATTCAAAGATAAACAGAATAAAAAGCTCGAAAAATTTAAAATAAATCTTAAAAATAATAAAAATAAATCTAAAAGAAAAATACACGGCGGAACACTCACTCAAGAACAAAAAAATAAATTGGATATTCTTATTCAACAATTACTAATAAGCCCTCAAAATTTTCATGAAATATATAAAGCATTTATGGATTTTTATCTTTCTTATCCAGATTTTAATACTGGTTATAACCTTTTTAATGAAATATATACAAATTATTTAAAAGGTCATCATTTACTAGATGATACAAAAAAAAATAAAATTTTTTATAGATTAAAACATCTTGATATTATAAGAATACATTATGATAGTAAAACTACTAATGAAAAACAATTTTTATTTAATTTATTATTAAAATTAAATATAAGTATAAGTACTTATTATAATAAATATATAAAAGCGAATAAACATGATATTGATGCAAATGATTTTGATTTACTTAAAACCTTTATTAATAGTAATCCAGAATTTAATGGATTGCTTAATGAAGAAGTTGATAATATAGTAGATAATATATACATCACTGGTAGTGAAATAACAACAGAAAATAAGATAAATATAAAAACCTATTTTAAAAGATTTGTGAGGGAACTTATTAATTCAATGCCACCAATACCTCGTCCACCTAGAGTAGAACGTGCTTCTATTGGATATACAAGACCAACTATTGCAATAAGTAGTAAATTTAGAGAACAAGATGTTGGAGCAAGAGATGTTCAAAAACTTGAAACCACACACTCATTAGAAACTTTAATAATTTATTTAAAATCAGTAGATGAAAAAACTATGGATAGCAAAGAGCATACAGATAGGGTATATAGACATATTTTTAAAACTAAAGAATTATCTGATATATTTATACCATCAATTATTAGTAATAGGGTTTTAATATTAAATATTTATAAACTTACAAGTGATAATATTATACAAAATTATTTACTAGACTTAATTGATAACTTAAGAAATAAATATTTAGAATTTTTAAAAACAGATGAAAATTTTAAAAAATTTTTAGTTCATAGTATTAAAAACTTATACAATTACATATTAGCATATAAATTTCGTAATTTAACCGATAAACAAATAAAACAAAGAGTATTTAGTATGTTTGATAGTGAACAAGATTTGGGCAATATTGGTATGTATAAAGAAACAATTAATTTTTTTAAATTAGTTTTAATATTACAAGATACTATATATGAGTTTATGAGTGAACAACAAATAGATTCTTTTATAATACCTTCTGTAAAATCAAAATTACAATCATCTATAAACACTCAATCAAATTTATCTTTTTATTTAGAATCAATTGATAGTAATATATTAAAAGAATCATATTTACTATTAAGAAAATTATTACAAGAAATTTCAGACTATTTGAATGATGAATCATTTGATAAAAGTAAATTATTAGGTAAATTAAAACAAGCACCTGAGTTAGCTGAAGATGAAGAAATGAAATTAAGACCATTAACAGGAACTTCTGTTAAAAAAATGCAATGTTATCCTTATGATAGAGTTAAAAGTTTGCCATATCAATCAAAATCATTAAGAAAATATCTTAATTTATAATAATAGAACTAGATATGAATTATAAGGAATATAAACAAAAACAAAAAGAGGATTTGGAGGTTTACAAGCAAAAACTTAAAGCTAAATTAGATGAATTCAAAGAAAAACTTAAAATTAAATTGGAAAAATTCAAATTAAAGACTAAGGCTAAAACTAAGAATAATAAAAAGAAATCAAATAAAAGAAAAAGAAAAGGTGGTGTAGTTTCTGATAACTTTTTAGAAGAATTTTTAAATAAAGTAATTGATTATTTAAAAGAATATGATTTATATTATGATTTAAATGATACAACAAACTTAAATTTTGTTGAAATATTACAAGAGATTAGTGATGAAGAACTTGAATATTTAAAAAGAATTGTTGATTCTGATAAGGAATATTATAAAGAAAATCCTTTATTAAGAAAATTTGATGAAATATTATGGGAAAATTTTCTTAATAAATTAACAGATAAAACATTAAATTATTATAATATAAGAGATAAATTGGTAGAATCTATTAAAAATTATAAGTATATACTTCAAGAAATACCTCAAGATAATACTGAAATATTGATTTCAATTATATGTAAATTATATTATGAAATATATCAATTAGAATTACAACATAATTCTTTATCAGATAATGTAATTTTTAATAAAATTTTTAATAAATTAAATAATGATGAAATAAATGAAATAAGAAAATTAGATATTTCTCATACAAAATTATTAGAATTATTAATCAAAGGTATTTTGACATCTATAAAAGAAAAAAATATATCAGTATATAACGAATCATATTCAGATATAATAAAATCTTTTATAATTAATAAAAAAGACTATTTTGTTTTACAGACCTCTAATGATGGTTTAATGAATGTAAATAAATTATTAGATTTATTAAAAGATAATCAAGATAATCAAGATAGTCAATATGGTGTAGGTGATGGTTCATATGAACCTTTAAGTAGGTTACCTAATAGACCTCCATCATTAAAAGAAAGTGCCAGAGTAATGAGAGAGGAAAGGTGGAGAAGAGCAGCAACTGGTGAACCTTTAGGTAATAGAAGATAAATAAGAGTTAAATAAAACTAGAAAACAATAAAATAGATATTTCTTTAAATCATATTGATAGTTATCATTGATAATTATGATTAGATAAATGGAATTAAAGAAATAATTGAATGTTATTAGTTTCAATTTATTTTTGTAATAATTATTATTTAAATAATAGTTATTATGATGAATTGTATTATATACTAAAAAGAAATAGGAGTATCTGAATAATAGATGAGCATATAATTGATATTTATGGTAAGAATTGATATAAAAATATGAACTCATTAAGAAGAAACCAATAACAATACTTTTAAGTAATAAATAGTAATATAATTGAGAATACAAATAGAAATACCAGTAGTATAATGAATATATACCACAGGAAATTGATAAATATTTATCTGATTTATGTAAATAAGAATTGATATGATATGAATACCAAAACCATGGAGAAATTATTGTTAAAGAACCTAATAAAAATAATAATATATAAAATTGATTAATCCAACAGTCATGAAGAATACTTGAAATCCATAATGAAGAAACTCCTAAAATAAACTTATTTTTATTTTTAATTTCTCTTTTAGTATTATTATCAATACCAAATAGACATTTAATTATATTCATTTATTTATAAATATTTTATAATAATAAATATATACTTATATAAATAATAGAATGAAAAAAAAACTAAAGCTTTATAATTTAAAAAAAACTAAAGGTGGTTATAATTATGATAATTTTTTTGAAGATTTTATGATAATTTACAATAATTTAGATATAAATAGTTATAAATTACCACGTTCTATAAAAATCATAATTAGAGGTCAACCAAAAAGCATTAAACTTGATGTTTATGAAGCAACTAAAACTGATAAAAATTATACAGAATATCCTTCAAATTTAAGCGCAAATGAAGAAATAATTAGAAATAAAATAATGTTAATTTATGAAAATATTACTTTAAGTGATATCAATAAAATAATAAATTATATAAATACAAGTGTTGATATTGATATAAAAAAAAAATATACTTATTTACATTTAATAGAAGAATTACAAGTATTATGTAATAAAAAAGAAAAAGAAGAAAAAAAAGGAGATACTTTTAAACCACTAACCTTCAGTACTCCGATATTTATAAATGATATATATTTATTAGAAATACTTAATAATTTACTGGATATAGTTCAAAATATATATGAAAAAGATGAGAAAGATAAAAATATTTTTATTCTGTTTTCAAAAGAATTGATGTCAGAAAATGATATAATAGAAATTATAAAAGCTGATAAAAACGGTGTAAAACTATTAAATATTTTAGAAAAAGTAAATAATTATATTACCCAAGATTTATTTAACCTATTTGAATCAAAAATTGTTCATGAGTCTACCGAAGGTTTACCTGATTATAATATAAATTCAATAATATTATATATGGCATTGATAAATCATTTAAATAAAGGACACAGAACAATAAACCCATTAACATTAGAAACTTTTCAATCTACAGGTAGATTTTTTTTGATAGAAATTTATAATTCAACTATATTTTATTATATTAAGACGTTAACAACAAAACCAGATGAAGAAGGAAAAATATCCCTTGATTCATTTTTCAGTAAGGATAATTATAAAATATTTAAATATTTATATGAAAATAATTGTAAAAATATAACTCAACATGAAATTAATAATAGTTTTACTTTAAAGTATTATGGTGATGACAACTATCCATCACCATTTAATAATATAAAAATATTGAATAAATATAAATTGGATGAATATATTCTGAAGTTAATGAATACTGGATTGAATAATACAAATCCTAATATCGATATATATATGGATGAAGATATATTTTATTATGCCTATAATAAATTATGTTTAGATATCAATACTTTAAATACTAATTTATTTTATATAAATAATGATGGAGTAAAAAAATTTAGTGTAAAATATTATAAAATGGCTTTAAATAATTATATTAAAACATTAAACTTACAAAAGGAAGATTATAATTATATATTTGAAATAGGAGTAGAAACTGAAAAAAAAGAACAAGAACTAATAAAAGAAAAAAAAACGAATGAAGAAATAAATATAGAATTAAAACCATTAAAATCAACAGATGCTGAACTCTTAGTAGAAGCATTAACCGCTAATCCAATTAAATTTGATGTAGAAAAATATAAGGAAGTTTATCTAAATAATCTGCCTGAATATGAATTAATTAAAAAACAAGCAAAATTAATAACACAACAATTAATTAATGAGATTTTTAATAAATCATATGATATATATAATAAAATAATATTAGATGAAATAAATAAAAATAGAGATGAACCCAAATTATCTTTCAGACATTATACATATGAAGAATTACTTAAATCTTATAATAGTATTATAGAATTATTTGAAAAATATAAATTAAAATTACCAAATATAAATATTCAATTTCATAATAAATTGGAAGAAGAAATAACTTTAACAAAATTTACTATACCAAAATTTGAGAAAGAACAATTAAAATCTTTTGCCGTTTTATCTAATACTGTTATAGCTGAACAACCTGAAGTCCAAGCTCCAGCTGAACCTAAAGTTCCTGTTAGACCTACAACTCCATTAAGACCTCCTGCATTAGTTAAACCTTCAGCTCAATCTTCAGTTCCAGTTCAATCTTCAATTTCAGCTCAATCTGAAGCTCCAGTTCAATCTTCAGTTTCAGTTCAATCTTCAGTTCCAGCTCAACCTCCAGCTCAACCTGAAGCTCCAGCTAAACCTCCATCTAGAATGCCTATAAAACCTGTTTTTTTTAAGAGTAAAACCATTAAAGGAGGGGGTAATATTGATTATACATATGAAGATTATAAAGCATATTTTAAAAATATAAATATGTTTCTTGCTGATATTTGTTATTTGGAAAATAGTTTTATATATCAAATTTTTAAAAGAGATTTTATGTATAAACCATTAAATGATGAATTATTATATATATTTAATGAATATAGGAAAGAATGTAATAGTTCTGAATTAAATTTATTTTTGGTATATTATGCAGATAAGTATAAAGAAATTTATGAACAGCTTATAGAAAAATATGATAAATTAAATGAAACAGAAAAAACACAACTTCATACATCTCTTAATGAATTTGATATGATTTATAATAATATAAATAAAGATTTTGATGAATATAGAAAAGCTTCATATAAGAAATCAAATAAGAAAAAAAGGAAAGAAATTGAAAAAAAAGCAGTAAATATAATAATTGGTGGTGCTTTAACCGAAATACAGATACGAGAGTTTAATATATTAATAGCAAAATTAACAGTTGATTATAAAATAAAAAATTTAAATAAAACTATTGATGAAACTTTTAAAATAAGTAATAAATATACTGAACTAAACTCAATTATAAAAGCTAAAATAGATAAATACAGAAAAAATAATGGATTACCACCATTTACATATACACAAATACAAGAAAGTATTAGACCAACAGAACCAAGTAAGAAATCTAAAGGATTAGTCTTATCAAAACCTAAAAGCAATTTTTTGACTATACTTAGAGAAATAAAAAATATAAAAAGATTTGAGGGTAATTATAATGAATTATTAGATTCAATTTTAGAACATAGAAATGAAACATTAGATGATTCTGGTATTATAACTATAATTGGAACAATTTGTAGAGAACTTAGTGATTTAGATAAAATATATGATATATTAAAAAAATTAGGGTTATTCAATGATAAAAATATTTCATATATTTCAAATAAAGTTTTAATTGAATATTTTACAAATAAGATAAATAAAAATGACTTTATAATTGATAAGGATATAATTACAAATATAACTAATAATAAAAATAAATATATACCTATATTTATAACAATAATAAAAGAGAATAGTTCTACTATTGAATCTTTAGCCAATATTTTATTAGCTTTAATAAAATTATCATATAGAGGAAGACAAATTCGTGATTCTACATTAAATGAAATAATACAAGAACTTGTATCAGCTAATTCTGAATTTAAAGATAAACTAACTCAAATATTTCCTAAGTATTATAAAGAATTAGAAAAAATATATATATCATTTGATTATAGCACATATAGCAGTCATGATTCTGATAATGAAAAATTTTATATTATAAACACACTTTTAAAATTAATATTTAACATTAATAAAGAAATAATAAGAAAAGATTATATTATAAACGGAAAGGAAAAAGGTGAAGAATTTTATGAATTATTTGCATCTATAGATTATGAAACTGTTGAACCATGGATAGTAGAGCGCACTGAAAGATTAAAAATTATAAAAAAAGAACTTCAAGAACAGGAAATTAAAAAGCAACTTTTAGAAGCAAAAAAAGCAATGGATATAGAAAGAGAAAAAAGAAAAGAAGAAATAAAAAAAGATAAACAAGCCATATCAAAAGCATCAGAATTAAAAATCATGGATGAATTTACAGAATCAGATATTAATGATGCAATATTAATTATTATAAGATTGATTAATCTATATATAACTAAAATTATAGAAGAAGAAAATAAATCACTACTACCAACACCAATAGCAGCACAACAACTACCAACACCAATAGCAGCACAACAACTACCAGCACCAATAGCAACACAAATATCAGAACAACAATCAGAACAAGAACAAGAACAAGAACAAGAACAAGAATATGATGATGATTTTGAAACATATGAAGATGATGATTTTGAATCTGATGAAGAAGAAGAAAAAGAAGAAAGTGAAGAAGAAAAAGCTAAAAGAGAAGAAAAAAGACTTAGAGAAGAAAAAGAAAGAGAAGAAAAAGAAAAACTAAAACAAATATTAGAAAAAAAATTAGTTCTTCAAAATCAAGAATTTGCAGCTTATTTAGGAATGTTAAAAGTAAAATCATTAGGAGAAACTGATATTACAAAAATATTAGAAATTATAAAAACAATTATTAATATTATTTTCGAATCAAATAAATTAAGTATAGTTTTAAGTTCATCTAGAGAATCATACACTCATTATGATAATTTTTTAAGTTTGTTAGATATATCTAAATTAGATGCTTTAAAACAAGAAATATTAAAAATAGATGCTAATACTCAATCAGAATTTATCAATAGAATTGATAATAAAATAACAGAAATAAAACAACAAGAACAATCATTTGAGGAAGGATATACTAAATATTCACAAATATCAAAAAAAGTTAATACACAATTAGATTTAGAAATGCCTATACCAACTAATTACAGAGAAGAAATTATACATATCAAAACTCAAATTGGCGCATTAGATAGAGAAATATTATTACTTAAGGATAAAAAAAATAATATTGATTCACAGTATAATCGGTATATAAGAGGTTATGACGTCAAAAGAGACAATGAAAAAAACCGTGGAGATGTAAGTAAATTACATATAGAAACAGTGGAAAAATATAATAAAGATATAAGAGAAATTAAAGAAAAAATAAAAAAAATAGAAAGAGATATAAAATTGAGTTATGATGAAATAGATAAATTAGAAAATGAAATAAAAAAAAATGATGAAAAAAGAAACACTAGATATACAGAATTATTTCAAATATATAAAGAACAAGAAGAAATAAAAAAAAGAGATGAAGAAATAGAAGAAAGAAAAAGAAAAGAAGATGAAGAAAAAAAAAGAAAAATAGAGGAAGGAAAAAGAAAAGATGATGAAGAAAGAAAAAGAGCAGAAGAAGAAGAAGAAGTTCGAATTTTATTAGAAAAAAATAAAATAATACAAATAGCACCAATAGTAGATATTATTGAAAATTATAAACAAAAAAATTTGATAATAATTACTAACTCTAATTATAATAATATAATTAATCTAATTATTGATAATTTAAATAGTGGAGTAAATAGTTTAAATCAATACAAAAACTATTATGATAATACAAGAATAGATAAAGATAATATAAAAACTACATATCATGAATATGATTATATTGTATCTCTTATTACTCAATCAATACCTGAATATATATTAAAAATTATACTTATTATAAATACGATATTTACATCATTTAATATTGAATACAATATAAAAGAATTATATCCAATTTATAAAAAATATTTAAAAATATTAAATATACAAACTCTAGAATATTTAAAATATATATTTATAAAAATAGATACTAATGAAACAACTAAAAAAATAAAACAAAAATTTATAGAAGAAATTGATAAAGAAATAGAAGAAGTTAAGAAAGAAAGTAAAGGTGGTGCTAAAATAACAAAAAGAAAGAAAAAAATGAAAGGTGGAACAATTACACCTGAAAAAATAAATGAAATACTAAATAAACGAACTGAATTAGAATCTTTAATATTTGACTTATTAAGTCATTTAATTACAAATATTAAACAAAAATATTCAGAATCTCATAAAAATAGTGTAAAATCATTAACAAAAACTAATATTAGTGATATAAAAACACAGATTAATTTTTACAAAAATAATTTAGCAGAATTAATTGTTGTGTATATAAGTTTTAACTCATATATAACAGATACAGAAATTATAAATACTTATAGAAAAAAGAATTTATATACATTTATAGTATATGTATGTAAATTTTATTATCGATATTTATCAAAATTATATAATTTAGTATCATTATTACAACAAGGTATAATTCATAAATTTATTACAACATTTTATAATGATTATATAAATAATATAAAATTTACTGATACTACAGGAAAAGATATGCCAATATTAAAAGGCAATATAGTAAGGTTAGATAAATTTTTAAATAATGAAGAAAATAAACAAACCTTAGATGAGTTCATTGGTAATCCAAAACCATAATTTTTTCTTAGTATTTTCATTGGAAATAAAAGGAAAAGTTCCGATGATTAATGATAGAGTAATTGTTTTTAAATCATTAAGATTTATTCCAATTTTCTGAATATAATTTTCAAAATAATTCTTCATTTTATTTTTATAAGTGATATCAATGGTATCACCATAAATGATTTCATCGAAACCTAGAAAAGATTGATATAACTTACCATAATCATAATAGATATGTCCACCAGTATTATAAGTATTATAAACCTTGCCTTTCATATCAATCAATTTGATATTATTGGAATAATCAATGATTATATTAGAAAACCATAAATCACCATGAATAAAATCACTGATTTCAAATAAATTCCTTTGAGATTTATAATAATCATCAAGTCTCCTTAAAATTTCATTTTGAATTTTAGATGAATCTTCAAATGGATAATCATCTTTAATTTCAAATCTTTCTCTTAACTTCTTTGAGTAATTATTAATGATATCAAATGAATTTATTGGAGTTTGATTATAATTATCATCATTACATTTATATCCATGAAGTTTCTTAATAATCATAAATAATTCCTTTAAATGATTTTCAGTAATCATTTGATTCTTATATAAGGAATAAAAAGGAATTCCATTAATATTCTCAATGATAAGTGAAGAAGTCCCATCATTATTAATATAAGAATTATAATATTTAGGAAAGAAATCCATTATATCATATTTATTTCTGTTATTTCCATTAATTAAATTAGAGAGATATTTATAGTAATAGATTTCACCGTCTAAGAATTTACTTAAACCAGTTTTTTTAATAACATCATTTTCAAGTTCAATTGAATTATATTTATTATTCTCAAGTTTATTCAAAGGAACTTCTATTTGTTTATAATCAAGAATTCCAAGTAATCTCATATCATTTTTATAAGGATTAATTGTTCTATCATCAATATAAATATCAGCAATTGGTTTCCCAAAAATAATCTCATCATAAGGAATATTAAAATCTTTAAGAGTTTTAAAAGTAATCTCTCCGATATCAGCAAGTGCAGCACCTGAATTATGAGAATGAGTTTTCATTCTTCTAGCTGTATGAATAATAAGAGTATGTCCTTCCTCTTTCAATTTTCTCATTAAACTAATCATGGATGTTATTGGTTTTACAGTTGAATAATCACCAACAACAGTTGGATATGTAACTATAGTATTATCCAAATCAAAACAGATTCTCATTTGAGGTAATTTAAGTCTCTCTTTTGATGTCAAAAGAGCTTCATTCAATTCCTTATAAGTCCCAATATGACATGTAAAAGGAAATTCAATAGCTTCTATTGGTATATCATTTTTTAATAAATAATTATATAAGATACTCATATAATATTCATTTGAATCATTTGAATCTTCAGTGAGAACTTTAAAAGCTATTTCTTTAAATTGATTCAAATCTTTAAATCCATAAATACCACACCCTGCATAATTACTGATTCTAACTTTTTCTTTAATATTCGTCAAATATTTACAATTATAATTATTGGATGTAATATTAATAAAACTAAAGGAATTACATGAATTATCATTATTAATAAAGAAACCAATAAAAGGATTATTATAATTTTTATAGAAATCAGATGGAAAAGAATAGAGATTATCATTATCGAGGAAAACAATAGACCCTCTTAAATTTAAATCTCTAATTCCTAAATAGGCACTTTCAATAGCCCCTCGAGTGAAATAAGGAAGATTATAAAAATTACATTTCTTTTTAGGAAAGAGATTAATAACAATCTCACTGAAATTATATTTATTTAAATGAGGAGCTACTATAAAATTCAATTCTTTAATCTCATCAGGTAATCTCATTAAACTATAATAAATGAGTGGTTTTCCATTAATCATATTCAAAGGCTTCGGAAAAGAATAATCATTCATCCTCTTCCCAGACCCACCACATAAAATAAAAAAATTTAATGGATTATTATTGACTTCCATCTGAATTAAATTTTTAACAATAATAATAAGTATTCACATCAAATCTTTATATTGATTCAATGATGAGTTCTTTAAA
>VFQS010003082.1_pt1 | contig 12957 bp, 11 predicted proteins | sample 3512361 | NCBI WGS metagenome assembly VFQS01 (sample SAMN10412375, study PRJNA504923) | tailings metagenome | isolation source: Relicate 1 Philex TSF3 active mining | place: Philippines
CATTGGGCGAGCACTGGCCGCGACGATGGCACGCACTAATTTGCGTTCTTCATCGCTAAACGGCACACTCTCACTTGACGGTCCTTCATCACTGACCTCCGAAACCTCGGGGGCCGGCGCAATTCCTACCGGGTTGCTACCTACGATTACGAGATCGTCTGTGTCGACCGGCACGGTGGCGACAGGCGTGGCTACCACTGCGGCGACTTCTTCGGCGCGGTCACCACGACGGCGGCGCCGACGTTGTTTGTCAGGTGCGGCTGACTTGAGGTCGGGCTCCTCGGCGATGACCACTGGTGCGGCTACCGCTGGTACGCCCAAACCATCATCACTCCCCCCAGTAGCGGTTTCGACATTGGTAAACTGTGACACGGTGGCTGGGTCTTCGCCGGGCAAAAACACCTCGTTGACCACACCATCGCTCGAAATCATCACCACTCCACGACGGGCGGCTTCATGTACAAAATCCTTGAAGCGCTCGATTGGTTTACCGTTGACGTCACGCACTAGTTGCTCGCGGAACTCGCCGTTGGACAATTCGCGCATCAACACCTTGAGTGAGCCAAACGCAGTCAACATGTTGCGTGAACGTGCTTCGACCACTGCCTTGCACAACAACGCAAATACTTGATCTTCGCTGAGTGCAACTGGCTTCCGTTCAGCTTTGGTAATCACCGGAGTACTCCGGGTAGCCTGTGGAGTACGTTCGCGGCCACTACGATCGCGCTCGAACTCATCGACATCACTGATACGGCGGCCATTGCCTGGCTGCGCAACCTGCGGCAGGGGTTTGCCGACCAAGTGTTCGTAAAAAATAAATTCATCGGCACTCTGTGCTAAGTGCGTCGAAGCGGCCCCACCAACACCAATGATGATGACGTCTTTGCCTTGCTGACGAATACTATTGACCAGCGGGATGAAATCGCGATCACCAGTAATCAACACAAACGTGGAAAGCTGCGGCATCGTAAACAACGTGCGCATCGCATCGATACACAGGTTCATGTCGACACTATTTTTGATGGGTCGGCCAGTGCGACCAGCATCTTTGTCGTAGTAGTAGGTGGGAACGTAGATGGGTTCAATATTGTTGGCGTACAAGGCACTCGTGATCCGCGGGTAACGATACCAGTCGGCGAATGCTCGGGCCAAGATCACGCGACCGAGTTCATTACAACGGTCCATGATAATTTCGAAGTTGGGATTAGCATCCAACTTGTCGCGGACACTGACGTAGATGTTTTCGAAGTCAATGAATACCGCAACATCTTTGCGCATGTGCTCTGCCATAGTGGGGTGTGAGCTCCTCATAGTGAGCACACACAAGGCTCCAAAGGGCCAGGATGTGACATGAATGGGCATTGCAAGAAAAACAACTTCGCGCGTCAACAACGGTTGAGCTGCCGTCTTTCTTATTAAGTCCGGGCAATGTCTAGCATGTATTTGGTAGGTGGTGGACAGTACTTCATGCGAAATACCGTATCGGCCACACCATCCTCAAGCGTCTTCGGCACAGTGTATGTGCACAACATCTCTAGAATAACGTATCAGAACAGGGCAGCAGTAGAAACTGCTGATGTGATGAGTATACACTGTTGAGTGGATTCACGCAACCACACGGCCCGACTACGGCACCGGATCATCGCCACCAGCAGAGAATGGGTGGCAACGCATCAGGCGTTCGGTGCCCATGGCCACACCCCGCAACACTCCGTATTTGGCAATAGCCTGGTATGTGTATTCAGAGCAACTCGGACTGTAAATACAACTCGGTGGTGTCAGCGGTGAAATACGCCGCTGATAAAAACGCACAAGCGCTAACGCCAACGAACGAATCATGTGTGTACCTCTTTTTTATAAACAACACTCACAACCGCACCTATCAAGCCTGCGCATGCCGCGTCATTTCCCAGTACATGTGGCGCAACTCGGGCACAATCAACTGCGTCATCCCCAGATCGACCGCTGCAGGTGACCCCGGCAAACAAAACACCACGGTCTGTTGCCAAGTACCAGCCACCGCGCGTGACAACATGGCCGCAGCACCGACTTGGGCATACGACAACATGCGGAACAATTCCCCAAAGCCGGGTAATACCCGTTCGAGATGCGGCAACAACGCATCGACGGTCGTGTCGCGTTTGGACATCCCCGTACCCCCCGTGGTAATCACCACCTGACACCCCTGTGTCACCCACTCCGACACGGTCCGTACAACTTCTGCCGGCTCATCTTTGACGATGGTATACCAGCCAATATCATGGCCGGCATCACGCAATAGTCGTTGCGCTAGCTGACCGCCAGTGTCAGTATCCACTGTGCGAGTATCACTAATCGTGAGCACCGCACACCGCAATGCGCTATGCGTTTGATCAGCATATTGTTGATGATGAATATGACTCATGCTGTTCTCGCTTTTATTCACAGACATGCAACACCGGTGATATCGTACCACGAGATACACACCCATTGCAGTGTACCCCAGTCTGGCATATACTTACCACAATACACCAAAGCACTTGTTACTATTACCAAAGGAGAGGCTCTCATGCCGTTGCAGTTCGAAACCGTCGCTCATGATGCGCATACGCGGGCCCGCGCTGGACGCATTACCACTGCACACGGTATCGTCGAGACCCCTGTATTCATGCCAGTTGGCACCAAAGGGACGCTCAAATCCCTTTCGCCTGACGAAGTGGCAGATCACGGGGCTCAGATTATCCTTGGCAACACCTATCATCTCTACCTGCAGCCAGGCCACGAGCTCATTGCCCGCCATGGTGGGCTACACGCCTTCATGGGCTGGGATGGTCCCATTCTGACCGACAGTGGTGGCTTCCAGGTATTTAGCCTCAAATATGGCGGTATCGCCGACGAAGTCAAAGGTCGTGGATCATTTACTCCACAACCCGGCATGGTTAAAGTTGGAGATGATGCCGTCACATTCAAATCCTACATCGACGGCTCGCGGCACATATTTACCCCAGAACGCAGCATCGAGATTCAAAAGGGCATCGGAGCCGATATTATTTTGTGTTTTGATGAACTCCCGCCGTTTCGAGCCGGCTACGACTACACCAAACGCTCGTTGCGACGCACGCACGCCTGGGAAGAGCGCTGTTTGACGTATCATCAGCAAACACTGCGTGGCGAGCACAACATCCCCATGCCAACCCCTGATCAATCGTTGTTTGGCATTGTGCATGGCGGCGTATTCGCTGATTTGCGCAAAGCCAGCGCCGAACATATTGGCGCCATGGACTTCGATGGATTGTGCATTGGGGGTTCGCTCGGCGCCAACAAACCACAAATCTACGATGTCGTCGATATGACCGTGCCCCACTTGCCAGATGACAAACCACGCCATCTGCTCGGAATTGGCGATGTCGATGACCTCTTTGAAGGCGTCGCACGGGGGATCGACATGTTTGATTGTGTCAGCCCCACTCGACTAGGCCGCCACGGTGCCGCTCTCGTCAAAGATGCCACGCGCAACTTCCGTCTCAATGTCAACAACGCGACCTGCCGCGATAGCGATGCACCACTCGACGAGTGGTGTGGATGTGCCGTCTGTCGAAAGTACTCGCGCGCGTACATCCACCATCTGTTTCGCGCCAAAGAGCTCCTCGGGATACGGCTCGTGAGCCTCCACAACGTTGCTTTCTTGTTGCATCTCATGCGAGATATGCGACAAAGCATCATAGATGGGTCCTTTGCAGCGCTACGCTCATCGTGGCTCGATGGCGCACCGCCGCACAAGCATTGAACGCTACACATAGCGTAGGAGGAACAGCATGGGTCGTTTGCTCAACACACTCAAAAGTCCTGTCAACATCGTCCTCATGGCACTTGCGATTGCCATCAACATCGCAGTCGGACAACTGGTCACCGTGCTCAAGTTACCCATCTATCTTGATAGCATCGGCACCGTACTCGTCGGTGCATTGCTGGGGCCGGTAGCAGGTGGGCTGACCGGCTTGCTCGCCAACATCATCTGGGGGCTGCTCGGCAACGTGTATGCCACGCCATACGCCGTGGTGGCCATGGTCATCGGTATTTTGGCCGGTGTATTCGGACGCCGGGGTGTGTTTACGAGTAGCTCACCGAGCTGGGTCGGCGCTATTGTCGGCGGCTTGTTTTTCTTCTCGCTGACACTCTTTGTGCTCACATTCACCAATATCGGCCCAGATGGTGCAATGCCTGCCATGATGGATCTCATCAACGGCAACATCATCTACTTCGCCGTGACGACCATCATCGGCGTCGTGGTAGGCAGTTTGGTCATCAAAAACGGTGGTTACGCCGGCATTGCCGGTATCGTGACCGGTATCGTGGCTGCCATCATCTCGGCACCGATTTCGGCATACTTGTTCGGTGGCGTCAGTGGCTCTGGCACGGATGTCATCGTCGCAGCCTTCCGGGCTAGCGGCCAAAACATCCTGACCTCGGTATTCGCCCAAGGGGTGGTTTCCGATCCATTCGACAAAATGGCGTCATACATGGTCGTGTGGGTCATCGTGAATCTGCTACCCAATCGTCTATTGGAACGCTTCAACGACCAAGATTAATCAGCATATCTCGAAGCCCCCTACACCGCAGACATGCAATGTAGGGGGCTTCCATACACAGATCTCAGGGGATTACACATGCGCACACCATGGTTCGACGGATTACATCCACTCACCAAACTCACCTGGGCGTTCAGTCTTGCCATTGGTGCGTATACTCTACCATTATGGCCTTGGGGTACCGTGTTGTGGGTCATTGCCATGCTCGTACCGTTTGCATCGCAGCATGTCAGTGTGATTTACCGCACTCTGCGAGCCATTTTTATTCCCATTGGGCTATCGTTGTTCGTGATTCAAGGATTACTCTTCCCATCCGAAAGTGGTACCATCTGGCAGATTGGTGACTGGTCATTCAACAGTGGTGGCATTTTGGCAAGTATCACCACGCTACACCACATCATGACCATGGGCACTGGGTTGTTGTGTGTGGTACTCACCACCCCACCATCGCACCTCACTCAGGCCCTAGCCAGTCGTGGCCTGCCACGGAGCATCGAGTACATCCTCCTGATGGCGTTGCAGATTATCCCCGATATGCGTATCCGAGCCCAACACATCCTCGAAGCACAACAGTCGCGTGGCTTGCTCATCCAGTCAGTAATCAGTCGCATCACGGCCATCATCCCACTAGTAGGGCCGCTTGTCGTCGGCGCACTTGTCGACGTCGAAGAACGCGCCATGGCCCTCGAATTACGTGCATTCACCAATCCACATCCACCAACACGCCTCATCGAGCTCCACGATGGCCGCCCACAACACGTGGCCCGGAGTGTACTCTTGATTGCGAGCATGGTCTGCATTGGGAGTTTTGTATGGGGGATCTGGGTATGACACAAGCAGCCATTATCACCATGCAGCAGTTGGGGTTCCGCTATCGCCGCCAAACAACTCCTGCATTAGCCAACATCACCATCGACATCCAACCTGGCAGTATTGTGGCCATCGTCGGCAGTGCAGGGGCTGGCAAAAGCACTCTGTGTGCACTGATGGCTGGTTTCATGCCGCAGTTTTTCCGTGGTGAAGTCACCGGCACCATCCACGTCGACGGCGTTTCGCCCATCGATCAAAGCATCCTCGAAATGCTCCAGCATACGACGATTGTCACGAGTCAGGCCAGCACCCAGATATCGGGCGTCTGTGATACGGTGGCCGAAGAGGTCGGTTTTGGGCTACAAAATCTAGGCATGGCAGCCACAGACATTCGGCAACGCGTACAAGATGCCCTGACCATGATGGGTATCACGCACCTCAGCGAGCGGTCGCCGTTTGCGCTGTCGGGTGGCCAACAACAACGTGTCGTCATTGCAGCCGCCTTGGCGTTGCGCCCACCAGTGCTCATTCTCGACGAACCCAGTGCCCAACTCGATCCGCCGGCAGTCCAACAGCTCGGCGAAACTCTACAATCACTAGCAGCACACGGGCAAACCATTGTCATTGCCGAGCACAACCTCGACTGGGTCGCAGAATTCGCACACCGCATACTCGTGCTTGATGCGGGTCGCATCGTTGCTGATGGTACGCCATCGGTGGTATTCAGCCAACATTCTGCGGTTGCAGGGCGGCCATATGCCACACGCCTGGCACAGGCACTCGGCCAACAACAACTATGGAATCGCGCACTCCCACTCGCCACAACCAAGACACAACTCATCCACGGGCTTGATTTGCCCATGCAACCAAGTATCAATACTCGACCACTGCCCACATCTGCACCATCACCGACGCAGCCCATTATGAGCATCGAAGATGTTGCGTTTCACTACAGTGCCGACACACCAGTCTTGCACCGCATCAATCTGCATGTCGACCGTGGCGAACGTATTGCACTCCTTGGCAAAAACGGCGCTGGCAAAAGCACGTTATTACGCCACTTCAATGGTTTATTGCGCCCCCATCATGGTCGCGTCGTGCTCGATGGTCACGACATCGTCAAATGGGCCCCAGGCCGCGCTTCACGTATTGCCAGCATCGTCTTCCAGGATGTGCGCAATCAACTCTTTGCGGCATCAATTCAAGCCGAAGTCGCCTATGGGCCACAGTTGCTCAAACTCCCTGCCAGCGAAATCACGGCGCGCGTGCAACAGGCCATGCAACTCTGTGGGCTGGCAGATCTCGGTGATGTGCATCCCTACGACATCCCACCCGCACGCCGACGCTTGGTCGCAACAGCAGCAGTCATCGCCGTCGGTAGTGATATCATCGCACTCGACGAACCCACTGCTGGTATGGACGAAGCCGGCATTGCACAGCTCAGCCATGCACTAGGTCACCTGCATGCCCATCAACGGAGCTGTATCATCGTCAGCCACGATTTGAATTTTTGTGTGACGCATACCGACCGTGTGGTACTGCTCAAGGATGGGCAGATCGTACTCGATGCCAAGTGGCAACACCTAACATTGGCAGATCTAGCACTCCTCGACGCCGAAGTTGGTCTCCCCATTGGTCATGCCTGTTGCTTGCATCATCACATCGAGCCGACCAGCACCATTGGCCAACATCTCGTCGATCCCGCCGCCCTACGCTGATTCGGGTCGCATCAACAGCAGTGTGGTCGTGCCGTGCCCATACAACACTCCGTTGGCGTCGTATATACGCCCTTCGGCAGTGGCGGTACGGCTACCCACATGGATGGACCGCCCTTCGGCGCGCAACTCACCAGCTTGGGCCGTGATGGGTTTGGTGAAGTTGACTTTGATTTCGAGTGTCACGTAGCCTACACCGGCAGGCAATGTGGTCAACACCGACACGGCCATGGCCGTATCGAGCAAAGCACACGCCAGCCCACCATGCGCCATCCCCATCGGGTTGTAATGAAACTCCTGGGGCAGCACCGTAAATAGCGCATACCCTTCGTGCCATTCACGGCCATGAATATCGAGCAGTTGCAACATCGGCGAGAGTGGGATGCGCCCCGCTCGCACTGCCTCGATGTATTCCATACCACTCATCTGACGCATCTGTTCCATATACGCTTCCGGGCTCGTCCATGTTACCAAGCGCTGTTGTTCATTCATGTGTTGCTGCTCTTTCGTTCCATAATCAACGAATCACTACCAACCCGATTGATGCTCGTACCCACGACGACAAAACCAAATCGCTGATACCACGGAGCCACCGGATTGCTCTGACGCACCGTCAGCGCCAGTGGGACACCTTCCGCATCGGCCAGCGCACATAGACAATGCATCAGCGTATTGCCAAGCCCCATGCGCTGTGCCGTAGGATGTACCGCTACCGCCAGTTCACTACAACCAGCGGGGACGTTTGCGATACCCACCGGATGTGGTACCGGGCGGGCCCATGCTGCCCCCAACACGCGATCTACCTGATAGGCCACCACACCCACATCAGTCGCTTGCCCCCAATCGGCCACATATGCCGCCAGGTATGCATCACTTTTCGCCTCATGATACGAAGTCGCACCATCGAGTTGCATCCAGGCCGCATAATACAACATCTGCCACAATGCATCACTGTCTGCCACTGTAGCCCGCCGCAGAGTATACTGCATACACTGTTCCTTTTTGGGGACGAAATCATTAACCCACACCGTGAGGAGATACGTATGCCTCCTGCAGTCGGTTTCGACGTATTCGGCACATTATGTAACCCCAACCATCTCGCACCAGCATTTACACCATGGAGCGACCAACCACTCACTCTCGTCCAACGTTGGCGACATGTGCAGGTCGAATACCTCTTGCGCCGGAGTGCCATGGATCGCTATGTCGATTTCGAGCGACTCACAGCCCAAGCCCTGGCGACAACCCTTGCCGAAGCCCACATCCACATTCCTACCGCCACTCAGCGCGCGCTTTGCCAACAATGGCGCACACTGCCACTCGATCCCCAGGCACTCGCCGCCATTCATCACCTCAAGCAGCACGGCTGGCGCTGTTTTGTGTGGAGCAATGCCACATCGGCAACACTGCATGACTTTTGCACACTGCACGAGCTTGACCAGCTCCTCGACGGCATCGTCAGTGTCGATGGCATCAAACGGTACAAACCGCACCCCGAAGTCTATCACTATTTTGCACAGGTCGCAGCCGCGCCACGCCATGACTGTTGGTTGCTATCCCGCAACGCATGGGATGCCATTGGCGCAGTCCACGCTGGGCTCCACAGCCTGTGGATACGTGACCCGCATCAGCCAGCAGAATCCTGGGAAATAGCGCCAGATGCCACCGTCACCGACCTCGCCACCGCCGCCACATATTTGTCGTTGCAGGTCTACAGTGCACAACACGGCACATCCTAACCCGAACGTTGGTACGTACCCATTGGGGGATAAACGAAAGGAATCACCCTCATGAGTGCCTACGCCATCCACTGGTTTCGTCGCGACCTGCGTATCTTCGATAATCAGGCGTTATCCTATGCCTCACAACAGCGTGGTGGGCACGTCATCCCGCTATTTATCGTCGATGAAACCCTCGTACGCTCGTCACGGGTTGGTCCCAACCGACTCGCATTCTTGGCCCAACGCCTACGTACGCTCCATGCCGAACTCCAACAACACGGCAGTGGTCTGCTCATCGCCTACGGCGACCCACGAGACATCATCCCTGCAATAGTGCGCACCTATCAAGCGACACTCGTCACCTGGGAACGTGATACCGCGCCTTGGGCACGTCAGCGCGACAAAGAAGTCGCCCAACGCATCCAAGCAATCGGCATCGAAGGCAAAACCTTTGCCACACTGACCATTCAACATCCGAGTAGCATCAAAAGCGGCGCTGGCACGCCCTACACCGTGTTCACACCGTATTACCGCAATTGGTTGCGCTCATTGACAGTGCCGGCAGCCGTGGATGTGCCCACCTTCATACGGCACCCCGACCAACCCGACACACCCCAATGGCCGGCATGGCCAGCAGCCACCGTCACACTCCCCGATAGCAGTGCCCAATATGCACAACAGCGCCTCAAAGACTTCGCCAGTACTGCAGTATCCAACTACACGACTGGCCGCGACATGCTGGCCCAAACTGGCACTTCTCGTCTATCCGCACACCTGCGCTTCGGCATCCTTTCACCACAGAGCATGGCCCGATTCGCTCAAATTCAAATGGAGCAGCACCCAGCGACAGCAGACACCCGTAGTGGCCCGGAAGTGTGGCTGAGTGAGCTGGCCTGGCGCGATTTTTATCACCAAATCCTCTACCACTTCCCACATGTGCGCTCAGGGGCGTTTCGACGTGACTACGATGCCGTGCCATGGCACAACGATACGGCCCTTTTTGCGGCCTGGTGCGACGGGCGCACCGGCTACCCAATCGTCGATGCAGCCATGCGCCAACTCCGCCAAGAGGGGTGGATGCACAATCGGGCCCGCATGATCGTTTCATCTTTTTTGACGAAAGATCTCCTCGTGGATTGGCGCTGGGGCGAGCGGTATTTCATGCAACACCTCATCGATGGTGACACAGCTGCCAACAACGGTGGCTGGCAATGGGCGGCTGGCACGGGCACCGATGCCCAACCCTACTTCCGTATTTTTAACCCGACCAGTCAAGGCCAAAAGTTTGACCCAGACGGACGTTATGTCAAAACCTACGTCCCCGAATTACGCTACGTCCCCACCAAGTACATCCACAGCCCATGGCTCCTCAAAGGGAGTGACATGCGTCAAGCGCGGATTGTCGTGGGGAGTGATTATCCACTGCCGATTGTCGATCACGCTACTCAACGCCAAGCCGCATTGGCCATGTATCAGGTCATCAAAGCACCTAGCGCTGATGCTTGACCTGGTGCTATCACAATGCTATTATCTGCAAGTACACCACGAACAGCATCCAGCACTCGTGTAATCGCTAGCAATGTCGCTCGCCTGCACCACGTATTCAGAGCGCGGTGCCGTGTTTCTTTGGTCATATTTAAGGAATCGTAAAATGCTTTCTGAAATGAAGCGGCTCCTCGTCGGTAAACCGCTCGCCAACGAACAACTCGCTCATGAGCGACTGCCCAAACGCACCGCACTAGCCGTGTTTTCATCTGACGCCCTCTCATCAGTCGCCTATGCCACCGAGGCCATTCTTATCGCTTTGATGTATGCCAATCGGGATGCACTAGGCCTGGCCACACCCATTTCGGTCGGCATCATGGTGCTCCTCATCACTGTGGCTTTTTCGTACATCCAAACCATCATGGCCTACCCGAACGGCGGTGGGTCGTATATTGTATCGCGTGAAAACCTCGGCACCATCCCATCACTAGTAGCCGCCGTTTCACTGATGACATCGTACATCCTCACCGTGGCAGTCAGCATTTCTGCCGGAGTCACCGCCATCACATCAGCACTTCACTGGCTCGATCCCTATCGCACAGTCATGGCGGTTGCCCTCATCGGGTTGCTTACTCTGGCCAATTTACGCGGTCTCAAAGAATCCGGTAGCATGTTTGCGGTGCCCACCTACCTGTTCATCGTCAGCATGTTTGGGCTCATCATTGTCGGGCTCTACAACGTGGCCACTGGTTCGGTCACGGCAGCCCCTGCCCCCGAAATCGTCCACGCCGAGTTCAATCAAACCTTGACCTGGTTTTTGATTTTGCGGGCATTTGCATCAGGATGTACCGCACTCACCGGCATCGAGGCCATCAGTGATGGTGTGGCAGCCTTCAAACAGCCACAGTCACGCAACGCCGCCATCACACTCGGCGTCATGGCAGCCCTCCTCAGTCTCATGTTCATCGGCATCACGGTGCTCGCCAACGCCTATCAAGTCATTCCTGATGGAGCAGCCGAGCCCGAAACCGTCAACTCGCAGCTGGCGCGTGCGATTTTCGGTGGTAATTCACCGTTTTACTTTGTCATTCAAATCGCCACCATGTTCATCTTGATTTTGGCCTCCAATACGGCCTATGCTGATTTCCCACGTCTGTCGTATTTCTTGGCCGTCGATCGCTTCTTGCCTCGTCAGTTTGCCCAACGCGGTGATCGCCTCGTCTTCTCCAATGGTGTCATTTTTCTCGGGGTTGTATCCGCCATCTTGGTCATCATCTTCCAAGCCCGCGAACAGGCCATGTTGCCACTGTACGCGTTGGGCGTGTTCGCAGCCTTCACCTTGTCACAAACCGGCATGGTCCGCCGCTGGATTACATTGCGCTCACCTGGTTGGATCCGCAATGCATTCATCAACGGCTTTGGTGCGAGCATCACTGCCCTCGTACTCATTGTCATCGCCATCACCAAATTTAGCCAAGGTGCATGGGCAGTACTGGTCATCATCCCGGTGGTAGTCATCACACTAATGAACGTACGCAAACACTACCTCGACGTCGCCGATCAATTGTCTTTGGCCGAAGCTCCCAAGCCCACCGCTGTCCGGCGGCATACCGTGCTTGTCCTGGTTAGTGGCGTCCATCGTGGTGTCATCCCGGCCTTGCAATACGGCTTGTCACTCACCAGTGACAATATCCGCGCCTTGTACATTGACCTCGACGACGCAAGTACCGAGCGCATCAAACAAAAATGGACTCAGTGGGGTAGTGGCATCGAACTCGTCATTCTGCCATCACCGTATCGTTCGCTTATCCGGCCTATTCGCGAATACATCGACCAACTCTCGCATCGCTATCACGATGACGTCGTTACTGTGGTCTTGCCCGAATTCATCCCCAATCGCTGGTGGCAACACTTCCTCCACAATCAAACCGCCATCGCCATCAAGACCATGCTGTTGTTTACCAAAAACGTCGTCGTCGCAAGCGTGCCATATCATCTCGATCATTGATGATTTTGCCTATTGAAAATGCGTGACCTCCGTGCTATGATTTGCAAGCTTGTTTCAACAAGCACAACATCGCAAGAGGCAATGCCGCCTCGCCACTCATCAGTGGCGGGGCGGCACCGTCATCTTTTCAATGAGGTTTTATCATGCTAGCCGAATTCAAACGGCTACTCGTTGGCACTCCACTCGCCAACGAACAGTTGGCCCACGAGCGCCTGCCCAAGCGCACGGCACTTGCAGTTTTTTCGTCGGATGCACTCTCATCGGTGGCCTACGCCACCGAGGCCATCCTCATCGCACTGTTATATGCCAATCAATCGGCACTTGGGCTCGTCACTCCCATCGGCATTGGTATTACCGTTCTCCTCTTCACCGTGGCTTTTTCCTATCGGCAAACCATTATGGCCTACCCTCAAGGGGGAGGTTCATATATCGTATCGCGTGAAAATCTCGGCAAAGTCCCGTCACTGATTGCCGCATCATCGTTGCTCATCGACTACATCCTGACAGTGGCAGTCAGTATGTCGGCTGCCGTAGCCGCTATGACATCGGCGTTCCATCAGATTGAGCCCTACCGTGTAGAGCTCGCCGTGGGGTTGATTACACTCCTCACCCTCGCCAATCTACGCGGCATCAAAGAATCTGGCAACATG
>VFQS010003085.1_pt1 | contig 12943 bp, 10 predicted proteins | sample 3512361 | NCBI WGS metagenome assembly VFQS01 (sample SAMN10412375, study PRJNA504923) | tailings metagenome | isolation source: Relicate 1 Philex TSF3 active mining | place: Philippines
GGGCGCCGGTGGCAATGATGAGGTAATCGTAGCGGATGATGGCGGCCTGAGAGGGCGATTCGATGAGCAAGCGTTGGTCAGGCAGGGCGGCGATAACACTGCTCTGCCGCCAAAACGTGATGGAGGGGTGTTCGAGTGCGGTAGCGGCTTGGCGGGCGGCGGCAGTGGGCAGGGTGCGCCAGATTTGCCCACCGGCCTGGGGATTGTCGTCGATGATGGTGACGTGGTGGCCGGCATGTGCGAGCAGGGTGGCAGCGCGCATGCCTGCTGGACCGGCACCGACAATACAGATTGTTGAGGGCTGGGTCATGGTTCACCTCGAGGGATGGCGGTATTGATGCGCATGCCGGTGGTGACGATGCGTTGGCAGGCCAGCTGATGGGGCACGTCGTCGATGGTGACGCGGCACTCATAGCAGATGCCCATGCCACAGACGGGAGCGCGTGGTGTGCCGGTCACAGATTGGCGTGTTGGCCGGTGGTATTGCAAGAGCAGTGCCATGACGCTGATACCAACTGGGCAGGTGACGGGCGTGTCATCAATGATGATGGTGATGTGCGTCATCGTGATTCCTCGGCATGCAGGTAGCGACTCGGCAGAAATGGTGTGACATCGATGGCAGGAGTGGTGTGGTCGATCATGGCACTGAGGAGTTGGGCTGTGCCCAGCGAAGTGGTGATGCCGAGCCCCTCGTGACCGGTAGCCAGCCAGATGCCGGGGATGTGCGGGTGCGGGCCGATGAGCGGGTTGCCGTCAGGTGTGGCGGCACGCACCCCGGTCCAGACGCGCAGAATGGAGAGGTGTGCGAGCGCCGGCAAGAATTCACTACAGCGCTGGAGCATGCGGGCCAGCATGTGCGGATCGATGGTGGGTGAAACGTCGTCGAACTGGCGACACGAGCCAATCAGGAGTTGACCGGTGGCACGGGGTTGTACGTTGAACGAGACGGTGTCGACATCGGCGAGGTGGGCGTTTTTGACGTAGCCCAGCTCAGCCACCTGGTGATTGAGGAAGCCAGGATAGCGGTCGGTGATGGCGAGGTGGCCTTTTTTGGCACGAATGGGGATGTGTGGATCGAGATCGACAGCGCGCGCACCATTGGCGATGATGATTACATCGGCTTCGAGGACACGCCCGTCGTGGAGTACGACGCCATGTGGGCGGAGGGCGACGGCTTGGGCGGTGATGAGCTGACCGCCGTGGGCAGCGACGCCCTGCCAGAGCCAGGCGGCGGTGCGCGCCGGATAGACGACACTGTCGCCGGGGATGCGCAAGCCACCGGGGTACCCGGGGCGAAGCTGGGGCTCGTGGCGAGCGAGTGCGACGTCGTCGAGGAGTTCGGCTTGCAGACCGGCTGCGGCGTAGATGGGGATTTTTTGGGCGGCCAGAGCGAGTTCTTCGGCATCGCTGGCGACCCAGATGGTGCCACAGGGGTGATGTTCGTGGATGTGTGGGCTGTGGCGCACCAGCTCATCCCACAGGCGCTGTGAAAAGGCGGTGAGTGCGAGCTCGGCAGGTGAGCCGTCGAGCGCCACAATTTGGCCCATGCCGGCGGCGGTAGCACCACTGCCGAGGGTGTCGGATTCGACGAGGGTGATGTGGTGCCCGCTGCGGAGCAGCGCGTCGGCACAGGCGGTGCCGACGATACCGCCGCCGATGATGATGACCCGCAGGGCGCTCATCGTTGAATTCCGGTGACAAAGGGGTCGTGGGCATCGAGGATGAGTTGTCCGACCAGTGTCACATGTGCGATGCCCTGGATGATGGGCTGGATGTGGTGGGCATCGATGGGCTGGTAGGTGGCGGTAAACCGGCTACCGATGACGCTTTCTTGGATCCATGGTTGGCCAGGGGCGAGCAGACCATCGGCAGCTAGGCAGGCGAGTTTGGCGCTGGTGCCGGTACCGCACGGTGAGCGGTCGTAGGCATCCCCAGGGCAAAGCACGAAGTTTTGACTATTGGCACCGGTAGATGAAGGCCCAAACAACTCGATGTGGTCGATGGGGGCGTTGTCGGTGCCGGTGATGTGCTGGTCAGCGAGGGCGTGTTTGATGGTATTGGCAAAGCTGGTGAGTTCGGCGATAGGGGTATGTGTGAGATCGTAGGGGTGATCGTGGCACAAGAAAAACCAATTGCCACCGTAGGCCACGTCGCCGTGTACGGTGCGACCATCGGGTAGTGGTACAGCTAGGTGGTGATGGGTGCGAAAGGCGGGTACGTTGATGACACTTACGCTGCCGTCGGCATGGAGTTCGGCAGTCACACAGCCGGCTGGGGTGTCGATGGTGTAGGTGCCGGTGTGGATTTGACCCAAAAAGGCCAGCGTGGTGATGAGCCCAATGGTGCCGTGGCCACACATGCCGAGGTAGCCGACATTGTTGAAGAACACGACGCCGAAATCAGCAGCGGGGTGATGTGGTGGGCAGAGGTATGCCCCGACGATGACATCGTTGCCACGGGGTTCGAGGATGATGCTGGTGCGCAGGTCGTCGTGATGCTGGCGGAGCCACGGAACGACGTCGGCAAGGGGGATGTCGGGAAGGTCGGGAAGCCCGGACAGCACGACGCGTGTCGGCTCGCCGGCAGTATGAGAATCGACGATGTCAATGCGACGCATTGTGAGACCTCGATGCATGATGCAGGTGGTGAGTGAATTCATTACCATCATACCTGTTTTTGGTGATGGTGTGTATGGGAACGATTGGTGGTGCATGATGCTCTGATAGGCAGGCAATGCATTCCACAAGTTGTCGACACAGACTACAATAGAGAAAAGGGAAAGTCAGAGAGTCAGTCCATGCAAACAACGATTGCGCGAAAACCTCAGCAACACTTGATGCTTGTATTTTTGTTGATGGCCATCATGATGTGGGCTATTGGCGGCATGTGGCGCTGGGGAGTCGTGGCCGCACTGGTATTGATTGTGCCGGGGCAGTGGTTGCAGATATGGGTAGGACTACCATCCAATACGCGTTTGGTGCGTGGGGCAATGACTGCAGTTGTGGGGCCAATGCTGTTGGCACTTGCCTATATGTGGGCAGCCGCCCTGCAGGTGGCGTTGCCACTTGATTTCATCGGTTGGATGCTCTGGGGTGGCGCAGGAGTGTTATTGTGGCGGCAATGGCGTGATGATACACCACATCAGTCTGCGGTCTGGCCATCATGGTGGTGGATGATAACGCTATTGGGGATAGGTGGGGCCGTGGTCTGGACACGCCAGCAGCAGATTGCCGCATTGGTATTGCCGGCGTGGGTTGATGGTGTGCATCATAGTTTGTTGGTACGGGTAGCCTATGAACGGCAACAGGCCCCGTGGGATTTGCGTCCGTATGTGGATGTGCCCGTATTGACGTTTCATAGCGGTTATCACAGTATGCTGGCGGCGATGATGGATTGGGCAGGGATTGCTGTTAGCGATGTTGGTACTTACGTATTGGCCACGGGGCAAGTGCTCAATGTGCTGGCGGTGGTAAGTGTGGCGGTATTGGTGTGGTATTGGTGGCGATCATGGGCAGGGGTGAGTGCGGCACTGCTAGTGTGTGGTCTGTTGTCGATTATGCCGGCCTATTATGTGGCCTGGGGGCGGTATACGTTGCTGATGGGGATGGTGTTGCTCCCAATTGCCGTGATGGTGCTCGACGATTTTTGGCAACGTGATACGCCGCGTGTGGCGGTGTGGTTGGCATTAGTTGCTGCAGGGTTGGCGCTCACGCATGTGGTGGTTTTCGCCATGTGGCTGTTGTGGGGAGTAGTGCTACTGTTGACACGCGGTTGGCCCCGCCGCACGGTGTGGTATGGCGCTGGGGCTGCACTGCTTGTGACGGGGCCGTGGTGGTGGATTGTGGTGATGCAGACCCGGGCAGGTGCTGGTGCATCGGCCATGAACGTAGTCGGCAACGATACTCATAATGTGTTTATTGTTGGGTTGTTTTGGGCGCTCAACAACCAGTGGCTCATCCCCGCTCTGGCGGTGTTGTGTGGATTGGCCATCCGTAGGCATAGTCGAGTGATGCGTGACGTGGTGCTGTGGATGGCGTTGGTGGCGGTGTGTGCCAATCCACCCTGGTTGGGATTGCCGTATATTTCGTTTTTTACGAATGAAACCATGACAACGGCCTTGTACGTGCCCATCGGGATTGCGGCGGCCTGGGCGTGGGTACACCTGAATCGACTGATACCATCTAGTGCGGTGGCGTTGGCGACGCTGGTGGTGGCATTGGTGGTGGCGCCGAGCATCCAAACGGTGGTGCGTGACGAAACGGTGTTGACAACGACCGATGATCTCGCGGCGTTGCGGTGGATGCAGAGCCAAGAGTGGCCGGCATCGACGCGCGTGCTGACTAGTGCCCAACGCTGGATGTGGGGGGTAGATCGGGGCGATGATGGGGGCTGGTGGATATTGCCGTTGGTGGGGGTGTCGGTGACCACTCCGCCGGTGTTGTATACCTATGGTGATGATGCCACGGTACAGCAGATTGCCGCATACACGGCACGTGTGCGGGATGGTGATGGGTCGCTGGCAATGCTGGCTGATTTATTGGCGGCAGATCCGACGGTAACACATGTGTATGCCAGTGAACACGGTGCGCAGTTGCATCCACAGGGGTTGCGAGAATCGCCATTGTTGGAAGAAGTGTATAGCACGGGTGATGTTTCCATCTTCCGCGTAAAGCGAGCTGACGATGCTCAGTGAGCGCGAAAAAGAAATCCTTATTTTGGTGGCAGAGGGGTTGAGCAACCGCCAAATCGCTGGTCAGCTTGATATCAGCGAAAACACGGTCAAGGTGCATCTGCGCAATATTTTTGCCAAAATCTCGGTATCGTCGCGTACCGAGGCCAGCTTGTACGCCGTGCGCCAGGGGTGGGTGGTTATCACACCGGTAGAAGTTCCCGTTGAAACGACACCACCGGTAGTACCCGTACTACCGGTAGTATGGTGGCGCCGGCGGTGGGTATGGCTGCTGGTGGTGGGGCTGATCTTGGTGGGCAGCGGTGTGGGGGGGTGGCGTTGGTGGAGTGGTGCTCCGCGTGATGCTCTCGTGATGGCAGAAAATGCCCGTTGGCAACAAATCCCGGGTTTGCCGGTAGCACAGCCACACGTGCAGTTCGTGGCGTACCGGGGTGCATTGTACGCGCTGTGCGCAAAGGGTGAGCAAGGCGCAGTGTGGTGGCAATACGCGGCTGACCAAGCGCAGTGGCAACGCCGTGAAGATTTGCCGTTTGCGTGCACGGATGCTGTGGTGGTGGCTCATCGTGATGCCGTGTGGGTCTTTGAGCAGACGACACGAACGGTATGGCGTTGGGATGGGGTCGTGTGGCAGCAGATGGCCGCAATCCCCGACATCGGACGGATATATTCTGCGGTGCCGTGGGGTGGATACGTGATGGTAGCAGTTGATGGCGGATTCGTGCAGCAGTTGTGGACCTTTGATGTGACGCAGGCGACATGGCAATTGCGGGTGACGCAATCACAAGATGAGGTTTGGTATTTGGCCAACCTCAATGATGTAATCTACGTGTTCACCCCAAACCAGCAAACGGTATGGCACTACGATGAGCAAACACAGGCTCTGCAACCCGATGCGGACATGACGGTGGCGTGGCAACAGCCATTGGCGGTGGAGGTACTAGGGTCGTTGTTGGTGGTGGATGCGCCACAGCAGATGATGTGGAGTTATCTGCCCCGAGAAGGCATGGTACGACAGCAAAGCATCCCAGTCGACATCGGGGTGCCGACGCAGGTAATTGCCTGGCAGGCCATGTTGCTGTTCCCGAATGCCGATGGGAGCCAAATCTGGGGGTATCAGGCGGTGTATCAGACGTTTGTGCCGGTCATCGAATAAGCGACGCCCATCGAGTACAGCGTACTCGATGGGCGTATGCTGTGAAAGCGGGGAGGCATCTACTCGGGGATGCCGTTGTAGTCTTCGCCGGCTTGGCCGAGTGGTGTCATGTTGAGGACGCGCACAGTGACACCGATGCTTGCACTGCTGGTGAAGGTGGCACTGCCTGCGTAGACCAGGTTGCCGTCGACGACCCAATAGCCGAATTCTGAGGCAGGAGTGCCAGCGGTGCTGACGGCGGTCACGTTGGCAGGGCTCATCGAGACTTTGCCACCTGCGGGGATGGATGCCGATGTGGCCGTGCCCACAGAGGTGCCGGTATGATCATACAGCGTCATGGTGACAGTGGCTGCTGTTGCTCCGAGATTTTGTACGGCAAACATTGTGCGCTGACGTGGCTCGTTGCGACACACCTCAGCCGTGGCTACCGGAGTAAAACAGAGTGTGCTGTAGCGGACATAAGGCACATTGATGGTCGTACCACCAGCAGTGAGACCTGGTGATGCAGCAGTGATGCCGGCCCCCACCACCTTGCCCACGGCGACAATCGAATTTGCTGCAGAAGATTCAATGACTGCCGACCCGACGGAACTAATGGGCATGCCCGTGCCAGTCACGTTGCTGAACTCGGCTTTGGCGCCGTCACAGCCGGGTACGCTGGCCTTACCAAAGGCTGGAATCGTGACACTGAGTGGTGAGGATGTGTTGTCTTGGGCAGATCCGAGTGTGTTACCCGTGCGGACTTTGTAGTAGTACTTGACGGTAGCCGTTACTGAGCTACCAGTGACGTTTTGGATGGCGTAGGCAGTGCTCTGGGCACCGTCGCCATAATCGACACTACACATAGCCGACGGCATGTAGACTTTGTTGGCGCCGGCAGTACTCGCAAAACCTTCGAAGCTATTGGCATAGCGATTGATGGTGCTGGCTTCGAGGGCCGTGGCGACGACAGGCTGATCGGAAGTGATTACAGCGGATCCGTTGAAGGCACAGCCCGTAGGCAGGGTAACACCGTTAGGCACAGATCCTGGTGAAATCGTGCCCATGTCGTAGGCCTTGACTGCGCCCGATGCCAGCGTGAACGGTCCATTCGTATATGATACAGTCCCATTCGGCCAATAGGTGGTGAGTGTGACACTCGCTGACGAGCCACTGACGTTTTGGATGTTGAAACGCGTGGTGAGCTTGTCGGCAAAGCAGGTCTTGAGAACGGTGGGGATAATCACCGTGTTGCCACCATTGCTGGCTCCAAATCCATTGGAGACGGGGCGGACTCTGATGAGCGAATCGTTGGCGACCTGTACGAGTGTGGCGATGAGGGGCTGGGTCGAGGTGACGACTGCGCCGCCCTTCCAGGTGCTTGACAAGGTACTAATCGACGACACCGCGAGTGATGCACTCGCGTTGGCGGGGATGACGCGAGCCGATCCATCGCTGTTGGTCATGGTAATCGTCTCGGTGGTACCATCTGCGGCGTTGTAGAAGACCAGACTGAGCTCGGCCGGGTCGCTGCCGATATTCATGTAGGTAATCGATGTGATAAACTTGGTTTCATAGGCGTTGGTGGCAGCGAAAGCGCTACTCATCGTGCTGACGAGTAACACGGCTATCAGTCCAATGCCGGTAACCATTCGTGTAAGCCAAGACATGTGTTTCCCCTTTTTTTGCTTAAACATACTACACACTGTACGATACATAGCATGTGTTTGACAATACTACCTTTGGGTTATTTGCGGGAGTAGACGATGAAAATGCGCTGGATTATCATATTGTTGGGAGTGCTACTGGTTGGTTGTGCTACAACGACGACCTCATCTGTACCAGAGTCAAGCGCTGGTATGTCCCTCATGCGAGGACGTTTGTTGTCGGCACAAGGTTCCCCACTTGCAAATCGCAGCGTGCGGTTGGCGAGTATCTATGAGACCAACGGCAAGTCGGCATACGTGGTGGATGATGCTGGTGGGATTGGTGGTGTGACGGATGCGAGTGGCGTGTTTGCCATTGGCAATATTCCTCCTGGCAACTACGTGGTAGTCGTTGTCGAGGGGGAAGGGTTGTATGCGGCATTGCTTGATCGGAATGGGACTGAGCAAGTTTTTGAGCTAAAAGCCAACAAACTCACGGATATTGGCACGATTTCGTTGCAGTAGGCGGATTGCCGTGGTGCTGCTGTAGTTCAGCGGCGGCTGTGGCGAGCTGTCGGCGCAGGTGTGGCACCTGCTCGGCAATGATTGGTATTTGCTCTGCGGCAGTATCAATGCTGGTGATGAGTGCCGTTTCTGTGAGTTGGTGATAGTCGTGGACCCAGGTGGCGAGGCCAAGATCGGTCATGATGCCTTGCGCTTTGGGCAGATACGCAATCACGACGGCGGGTCGTCCTGTGGCGATACGCAGGATGGCGGCGTGTAGGCGTGTGGTCAGTAGCACTTGCATGCGTGCATATTGGGTTTGTAGGTGGTACGGATCTGGGGTGTATGCCGCGATGACACAGGCTGGGCAGCGGGCCTGGATGCGGCTGGCCACGACGCCGTCGTCCCAAGCAGGATGGGCTTCACGACATTGCACGAATAACGAGATTTGCCAGCCACGGCGGTGGAATGTCTGGCAGACTGCGACGATGACGTCTTCGTAGTGCTGTTGGTGAGCCGGTGCGAGGTCGTATTGTCGTGCCCAATCGATGACGGTAATCCCCAGGGTGTGTGCTTCGATGGGAGGGATGTCGCTTTGCTGGAGCCACGCCAAATCTGGGAGTGATTGGTGTGGGATGCGGTGGTAATCGAGCCATTGACTACTGGTGGATTCACGCACATACACTGCTGTAGCACGGTTGCAAATCCAGAGTACTGCACGGCGAAACAAGGGGCTGTGGATGGGCCCTAGGGATTGTGGCAAGAGATAGAGTGGTTTGTGCAGGCAGAGTGCGACGTACATGTCGGCAATCAGCCAAATATCCCATGTGATGAATCGCCACACCGGGTGGCGGGTGGGGGCGTCGTAGAGGTAGCCACCACCGCTGGCGCAGACGATATCTGCGCGCGCAAGTTGGGTCAGTGCCTCGTGCTCGGCAGCGGTGAAGCCGCGCCGTGGGATGTGCCCCCAGCGCAGGCAAAGTATCGCCCACGGTAGCAAGCAGGTGCGGCGTAGGCGTGTGACCAACGGGGCAATCTGCTCAGTAGCATATACCCAATGCGATAATCCGGCCACAATGGTGTGATTGGGGAACTGATGGTGCACCGCAGGAGTACTGCGGTAGCTCAGTACAACGTCTGTATCGGGGAAGGCGTGGCGTAGCCAAGCAAGTTGTTGGTGATGAATAGCCACATCGCCAATATTGGCGACGCCGTGGGTGTTGCTGATGTAGATGCAACGTGGTGGCTGCTGGGCTGGTGTATGCAGGCGCACGCTCAGTACTGCCATGATGATGTATCCCAGCGCCAGCAGTCCTTCACTGATAAGTTGTGCGGCGATGGCGCCATCAATCCCTGCAGTGCGGATGAGTGGTGGGGCGATGAGCCACAAAGTGATGACGACACTCGCTTGTACCCACAGTCGGCGTTGCAGACGTTGCTGATGGATGAGCATCAGCGCCCCCCAAAAGCTGGCTGCTTTGATGATGGGTAATGCCACGAGTGAGGTCATGAGTTGGGCGCTGGGGGCATAGTCCGGACCATAAATGAGCGTAACCCCCCAAGTGCCGACACTGGCAATCAAAGCCGCTGCAACGATGCCGTATAGACCAAACAAACCGGCACTGTGGGTGATGAGTCGCTTGCGCTGGTGGAAGGCATGGTTGAGTTGGGGCAGAGTGGTGTTGAACACCACGGCTGGGAAGATGAATGAATAGGCCACTAGACTCAGTGCCCCACGGAACACACCCACATCGGTTGTACTCAGAGCGAGCCCGAGAATGATAGTAGTGCTGTGCGTGTAGGTCTGTGCCAGCACATCAGACGCCACAAAGGGGACTCCGTGTCGGAGTTGCCCAAATGAAACGCTGGTTGTGGTGGTAGGAGCCAGTCGCCAGACCCACACTCCGCCGATTACACACATTGTCAGTGCAATGCTTGCTTGGAGTGCCAGTAGCGTATCGAGTTGGGCGGCGGCCCCCCACCAGACACCTGTAAGGAGTAACCCAGCACCGATGGGCTGCAAGACGGCTACGTCGCGGTGGCGGTTGAGACTGCGTAGAGCTTGCCACACGGTATTGGTTAGACTATCACTGCCAATGATAACCATGCCAAAAATGCGGTATTGCCAAGGCAGGTCCAGTGGCAATGTGAGCATCACAATCGTGGCAATCAGCCAAATACCGAGTTTGAGGGTGGTGATGAGGCGCATGATGGCCCGTAGCTGTGATGTCTGGCGACTCGATTGATCCAAGAGCCAGGTGTCAAGGCCAGCCCCCATCAATGCGGCGATGATGGCCAGGAGCGCGTACAAATAGGCGTAGGTGCCATAGCCATTGACGCCGAGGGCACGCACCAAAAGGATTTGCGCCATGCCAGCGATGATCTGGGTCAAGGCCGTGCCACTCAGGGCGGTGATGATGTGTTGGAAAAACGGCGAAAAACGGTGCTTCATCGTGGATACCTGCGCCAGATAATTAAACACAGTCCCCCAATCAACCCTTTGAGCAAGGCGGAGATGCGTTGCCGTCGCCAACCCACAGGGCGCATCGGGACGGGATGTGCCGGGGTCTGTTTTGTCGGTGAAGTGTGCTGCAGTATTTGCTGGAGGCGCCAGCGTAGGTATGCCCGGGCAACGGTTGATCCATGCCAAGCGTGCCAGAGGTGTACGGCGAGCATGCCCGTGGTGTAGCCGTGTTCGAGCGAGGCGATGTTGGGGGCTGGCATCCATGCGTCGTGGTAAATGACCACTTGTGGTGCATAGACGACGAGTTGGTGATGAGCCAACACGAGCAGTGCCATGTCGACGTCTTCGCCGGCAACGAGCCAAGCCCCGGCCCCCAACCAGGGGTGGAAGCCACCGAGCTGCCGGACGATGTCGCAGCGAATAACCATGTTGTTGCCTTGCCCAAAGCATTCGAGGATGGGCACTGGTGTGGTGCTGCGAAATGCGTCGGTGTGTGTGCGGAGTGCCGTACAGCACCAGCCATCGCTGCGCTCGGCCCAGGTGGTGTGCCCAGCCCAGGTGGGTGCATGATGGAGTCGGTAGGTGGACGGGTTGCCACTGGGATAGGTCGCACCAAAGAGCATGGCGGGATCATCTTGGTGGAGTGCGGAGGTGGTGTGGGTCAGCCAAGTGGAGGTAGGCAGGCAGTCGTCATCACAAAAGGCAATATAGGTGGTGTCGACGAGCTGCAAGGCCAAATTGCGAGCCTGCGAGAGTCCGCGCGTGGTGGTAGGGTGATAGCGAATTGGCAGGTCTGTGGTGATAGTCGCTGGTGCATCGGACTGATCAATGATGAGGATGTGGACTGATGTGGTGATGCTTAGGTGCTGGATGTGGTCTATCCAAGCCTGCAAGCGGTGTGGGCGATTGCGGGTACAGACGGCGAGTGTGAGCAGAGATGTCATGATTGACGTCCTTTGAGTGCCTGGGCCACACCGTAGTACCAGGCCATCCGCAAGACCCAACACCCGAATATCGTAGAGCGGGTACGACGCCAGGGGCGCCAGCGTAGACTGTCGTAGAGTGCGAGTGTCGGGGTTGCGATGATGATCAGTGACCACGACCATGTCGGCAATCCACGCAGGAGACTAGGATGATTGGGGTGGCGATGGAGTACCTGCATCCACGCCCGACCATAGCGTGACAGTCGTGCCCAGGCTGCCCCAAACGCTGATTGCGCGGGTTGATGCCAGAGCTTGGCTTGACCGAGTACGTACAGTGCGCCATGGTCGCGCAACGCCAGACTCAGGGCGGCATCTTCACCGGCAGCTCCGCCGAATGTTTCGTCAAATCCCCCGATTTGCCAAAATACTGCCGCGCGTACCACCAACGCCATGCTCATCAGGAGTGATGGGGTGTGGCGTACATGGCTGTAATGCTGGCTATCGGTCATGATGCGATGCATACATCGTTGCCAATACGTGTTGGTCGGCGCATCGTGGATGACGGCTCCAGCGGCGACGATATACGGATTTTGCATGCACCATACCAAATATGTGGGCACATCACTGCGCAGGCTGATGTCGTCATCGAGGAAGCACAGCAGTGGGGTGCTGGCATGACGTGCACCCATGTTGCGCGCCTGTGCCGCCGACATTGGTGTGGGTGTGGCGATGCAGTCCACATCGTGCAAGGGCGGTGTGCCGGCTGGATGGACCACGATGATATGTTGATGCCCGTACGCTCGTAGCTGTGCGACGAGGTGTGTACAGTGCTGTGGGTTGCGAGTGGGGATGATGATGGTATATGCGTGTTGCATGCGGTGCTCGCAAATCAATGGTGGAAACCATGATGACTGGCCCAATCTGGTGCCAGATAGCGCCAGTGTACCGCATCGGCTTGGCTTCGACAATCATGTGCGGCAACATCCAGATGGTGTGCGTCAGTGAGGGCCTGAGCCAGTGCACTGACTGAGTCAGCCGCGATGAGTCGCCCTGCGTTGCCCAACATGTGTGCTCGATCGCCGACATCGGCACTGATGACCGGCGTGCCTTGGGCCAGGCTTTCGGGGATTTTGAGTGGGCAACGAGCGCGCATGGCTGGTGTATCACGTACCGGATCAACGGTGGCAGTGGCAATGTGCATCAGGGCAGTCACATGTGTGGCCGGAATATGCCCGAGCCATTGTAGCTGGTGTGGTTGTGCCAAAGCCTGTAGTTGTGGACGATCATGGCCATCACCGGCGATAACGAGCGGTAATCCGCCGTGCCGGTGTTGAGCGGCAGCAATGAGGAGATCGCTGGCGTGTGAGCCCACCGCAATGTTTCCACAATAACAGATGAATTGCTCCGGGAGTGCGTACTGACGTCGAATTTCGGCTATATCAGATGCAGATGGTGTGATAAATTGTTCGTCGCTGAGGCCGTTGGGGACATGGCAAATGGGTTTGCGTGCCTGTGGCTGAATGAGCTGCTGGAGTGGTGTGCTGGCCACGGTAATGGAGTCACAGTATGCGGGCAGACGGTTTT
>VFQS010003087.1_pt1 | contig 12940 bp, 8 predicted proteins | sample 3512361 | NCBI WGS metagenome assembly VFQS01 (sample SAMN10412375, study PRJNA504923) | tailings metagenome | isolation source: Relicate 1 Philex TSF3 active mining | place: Philippines
CCTTTTTTCGGTCATATAGCCAGGCTATACTCCCTCAAAAAGCCTTCGTGTGGACAAAAAACGACTCTTTTTTCCCTCCTCGCTAACCCCGCGAAACAAGTCTAATAGACGGATTTTATCCTGCTATGCCTGCCTAGCAGTGGCCGTGGCGTGTTCTTCTCCCCATACCCCTACCCTATTCGATTGGCAGGACCCGCCCGGCTTCCCCCGGATGGTAGTCCCGACCGACAACCCGTTTAGCCGGGAGGGGGTTGCATTGGGTCGGCGACTGTTCTACGACCCCATCCTGTCGGCCGACAGCAGCATGTCCTGCGCGAGCTGCCACCTCCAGCAACTCGCCTTCAGCGACGGCAAAGCGCGCAGCGAGGGCGTCGTCGGGCTGGAAGGCCGGCGCTCCGCTCCTTCCCTGGCCAATATCGGGTATGCGCACACCGGTTTGTTCTGGGACGGGCGCTCCCCTTCCCTGGAAGAACAATCCCTTCACCCCGTGCGCGACGCGGCCGAAATGGCGTTCGACTGGCATAGCGCCGCGCAGCGCTTGCGGCATCACCCGCTGTACGTGACCTGGTTCAAAAAAGCGTTTGGCCTCCGACGCCCTTCGGAAATAGACAGCACCGAGGTGGGAAAAGCCCTGGCGCAGTTCCAGCGCACCCTCATCAGCAAAGATGCCCTCTTCGACCGCGTCCTGCGGGGCGAGGCGGCGTTCAGCACCCGAGAGAAGCGCGGCTGGACCATCTTCTTTGACGCTTCCCCTCTCGTGCCGGCCTCCGAGTGCAACCATTGCCATGTAGACCCGCTCTTCACCGATTTGACCTACCAAAACAACGGTATCCAGCAGGTACCTTCCCTCGACTCTTTTCCGGATGCCGGACGAGGCGAAATCAGCAAAAACCGCTTTGACAACGGCAAGTTCCGCGTACCTACCCTGCGCAATATCTTTACGACCGCCCCCTACATGCACGACGGCCGCTTCCAAACCCTCGAAGAAGTACTCGACCACTACAACTCCGGAGGGCACGACCCCGGAAACCGAAACCCCAATGTGCGCCCGCTGCACCTGAGCCCCCGGGACCGGGCCGATTTGCTCGCCTTTCTCCATACCCTGCAAGATACTGCGTTCCTGCAAAACCCCGCTTTTGCCAACCCCTGGAGTACCTCCCAGTGATGCTTTTCAATCGCCCGATACAAAACCTACGGATATGAACCACCGCATTTTATCCCCCCCATCGATTGCTGCGACTACCGTCGCCCTGATTCTTGTCTTGTCGGGTTGCAAGCCCGAAGAAGTACCCGAATGCACCAGCTGTCCGGAGAGCGATCTCATCCAGGGCAGCTACCAGCCGATGCCCTACGCTATGGCGTTGCCCGCGCATTTCCCGCAACCCATCGTACTGCCCGACAACCCACTCACCGTGGACGGCGTCGAATTAGGGCGGCGACTGTTCTACGATCCCATCCTCTCGGCCGACAGCTCGCAGTCGTGCAGCACCTGCCACCGGCAATCGAGGGCATTTGCCAATCCCGAGCGCGTCAATAAAGGCATCCTAGGTCTGGAGGGCAGTCGGAATGCCATGGCCCTCATCAACCTCGGCTACAACCCCCGAGGCTTTTTCTGGGACGGACGCTCCGATTCTCCGGAGAACCTCGCCCTGCTGCCCGTCGAAGACCACCTGGAAATGAACGACACCTGGGAAAACGTGGAGCGCAAACTACAAAAACACCCGACCTATCCGGCCTTGTTCCGAAAGGCATTCGGAATCACTCGAAAAGGCGAAATCCGCCGCGACCTGGCGGTAAAGGCCATGGGGCAGTTCATGCGTACCCTCGTCAGTGCACAATCCCGTTACGATCGGGTGCTGTGGGAGCGGAAAGGCTTCCCCACTGACTCCGAACAGCGTGGGCTGGAGCTCTTCTTCATCGAATACAGCCAGAACCTCGATCATCCCGGCTGTTCACACTGTCATTTCAACCCCTTCTTCACCGACCACAACTTCCGCAACAACGGCCTCACCCCTGCCCCAAGCCTGGAGGATTTCCCCGACAAAGGACGGGGAGCAATCTCTAAAAACACATTTGACAACGGAAAATTCAAAGTGCCGACCCTTCGCAACATTGCCCTCACCGCACCGTACATGCACGACGGCCGCTTTAAAACCCTCGAAGAAGTGCTCGATCACTACAGCTCCGGTGGGCATCCGGCATCCAACCTCGATCCCAATATCCAGCGCTTTTCCCTATCGGCCCAGGATAAGCAGGACCTCATCGCCTTTCTGAACATGCTCACCGATACCGCTTTCGTACAAAACCCGAAATTCTCGAACCCATTTACGCCGTGACAGAGGAAGGGGGGCTTTTCACATAACCCCTTCCTCTGCACCCATAGGCCGCAGTACTTGTATGGCCTCAGACCCTTTACAGTCCTTCGTTTCTTTCTCTGCGATAGCCTCCAGATTTTCAAAATGCAGCACAGGAGCCTTGCCGATAGCCACAGAAAGTGCTACCAACCTGGATAAACGATGGTCGAAGTCGCCAGCCAGCACCTGGGATACGTATCCTTTCGTAACCCCGAGCTGATCGGCAAACTGGCTGCGTGTCATTCCATTTTCAATCAGGTAGTCTTCTACTGCTTTGTACAGGTCGTTCTGGATTTTAGTGACCCAAAACGTCTCTGTGTGGAGCAATTCGCGGTAGGTTTTCATAGTTTTTTTCATACTTTTCAACAGGCGGGTTATCAGGCTTGTTGTAATTTGAAATAAGCAAGCTTAATATCCCGCATTTTAGCAATATTTTTTTCTTGCGTCTTTTCTGTCTTTAATTCCCCCAAGACGATGATTTTTCTCTTCTCAGCATCCTCAAACAGATAAATGCGAATCTGTTTTGCTCGGATTTCGTAGTCTGGCCAGGGATCATTTTCCCTCCTATGCCTCAACTCTTTGAACTGCTCGGGAGGCACTCTCGTTCCCTGAGACAAAAAACTGATTATGGCAAGTACTTTATCCATAGCCTTGTTTTGGTTGCCACTAGCCGCCATCTTTTCCCAGAACTCATCAAACGGACATTTTCCATTTACCTCTAATTTAAAGAACTCCACTGTGGCGTTTAGCGGGAGTTCCATTTCCAATTTTATAAGCTCAAAATTAACCATTTGGTTTAGTTATTGCTAAACTTTAACATAATAGACTTGTCGTGCGGGGAATCATCAAGGGGCAAAAAAGAACCTTTTTCGCCTACACCGACTCCCTGGTAACGAGTCGAACGAAGGCGCCGTATAGGATAAAACACCTTTTGATTCGCTGATAATTTTACCCACAACCCGTAGTTTTTTCCAAAGGTACTGTATTCTGAAGAACCTCCGATAAAATCCGGCGGTAGGGAGACGGCCGCTCCCTACTCTTATATTCTGTTTTTAAGTGAACAAAACAATGATAATCAATTATATACCCATTTTATGTTATCCTTTATCCCCTTGCGTAGCCAGAACAAATGATGTGTATTTTGACTTTTTACTCAAACAATTATCCCTTTGCTCCCCACTATCCCCCTCGCAACCAGTCTTTTTTTTTAAAAAAATCTACGCACACCATCCCTGTTTATTTTATTAATTTTTCACAAAAAATTATACTATAACATTGATAACAATAGTTTTAATTTATTTTTTATAAAAATTTATCTTCACAATACTGAAATAGTGTCTTTGCAGAGGTATAAAAGAAAGTAGATGTTTGTATTGTCAAACGACATACTGACTCCGGTCAGGCGTCCGTTTGGATATGTTCATGGGATTTCGCGCTCAATAGTAAGTCTGGTCGCCAAAAAGACCAGACTTACTATAAGCGACTTTCAAAAGCAAGATTAAGCGCACAGCGCTTTCAAAGATAAAACCTGAAAAGGTTCAAGATTCATTTTATGTTCATGGGATTTCAAGGAGGTCGCGCCTGACATCGGGCGCGACCTCCTCTTTTTTACCCTTCTCCCAACCAACTCTGGTTCAGAAAACTGCTCTTTTCCAGCCTTACCAACCTGATGCCGCAAGACCGACCTTTCCCGCTCCGGAAGGAGGCTGCCACATGTTTTTCAAAAAAGTGCTCACATTTCATAGAAAATTGAACTTTTTTATTATCACTCACGTATATTTGTACAATGGTACGTTTATTGGGTAAAAGGTTGCTTTTTCTAAAGAAGCGGCCAAGCGATCTCAAATAAGTTTTCATGGGATTATAATTTGTTAGTCGTAGGTCGTGCCGTTGTTACGCGGCACGACTTTTTTATTTTCCCGGATTATTTTCTTTTCCCACAAAAAAATAGTTTTTTTGCAGTGCGTTGGGTGTTCCAATACACCTTTCGGCTCCTCGTTCAAAATCCATTCCAGTATCCTCACTGGCACATTCTCACGGGTTATCCGCGGGCTATCCGGCACGAAGCCGTCCTGTCCGTGTGTTTGTTTTTGGCAAAAGTCTCAAAAACCATAATCCATGAAGAACCTTTTACAAAAAAGGCGCCAGGCATATCCTTTTACAAACACCCTTCCCAGAATCGCGGCCCTCATCCTCTGCCTCAGCGCAGGGGCCTTCCGGGCGCAGGCGCAGTTCGGCCTGAGTTTCGATATCAAACACGTACTCTGCGGGCAGATGGCCACGGGCGAGGTGACGGCCCGGCCGTCGGGTGGCCAACAGCCCTACCGCTATTTGTGGAGTACAGGCGACACGACGGCTACGATTCGCCGTCTGCCCCCGGGCGATTACCGCGTAACGGTCACCGACGCAGCCTCGGGCTCCGTGTCCGCGAGTGCAACCGTAAACGGCTCCGCGATGCTGATGGTCGCCATGGAAACCAACCACACCTGTTCGGGTCCGGTAACGGTGACCGCTAGTGGCAACAATGGAGTTCCGCCCTATAAATACGAATGGGACAAGGGCCTGCTCGGGCCTACCCAAACCTTTACTATGTCGGGGAGCTATTGCGTGACGGTTTCCGACACGCGTCTTTGCGCCACCATAGAGTGTGTAAAGTTGACGATTGAGCCGTTGTCCCTGTTCCTCCTGCCAAGGAATGTGACGTGCCCGGAGGGCACGGACGGGGCGGTCAACATAGCGCTGAGCGGAGGAGTAGCGCCCTATACATACCTGTGGAACAACGGCGCCACTACGCCGACCCTGAGCGGAGTAGGGGGCGGCACCTATCGCCTCACCGTGACCGATGCCAGGGGCTGCACCATCAGCGCGGCGGCCACGGTAACCGCTCCCCCGGCCTTTACCATCAACTTCCTGGCACAGGCACCGAGTTGTCCAGGTATCCAAAACGGCAGTATTCAGGTGCAGTCCGTCACTGGGGGTACCCCGCCCTATCGCATCTCCTGGAATACCGGGCAACTCCTGCCCAACCTGGCGAGCCTGACGGAGGGCCAGTTCACCTTATATGTCAAAGACGCGGCAGAGTGTATAGTGACTCGGCAAATTGCCCTGACCCCTCGTTCCAACCTCAACATCACAGCCCGGGCGACCGACGAGACATGCGCAGGAGCCTCCAATGGCTCCATGGTGGTCAATGCGGAAAATGGAGTGGGGCCATACACGTATTCCTGGAATCCCGCGGGCCCTTCTTCCTACCTGCGCACTGGACTGGCTCCCCGCAGCTACTCCGTGACCGTAACCGATGCGGCCGGGTGCCAGCGCAGTACCAGCGCTACGGTCAACGCCGCAGCTCCGGTCAGCCTGGCCATCACCAAAAGCGACGTAGCATCCTGCACGACGCCGTTTGGGCGGGCCAGTGCGGTCGTCAGTGGCGGGACAGGGCCATACACCTATTTCTGGAGCAACGGTAGCCGGACGGCCACCCTCGACAACCTCGCCGCCGGCACCTACGCCCTCACGGTGACCGATGCCCTGGGTTGCACCAAAACGGCGACGACCACCATCCTGCCCCCGCCGGCAGTCAGCCTGCAGGTCAGCGCAACGCCCGGCCTATGCACAGGCACGAGTACCGGCGTTGCTTCTGCCCTGGCCTCCGGAGGTACAACGCCCTTTGCCTACTCCTGGAGCAACGGGGGGGCTACTCAGGGATTGACCGGCCTCGCCCCTGGCCTGTACCGGGTCACCGTGACCGATGCCAAGGGCTGCACCGCTTCCGGTTCGGCCAACATCAACAGCCTGCCCAAGCCAGACGCTACGGTCATCGCCTCCGGCATACTATGCGGAGGCAACAACATCGGCTCGGCAAGGGTATCGGTCACGGGTGGCGTACCGACCTATACCTACCGCTGGAGCAACGGCTCGACTGCCTCCAGCCTCAGCAACCTCGGCAGTGGGACCTATACCGTCACCGTCACCGATGCCAACAATTGCCGCGATACCGCCCAGGGTGCCGTGGATATCGTGCCTACCATCGCGTTGAGTACGCAGCCGGCCCACGTGCTCTGCCAAGGTACCGCGACCGGCTCCGTACTGGTAAATGCCAGCGGCGGGCGTCCGCCGTACTCCTATTTATGGAATACCGGCATTCGGCAGGCCCAGATGGGCGGACTCGCAGCCGGCACCTACTCGGTTACCGTAACGGATGCGGAAGGCTGTCGTGGAACCACCTCGGTCTCCATTACCCAACCTGCGGCACTCAGCCTCTCGCTCCTCGGCACCGACGCGCTGTGCGGCGATATCGCTACCACCTCCGCCCAGGCCATCGCCGGCGGAGGAGTCGGCCCTTACACCTACCGATGGAGCAACGGGAGTACCTCTTCCGGTATCCTGGGGGTGTTAGCGGGTACTTACACGGCTACCGTAACCGACGCCAATGGTTGTACCCTGAACAAATCGGTCAATATATTGAACCCCGGGATACCGGAATGCAGCATCGTCAATATCCGCCCGCCCTCCTTCCCAGGTGCTTCCGACGGTTCTGCCTCGGTAGAGCTGTCCGGGGGGACTGGGCCGTACACCGTCTTATGGAAAAACGGAAGGCCGAGCACCAGCGTCAGCAACCTCTCCAACGGGGATTATGCGGTCACCGTGCAGGACGCCAAACGCTGTACGTCCAACTGCCAGGTAGCCGTCACCATCACCAATGCCCTGGTCGGCGACTGTGTATGGTTTGACCAGAACCGCAACGGCATACAGGACGCCGGCGAAAAAGGGGTCGGCAATATCCCCGTGACCATCACGCCTATCGGTGCGATACCCAATTTCCCCGCGCCGGTCAGCACCCGCACCGATTCCAAAGGCAAATACCAGTTCATCGTCCCGCCGGGCAGCTACAAAATTACCTTCTCAATCCCGGACACCCTGCAACTCACGCGCAACGACGTCGGGGAAAATAACGAATCCGACAGCGACGCCAACCGCGACACCTATATGACTCCGGTATTCCAAATCAGCGCCGGGCAAACCGACCTGAGTTGGGATGCGGGGTTGGTACCGGAAACGCAGTTCATCCCTTCCCCGGGCTGCGTATGCCTCAACAACGCCACTGCACGGGGGAACGGGCAGTTTTCCGATCGCATCGTACTCAACGGCTTGCCCGGCGACATCTGGCGCATCACCTCCCAGAACGGCATGTACCTGAGCAGCAGCCCCGCCCCACCGGCCACTCCCCTGTCCGTTCCGGCAGGGACTGTCCTGACAGAAGTACAGCCGGGGATTTACCAGTATGATTTCCGCCACGTGGACGGGGTCGGATACGATGTCGAACTGACCAACGGACGCGAATCGCTGGCCCTGGAAAATGCCTGTAGCTACCCGAGGGTTCAGGGGACCTTCCCCGATACGTTCTGCCTCAACGACGGGCCTTACACGCCCGCTATGAGCGGCTCCGTGGCCGGCACGCTTTCCTACTTCCTCAACAATCAAAGGGTGAGTACAATCAACCCTTCCGCCCTGGGCATAGGGCTTTACACGCTGACGGCCCGGCTCGACCCCTTCGACCCGGCGCAGTGCGAAGCTGTCGAGAACTTCCCCTTCCGGGTAGTCATCGAGAATTGCCCGGTGAAAATCGGCGACTATGCCTGGTACGATATCAACCAGGACGGAAAGCAGAACAGTACAGAAAGCGGTATAGCCGGCATCAAGGTCTATCTGCGCAACCCAGCCAGACCAAACGTAAACCTGGACTCTACGGTCACCGACGCACAGGGCCGGTATTGTTTCTTCGTACGGCCGGGCAACTACCAACTCCTTTTCCTCACCCCGCCGGGCAGCCGCTGGGAGGTAACCGCCCCCCACAAAGGCGAGGATAACTTAGACAGCGATATTGACACCAGTACCCACCTCACGCCTATCTATACCATCTTCACCGGCATAGACAACCTTTCGATAGACGCGGGCTTCTACCTCGGGTGCGACAACGTCACCGATCCCGGCTTGATCGGCCACGATCAGGTACTTTGCGGGCCGGGGCTGGACCCCTCTCCTATCCAAAACCTGCGCACGCCCTCCGGTGGAGAAGGCGACCTGGAATACGTCTGGATGTTCTCCTACGTGGACGGCGTTTTCAATACGACCACGTACCAGCCCGTCCCCAACAGCAATTCCCCTACGCTGGACCCGGGGCCATTGGATCGCACCGCCTTTTTTGTGCGCTGCGTGCGCCGCGCTGGATGCAGTACGTTTAAGGAACCTTCCCCCGTCAAAGTCACGGTAGAAGACAAAGCAGCCGCCCGGATACTGGCCAGCACCTACTACTGCCAGGACAGGCCCATCAGCGTCAAAGTAGAGACCAAGACCACCTCCGCGTATGTGCGCTGGACGTTTACGGTCACTTCCGGGCAATTCTCGGTCAGCCCGACATCGGCCCTGGGGCAGGTAGCTACCCTCACGGCCAACGGCTCGGGCACCGTGGAAGCGCGCGTATGGGTTACCGAAAACGGCTGTACCATCGAAAGCCGAAAGACCTTCAACGTGACGACCAGTCCGGCCTATTGCACGTCGGGAGATGGCCTGCTCACCCTGAACGGGCTCATGGACGAAAACCATCAGGTAAACCTTCGCTGGCGCATGCGGGAAGATTTCCTGGATTACACCTTCCGCATAGAACACGCCCAGGACGGGGAGCGCTGGACGCCCATGCAGGAAACCAGCCGCTATATGGCCCAGGACAATGGGTTCAACTATTACGAATACCGCGGCAAAGCCCCGAACTACGGCCTCAATTTCTATCGGGTCATCGGAAAGGACGGCTTTGGGAACACGTTCCAATCTAACGTGATTTCTTTTGCCGCCCGCATGGAGTCCTCTGGCATGGCGCACCTGTACCCCAACCCCGCTACGGACCAGCTCACCCTCGACCTGCTGAGGGATTTGCCCGACGGCACCGCCCCGCAAATCGAGATTCTGCAGCCCAACGGAAGACTCGTCCGATCGTGGAACCTGAAGCCGGGGCAAAAGCAAGAACACATGGACTGCAGCGAATTGCCGGCAGGTGTCTATTTCTTACGCATAAAAACAGCAGAAATGCCCCAGGAAATCCTGAAGTTTATAAAAAGGTAGCCTAAAAAACAGATAATTGCGCAATAAATCGAAGTTTTCCGCAATTTTGTATAAGCTTATGAGGGGTCGGCAAGGAGGAAAAAGGGCCTTTTGACCCCGCCATAAGTCTTGTACACACTACTACTTACCGGGTGTCCTTCAAAGTACTGCAATCGGTCTGGAAACCATCCAAAAACCTCCTGTTGATCCGATATTTTGAAGGACGCCCCAACTTACCTGCGAGATGCTGAACAAGGAACCCTTACTCGATTTGTTGCGCACCAATACCGTTTCGCGGTATCTCGCGCGCAGAAGCCAAAACCCGTTCATCTCAAAGCTCCGAGAGCTGCTGAATTCCCTGGGGTTTGGAAATGAAGTTCAATGGGGGCGCCTGGGCCCTTCCGACTATTTTGGGAATGAGACAACTGCCGGGGTACGGGCGTTTTGCGCCCGCAACCGCATTCCTTTCGACGGTATGAATGTGACGGCAGTCATCCTTTCAAAGATGATACAGCGCCAGGACGCGCTGGAAGGGCTCACCTTACTACAGCGCTCCCAAAAGGCCCAAAGCCTGCAAGCCGCCTTTAATTTGTCGGATCCACTGAACTACGGTGCCCAGCAGTTGAGCATCCTTTTGGAAAACCTGGACATTTACGAACCCCACATCGGTACGGGGCTGCGGGTGTATGCGCAGCAACGCGGTATTCCGTATTTGAACAATCAGCTCAGCGACGAGATTGCCCGCTCCCTGATCGCGGATTTATCCCCGACGTACGGGGATCTGCTGAATCTCCAAACGGCCCCCGATACGTTGGCCAACCCATCGCCCGAACTGCTGCCCATACGCGACGGCCTCAAAATCGTGGAACAAGACATGTATGTGACGGTGAGCGATGGCAGCCGACAGATAGACTTCCGCAAGCACACACAGGGCGGCCTTTTCACGGTGGGGTATCTCTCCATAGAGCGCTTTGTGGACGGTAATCAGGTCAAACTAGGCCAACTGTTCAACCTGACACCAAGTGCACTAGCTGTTGTAAAAGCCGTAGCCGAAAACGAGGGCAAGCTCGACGGCATCAATACCTACGATTCCGGTTTCCTGAGTTTTGGCATTTTTCAATGGAACCTGGGTTCCCGGGAAGCCAGGGGGGAACTGCCTGCTCTGCTCAAAAAAGTCAAGGCGCAGTACCCCGCTACCTTTAGCACCTATTATAATGCCTTTGGCATAGACATCAGCGAGGACACCGACACTACGCTCGGCTTCATAACCTTCAATGGGGCGGTGGTCAATATGTCGGACTACAAGAACCAGTTTCGCGAGCCCAAATGGGCCTTCCGCTTTTGGAGGGCTGGCCAGGAACCAGAAGTACAGGCTATACAAGTAGAGCATGCCATAGGGCGCCTCAAAAATTTTTACTGGAAACCGGAGTACGCCATCTCAGGCTACAGCCTGAATCAGATCATCACCTCATCGTTCGGCGTAGCACTTCTCCTCGACAACCACGTCAACCGGCCGGCATGGGTGGGCAAGTGCCTGGAACTGGGTATCCAGCAGAGCGGGGTTCCCATGGCTCCTGAAACCTGGGGCGACCAGGAGGAGCAGCGCGTACTGGCTGCTTACCTGAACGTGCGGGAGACATACCAGGAGAGACAAACCAGACCCATGACGGAATCGCGTCTGCGGGCAGAAAAAATCTATCGAAAGGTACAGGAAGGAAAGTTGTCTGACCGACGGGGCTCATTCCAGATTTCCGAAATGGCTATGCGCTCCACGGATACCGCCCCTACGCCCTACGACTTCCCTGCCGGGCTCAACCGCAGTGGAAGTAAAAACGCGGTACTCCCCCCTCCTTTTTACGCCCCTCAGGATTATCCTGTCCTGGAGAATGAGGAAGACTGGGAGTAGGCTTGCCCCTTTTTAGCGGCCTTTGAATTCGGGTTTCCTCTTTTCTACAAAAGCAGCTGCTCCCTCCCGAAAATCTTCGGTAGAGGTAGTCGCCCCAAAGGCAGCTACTTCTTCTTGAAAGCCATCTACCCCTGCGGAGAAATACGCGTTGACTGCTTCGATGGTTTTGGCTACGGCAATGGGTGCTTTGGCCTGGATTTTTGCCAATAAGGCACGGGCTGCTTCCACTTCTCCGCCCGCAGGCACCACGGCGTTGACCAATCCGAGGCGCAGTGCCTCCGGTGCATCTATCCTATCCGCCGTGAGCAGCAACTCCATGGCCTTTGTTTTTCCGACATATTGGATTAGCCGTTGTGTGCCCCCATATCCGGGAATGATACCGAGGTTGATTTCGGGCTGGCCAAAAAAAGCATTTTCCCCGGCGATACGGAGGTGGCAGGCCATCGCCAGCTCACAGCCGCCGCCGAGGGCAAAGCCATTCACTGCGGCCACGACCGGCACTGCAGAACGTTCGATGAGGAAAAAGACATCCTGCCCCTGTTTAGCCATACGCATGCCGTCTTCTCCCTGCATATCCTGGAATTCCTTGATGTCGGCACCTGCCACGAAAGCCTTTTGGCCGGCCCCGGTCAGGATGACGCCCCGGATGTTGCGACCTGGAATATCTTCGGCGAACAGCGTACGCAGTTCGGCCATAGTTTGGCGGTTCAGGGCGTTCAGGGCACGCTCGCGGTTGATGGTGACCAACAGTATGCCCTGTGATTCATCCAGTAGAAGATTTTCGTAGTGCATGTGGTTTCTTTTTAAAAGAGGCTTATCAGAATCGCTTACTTGTTCAACACGATCATTTTGCGCGTAGCCGTATGTGTACCTGTAGTAAGAGTATAGTACAGAACCGCTGCGCCCGTCGCCCCCTTCCGGAGTTGGGCGTCTGACACCCGGATGGCGTTCATGCCTTCGGGGTATTTCCCCTCTTGCTGGAAGAGGGTGCGCCCCGATGCGTCTTGTACCGTCAAGATGGCTTCCCCTGTTTCCGGCATCCGGAAGCGGAGCAGGGTTTCGCCGCTGAATGGGTTAGGTTCGTTCTGCAGCAGTTGGAAGCCGTTTTCCACCGGGATTTCCTCCACTTTGGGGAATGACAAAGACACTTCGCCTACATCGCCCTGTGCATAGAACGCAGCCGCGGGCGTGACCCGGTCGCTCAAGTACAGCATATCTTTTGCCGCTCCCACCGACCCGGCCCTCAGCAAGAGGGTGAAGAGACGGCTCGGGGACGACTCCTTTTCTTCTTCGGATGGAGACCAGGCCACTGTCAGGGTCTTATCGGTCTCGAATATTGCGAGTCCACTTTCCGCAACTGCCCCGGGCTCTATCCCTACGAAATCGAAAGAGGGGAAGTGCAGCGTGAATTGCAGGGCTTCGACCGCTCTCAAATCGGCATGAAAAGGAAGCGAATAGGTCTCCCCTGCGCGAACCCCAACATCGGGGCTTTTGATATCCAGTATTTGGGCGCTGCGGGGTGAGGCCGTACTGCTCGCATTGCCGTTGAGGTCGCCAATTTTAATCCCGATGAATTCGACAGTCA
>VFQS010003088.1_pt1 | contig 12938 bp, 17 predicted proteins | sample 3512361 | NCBI WGS metagenome assembly VFQS01 (sample SAMN10412375, study PRJNA504923) | tailings metagenome | isolation source: Relicate 1 Philex TSF3 active mining | place: Philippines
CCCCAAAACCCCAAAACCCCTTATGTTATAAGAAAATAGAGTAGATAACTTTTTATTTGAGAAAATATGTAAAGTAAGTCTAAAGTTCATCAAAACCTGCACAAGTTTTCACAAGGGGTGATTACTTGGAGGGAGAACCAGACCATAAATAATAAGACGACTCATCAATTGTCGGTCATACATAGAAGTGCGGCACCTCTACGGATCCAGTAGTCCTGTGGAACCTCGCTGGGTAGTGAGAGGAACAGCACGAAGTTAGTTGAGTGGCCAGTTGTACTCAACTCACCAGCTCTCAATGAGGTCTTGTAAAGAGGGCAAGTGTAAGCTTTTTCTTCAACCAAGTCCTTGTCAATGATTGGCTCGAGCCAGATGACTGGCATTCTCACTATAGGAGCCTTAGGGTCGCTATCTTCGACAGACTTCTTCTTGAAGTCCCACTTTGCACCTTGGAAGAACAGTCCATGAATGTTCACACCATCACTAGGTGATTGGTTGATACCATCATCGAAGCAGTCCAAGATGTGAGTCTTGAATGCAAGGGTATCAATGGGAGTTGCGGTCTTTCTTGCATAGGTCTGGAGGGTGGCAGTCATGAAACCTTGTGGGAAGAAGAAAGAGGGAAGCCAGTAGGTCTTGGGAGGTCCATTGTAAAGCCACGAGGAGATGAACTCAAGACGAAGTAGCAAGTCGGGCACCCAGGAGCTCAAGGGCTTTAGCGAAGGATAACCAGCTTTCACCCACTGAAGAGGTACTTTGTTGTTCAAGAAGTCGTTGAACATCATCTCAAGCTCCATTGACATGACTACAGTGCCCTAGATAGCCTTGTCCAAGTTGATAAGAGTACTCTTCATGACTGAGAGAAGTTTGTTGAATCTATCGATTTCTTGTCCAACGAAGACACCAAGAGAGTTCATGGCACCACTTGGAATTATTTCGAAAACTCTGGGATCTGCTCTTCTCTTATCCATAGCCTTAGGAAGTTTTCCAACAATATCTCTAGCCATATCCTAAACAATTTCTTCAGTAGTTTTGACAACTTTTCCACCTGAAATTCTTGGCTGAATAGAAAGAATTGTATCCATAAATTCGTTGACAGTCTTCTGCTCGAAAGCAATATTGGCATTAGGATGGAGTCCGAAAACCTCAGGATCGTCTTCTAAAGGAAGATTGTTTAGGTATGCTTTAGTATCTTCGAGCTTTCCATCTGTAGGAGCATAATAATGCTCAAGTTTCGACAACTTATAGTTGTCATTCATGATCTCTGCACAGAAATAGCGCTTTAGAAGTGCCTTAATTGTTCTGACATCCTTATCATCTGTAACACGACCACCATAGTTGACTTCTGCAACAATATAGTTTAGAGCAGCATAAGGAATATCAGGTTGTTCATCCAAGTACATTTTAAGTTGAGTCTTGGAAGTTACAAGATCTGAATTCATCCACTCATAAGCGATATTCCAGCCGATGGCTCCATACTTTCTGCGTTCCAGGATAGAAGCATGGAAATAAGCAAGTGCGAATAAGAGTTTCTTGTACTCTTTGGGCTTGGTGCAGCTCTCGTAGTCCTCTGGAGTGATATCATTGAAGGTACCTTTCAAATTTGCCTTGAGACCCTTTGGAGGTTCATTTGTAATCTTGATACCACTTTGAAGGACTGGTACTGGGAAATTTCTATCGGGCATAGATGTCAACCAAAGACGATACTCGGGATTCATCGTTGCCTCATCTTAGCGCTCTTGAATCTTTTCAAGTTCAGGCATCCAACTGACTGAAAGATGGCAATTCTAAAGACAAACCCAGTCTCCATTTCTATGACCGCCCTCGATAAGCTTTTCGGCGATTCTTCCTTGACCTTGGCCCAAAGATATAATTTTGAGTCTCTAGTCCATTCCCTTCGATTTAGCCAAACCGAGAAGATAGGTGATAGGATCAGCACCTGGAGAAAGGACGAAGATAATAGGTGTAGTGTTCTGAGAATCGTTATATGCACCTTGCAAATCGAAAGGAGGGCTTTCAATATACCTGTGACCAAGTTCCTTCTTGACGAATTCCTTAATACCATAAATTAGCTTCTCGTCTCTTAAGACCTTGAGGATCATAAGTTTTTGGAACTGAGTGCACTTTTCTTCATAACCACCTGGTAAGGGGATGAATTGTGGCTCCTCAGATTTGAGGATATCTTGCCATGAGACAGCATCAACTATAAAATTTTAGATGGTTAAAAGGCTGACTTACCTCTATCTTTGAATGAGTTAGTGATTCCTTGGAAGTTCTGGTGGCACTCTTCGAGACCAAGAATCTTCTTAAATACTGCTTCGCTCACATAATCAATGTCCTTAGGTATGTGAGAGTAATCAGTAGCTGATCCTCTGAGGAAAAAGTTCCACTCGTCAACACTGATGTTTTCACTTCTCTTAAGGATGCTTGAAGTGTTGAGGAAAGAATAGAGAAGTTTGCTTCTTTCGAAGAGACCTCTGCAAATGTTGGTGTAGAAAGATTCTGTCACGTCGTTGATAAGGATTTCTAGTCTCTGCTCAAGGACATCACTCTTCTCTGATTTCTCTAAACGACGTCCGAAGAGACGAGAGAAGAATTCAAGTGAATACTGATACATAGGGTCGATCAAGGCAAGATCTGCAATGACGAAATACAGAATAGAGCCACGTCTCGCAACAGGACGGTAAGATTCCCTATTCTTAGTAATCAAAATAGCTGTCTGCTCTGCCTCAGCCATGCGCTCATTGATTGTGATGGAAGTTTGTTTACTCTGATCAAGAGTAATGATAAGCTCTTCATCTTCAAGGATGTCATCTCCTGCCTCAGAAACCAACTTCAGAATTTTGTCTTCTAAATCTTTCAGCTATCTCTTAAAGTCACTGAGTTGAATAACTAGCTGATCCTTCATTTACTCAAGTTCAGGTTGCTCATACTTTACGACGTCTACAAGAAGTTGATCCTCGAGACCATCGGGGGTCACAGTAAAGTTTATGATACAGACCTTGATACAAATTTCAGGCAAGTAATGAGGATTTGCTAGCTTTGTAGTAATGAAGAACTTGAAGTCGTTATTGTAGGTGACCATAGTATCACCAAGACGAATAGCCCATTGACCAGACACTTTGACCAAGTTCTTGATCAAAAGAGGCTCTAGTGAGGGATCCAAAGTTTCCTCAATATTTTCAAGCAAAACAGGTAGTCCATTTCTGATACTGTCCTCAATAATTTTGAGGAATTTGGGATTAGAAAGCTTAATGACATTTATTTTATTCTCTTTCTCCATACTCTTTATCCATTTGTTAGCTTAACTTTGTGGATCAATCATAAGAGGCCATCTCTTTGCCTAGCTTACAATAATACCATTTTCAATTGATAGAGAATCAGCAGGGAGTCCCTTAATACCCCACTGTCTTATCTAGACTGGATCTCCAAGAATACGCTCAACAGTGAAGTCATTCGAATAAGGTATCTTTTTTTCAGTGCACACCCCCATCCACTCTTTAAGGAGAGATTCTCTGTACTTTGAAGTAAACGTGCCAACATATGATATAAAACCAGCGGCTAAAACAATATTTCCAATCAAGTTGATAAGATCAACTTCAAGAACCTTCACAGTTTAAGTCCATCTGCTAGCCTCGTCGGCAAGACCAACAACTAATTTTTCAGCACGGTTGAGCTGAACTTCAATTTTAGCCTTATCGTCATTTAGCTGCTTCAACTTTTATTTGCTTCTTTCCAGGTTGGCATCTAAAGCAGCAACTTCATCCTGAACCTTCTTAAGTGAGGCTTTCTTTTGAGAGAGCTCTGCATCGGCAATCTTAAGTTCGCCTTCAGCCTTTGCAAGTGACTCTTGCTTGGGCTTGATAATCTTAAGCACTTCAGAGTAGTTATCAATAGCACGAGCCCAGAGACAGAGTGACTCACCAGCTAGTGATTTCTTCTTAATCAGCTCAGGCAAGAAGCGAGGATCCTGAGTATATTTCTTAAGCTTCTTGAGCTTGGAATCCTTAATGTTATCCTTATTGAAAGTCTTCAGTGATTGGATGAAGTTTTCTGGCTGATTCATCAATTTTTTACCTTCATCCCAAGATTCAGGCTTATCTAGCAGGAGGCAAACTGCTGATACAACTAACACAATATCCTCAGCTGGCTTGGCATAAGATTTCATTTCGACGATATCTTTTTTGTCAAGAGTATCAAGAGCGGCAAGGGCACTCTTGTAGATCGGCATAGCCTTTGCGAGCTCAGCCTCGCAATCAGTTTTGATTACCATGACCTCGTTGTACAGTTTCTGAGCAGCAGCCTCTTCAACTGCAGTCATTTTGGCTTGCTCATCAGCAATCTTCTTTTATTCATCGAGCACAACCATGAGTTTCTCTGTCTCAACAGTCTTCTCGTCTATCTTAGGTCTTAGCAAGATCAGCTCTGCTTTCATCTCATCGACCATTTTATTGGTATCAGCGAGTCTTTTTAGACCACCCTGATACCTTTGGATCTTTACTGGTACAATGTTTCTCTGAACCTTGAGCATCTCAATATAGGTCTTGATCAAGTCCAAATATGAGGTTGGTGTTGTGTAATTTCTACGTCTCAACTCAGCATAGTATCTCTCAGAGGCCTGAGATACGGAGTTATGGATTGCCACAGACATTGTGCAAAGAGGGTCCATATACTCTTGAATTCCAAGTTAGACTTCGTTAATAGAGTATTGTCTATGGGCCACTGAGTATAGAGCCTCAGATGGCCAGGGATTGTACCAATCGATTGTGCAGCAATTAATGATTGAAGGGAATTGTCTGCATCTGTTTCTGAATTGTTCTCCAACTGGTGAGAAAGCAAGCACGATGTGCAAATTTTCACGGCAGAGCTGGACGAAATAAGCAAGAATTTAGTCTCTGCTATCTCCTTTTCCAACTTCTCTTGCTTTTGAACCAAGCTCATCAATAATAGTAGCTTTTTCATCAGGAGGGAACAAGTTTGGAACTTCACCACTGTTAAGCAGATTGTTGATATCTTCAAGGAATGATTCCTTGACGATTTAAGTGTCGGAGAAGAGGAAAACTTGAGGCTCACAGTCAACACCAGACTTCATTAAGAGCTTCTTAATATCTTCGTGGAATTCCTTCTCTCTGTAATTCTTGGTAATTTCAATTGAGAAACTCTTCATTCTGTTCATACTGGCAGCGAGGCGGGCCATTGATTGACGACCTGAACCACCAACTCCAACCAACAGAGCATTACCTCTCTGTTGTCTGAGGACACGAGAGACTCTTGACAGATGTTGAATACAATCACTGAAGAACACAAGATTCATGGGGGAATTATCAGCATTGTAAAGTTCAAGGCATTCATCAAGCTTGGGAATAAGTTTATTTGTCTCACTGAGCTTAACGTACTACGATCCATTCTCATAGTCACCGAAGAGAACATCCTTATAATTCTTGATATCCCACCCCATGTCAAGGTAAGACTCCATGAACTCATGAGTCAAAGTGTTGAATTTGGTTCTATCGTTATCATCGATCAAGCGATCACGGAACACTCTGAAAGTCTCGTGCAACCAAAGATATATCAAATAATCTTTGTTTGTCAAGTTCTCTAAGTCAATCATGAGCATACCCTGAATGACCTTTGAAAGATCTCTCAAGTTGAAAGTGTAGTGGCACTTTGTGGGAGTGGGCAGGAAGTCATTGATTGTCTTCAGATAGATCTCGACTGAGGCTTAAATGATGGGCTCGGCGAATATGTTCAGGCCAGAGCCGTCATTCTGGTCCAAGAAACCCTTCAAAATAGCGGTGAAGATGGTTCTCATGGAATTGGCTGAAAGGTCTGGGATCCAAATCATGCTGAAGTGACGGAAAAGTCTGGGGGTGACCTGGTTACGACCACCACCTGGGGGGCCGCAAGCGCATACAAACTTTGTATCCTTTACCTGCTTAAAGATTAGTTTCTTGGTGTCATAGAAACCAGTTTGATCGATAGTTTGTCTGAGCAATTCGCAAGGAGGTTGAGAACCGTAAGTATCGAGTTGAGGCATGTTCAGATCATCGATGAAGAAGATCATCTTCTTACCACCAGGCGGTCCAAGCAGAGTCTTTCTCTTGGCTTCAAGGTTGCCTTCAAAGGCAGCTTGCAAGTTCTGAGTGGAAGTCTTTCCAGAGAAATTGACAAATGCGCTCACATACTCTTCCGGAGTGTTGTTCAAGAAGTCCTTGACAATGACTGACTTACCAACACCGGTCTCACCAGTTATGAGGATGTTGAAGTTGTTGAAGCTCAGAGTTTGCAGCAAGAATTTGTACTTTACTGTATCAGCTGTTGGGACGAGAATTTCGAAGAAACTCTTTCTCGGGTCAAACGTGAAGTCAGGTATTTGTTCAGTCCATGGGGCAAACTTGGTCATTGAATCAATACCATAGTCATAGACGTCGCCATCAGGGAACTCGGGTAAGATGTTTAAGATCTCTGCCTTAATTGTGTCGCTGAACTTCTTGCGAGATGAGTCATGGAGGTTAGCTCCAAGTGACCAAATAAGAGAGAAAACAATATAGGTAAGAACCATCTTCTCTGGGTAAACTGCTGTCTTTTTCAGTTTTTCGAGAGTGTCTTCAGTCATAAAGGCCTGAATCATGTTGAGGCATGAAGCTACAAGGTTCACGTTCACTGTTTCAATAATTTCTTTGCAGTTCTCTCTCACAAATGGTAACAGTTTTGTGAACATGCTCTCAACTTGTTTAACAATAAGGTCAAGGAATTGTGCTGGGATAATTTCAGTTTTTTGCTCATACCAAGTTTTGATCAAAGGTTCCCAACCGAGATGAATAGGCTCCATGTAGACCATACCACAGCGAGATACAGTAGCGGGAGAAGCAACTCTTAGATCTTGTACTTCGAACATCATTGTGCAAGTATTAGGCATCTTGATACGTTGTCCATTAGGAAGGCAAAGCATCTTGTTATCATCGAGCACAGTATTCATGTTCTCAATCCAAAGAGCATCGACTGGACCATCAAAATTGATCCATCTCTTGGCATCAGGCTTATCTCCTTCAAGAGCTGCGACTGCGTCTTTGAAAAGTTTTGAGACTAGACCTTCTGTCCATTCCATAGTCAAGAGATTTGTTTCTCCGAAAAGTTCTCCCATCGTAACAGCCTTTGGATTCAAGGTATCAATGTGAACTTGCTTGTACCAAGGGTCAGCGATTCCATCACCATGAAGTTAAGTCAAAGCTTTGCCAAGAATCTTGCTGCAAGTGGTCTTGCCAGTTCCTGTCACGCCGACAAGCATGACTCCATGTCTGACAATCATAGTTTCAAGCAGTTGAATAACTTTCTTGATGTACTTGGGAGGCGTTTGGAATTTAATTTTTCTGAGTTGATTCTCAATAGCAAGCTGAAGTTTACCATAATCAATGAACGGCACCTCGACACCGGGAAACAGATCATTAACGATACCTTCAAAGAGAGGAAGATCGTGCTCTAAAAACTTGGGAACGTTAGAATCTCTCATGGCTCTGATAAGCACAATGTTCTCCTCAACTGACGGATCCTTTCTACGCAAGGAACCGGCCATGACTAGCACTGACTTGACTGCTCTCATACCGAAATCATAATGATCTTGCTTTGAGAGTTGCTCAGATGAGAGCTTATACAAGTTGACCATTTTTCTGGCAAGTTCATCAGCTGTCACGAAACCTTCAGAATAAAGAATGATTTGAGCGATCAATCTGTAGTCGGGGATCATCATAGCCACAGGTCTGAAGAGTGCCTTGAGGTTATCAGGAAGTTCAGTTCTACCAGCATAACCGGGATTCATAGTGATGAAGACTCCAAAACGTAAGTTTAGGGGCATCATTTTCTCACAGAATTCGAATTCAGTTTATTTTGCTCTGATAGCTGATTGAATAGTCAAAATCTGCTGGGCAATAACTGAAAGCACTTCAATATTAATTCTGTTAAACTCGTCGAAGCAAGCCCAAGCACCACCTTGAGCGAGTCCAGAGAAGAACTTCTCCATCATCTTAACGTCAAGACCGTCTGAGCAATTGAACACAACGCACTGTACTGCGAGGGCCTTAGCAAGATCCTTTGTAGTTTCGGTCTTTCCTGTACCAGCAGGTCCTGCTGGAGCACCACCATAATTCATATGGAGAGCGCCGGTCAAAGTCATATAGCACTTATCGGTAAGAGGGGTGATCACAAGACGGGGACCGTTTCCGAGGTATTCATAACCATATCTGAATCTTGTATTAGTTTAGCGAGCAAAGCAATCAAAAATGTCTTCCTCTACATTTTCCCAATAATATCTGAGCTGCTTTTGCCATTCGAAATCATTCATTGTCTCTACTCTACTTTTGATCATTCCACGCACGACTTCTCTTGCGTGCACATCGATCACAATCAGTGCACCCATTAGAGTTCTCTGTTATCCAGTAAGTTCACCTCTTACTAAGTCGACCATTTTGTTGATCTGAAGGACAGAAAATTGAAGGAACTCCTCAAGAGCCTTTCTATTTTTCCCCTTCATAATCTCAGTAATTGCAGCTGTGACACCAGTAGTCCACATGATTTGATCAATAGTGATAACTGGTTGAGCGGGGTAGTCAAAGAGCCATTAGTTTCTCTCAATGCCATTAGCAGGGTATTCTTCAAGAGATTTCTTTGTGATGTCCCATAAAGTGGTGATCATCATTCTCTCAATATCCTTGAGCCAAAATTCGACATTGCCCTCAGCTTTTACACCGCCAGAAAATTCAACATATTCAAGCTCGGCGCTCCACATGCCAACAATATCTCTTGAATTTTTAACAGGAGTAAATTCTATCTTTAAGATGCTATCAAAGCACTTGCGTAGGAAAGGCTGTACAGCTTGAACATTTCTAGTTTAAGACAAAATTTCAAGCAATTCATCGTTTGTCAAGAAGTAGAAACGAGCGAAGGCAGATCTTTTAGTTTCGAGATAATCTTCAAGAGACTTTTGAATATCTTCGAGAGTTTTGTTGGAGTTTTGGAAACGGCCTAACAAAAGAGGGTTCTTTGTGACATTGAATATTTAAGGATAGCCTTTGTATAGCTTCATATGATCTTTCCAGAACTTATCAACAGCTTGGAAAAGCTTAGCTTCTTGAGGTAGCTGCTTCTGGATATCCTCCGCATTGAAGATATTTTCGAGATACATCCATTGACGCTGGAAAGTAAGCCATTCATCGATAACATCAGCAATGTAGCCCAAATGTTTTTCCCACATTTCTACGGCACCTCTAATTTCAGCAACGAACTTAGATCCCATCATGGTCTGAATACTCATCTGATTGTCTTCAAGTTGGACAATAGTGTCTTCAATATCACCAATGATGAAGCGATCTTTTGAGTCTCTGTAAGGCATAACAGTGAATAGAGCTTGAGACTCCCAGAATCCTGAAATTTCACTTAGTTGAGCGTTAATTGTAGCTTCACCGCTTGCAAATGAAGAAATTTCCTCAACTTTTTCGAATTCCAAATCAATCTTGAAATCGAGTAAAGTTTTGAGATTGAAAGCGTTTAGTGCTGGAGTCTGTTGACCGATAAGACCGAAAATTTTTTCCCAGTGCTTCTGCTCAAGAGCTCTGTTACCAAGGGCCAAAATCAAATTATTGTTCACTCCAAACTCTTTGACTTCCTATCTCAACTACTCTAAGACTAAATCGTTGTTGTCTCTTCCTAGTTGTTGCTTAAGGAATAAGTTGTCTCTGTCAAATTCTTTAACTTGAGAAACAATCTCTTCAGCGTCCTAGTCACGGAACGCTTTAGTGAGCCACAAATTAGACTTCTCTCTGAATGTCTTTAGGTTGTTCCAGAGTTTGTATCTGACATCGTATTTTTTCTGGAAGTCATTGAGCTCCTTGATTTCAACAGGAACAATATCAAGAGATTCTTGATATTGCCTGTATCTAGTAAGCTTGCCCACAGTATCATCAAAGTCTTTCTTGATTTTGAGGATAATCTTTTGGGCATCAGCTGGGTCAGTGTCTGGGTTTTAAAGTTGCTCTCCGGACAATTTCTCCATGTGCTGAGCGATTTTGTCTCTCTCCTCTTGGATTTTGATCTCAACTTCACTAATGTGGCCATCTTTGCTCTCTGATACAAATCCCTCACTCTTCTGCAGCAAGTCTTCTATATCAATGATGAGATCGGAGATTTCATCGATTTTGTTTTGAAGGACTCCAAGTTAAGTTGAGAATGCCTGATCCTCACGAGATCTGAACTTTTTAAGAGTCATATTCATCTCTTCGAGACGTTTCTTTTCATCAATCAGATTATCTTTCTGATTCTTGCACAACTTGAGGTTATTGACGTAGTCAACGAAATTCTGAAGAGTGTGTGCAGGCTTTCCAAGAGTAACCTTAATCTTTTCGAGAGCACTGAAGATGTCTTTACCCTTCTGATTAGTCAAGTCAAAGAGGTAACCTCTGATGTTGCTCTGCTCTTTCTTAACCTTACCACTCAAGGTATCTCTCAAGCCTTTACCCATTATGTTGATGAAACCTTGTTGGTATTGAGTGCGAATGTTTGATGTGATGATTTTATCCCAGTTAGAAAGGCGGTCGAGCCAGGTCTTGATTGAGTCTAGCTCACCTAGTTCAGGCTTTAGGTCCTTCTCAAAGTTCTTTTGAGTGAACTCGTGCACGTCTCTGCAGTTTTCAATCTTTGAGACGTCAGCTGATAGAGCCTTGAAATCCGAATCTATCTTCTAAGAGATGGCCTCTCTAGCAGTACGGCATCTGAAGGACTCAGCAACAATCTCCTTAAATTTGCCGCCACCGTCAGAAATGAGCCCCTAAATGAACTGACTGAAGGGAATATGAGTTATCACACGATAGATCTCGTTGGCAACATTCTCCATCTCATCAAGCAACTTGTTGAAGCTGCTGATGAACTCCATCTTAGTAGGATTGTACAATAGACCGAGTTCCTTTGAGTCAAAGTTGACCTGAGTGTTGATATTGTACTTCTTGGTAGTGTTCATTTCATAAAGGATAAGCTCAATTGATTCCTGGTTGATTTTGACTTGAGTTTGAGTGACCATGTAGTCAATGAGGCGGATAAATGTTCCAAGACTATTGTAGTTCTTGCGAGCAAGTCTGAGAACTCTAGCTTTCAGCTCGTCCTCTTGCTTTTGAAGGACCATGGATTTGTTTTTGTTGGCTTGTCCCATCTTAGCATGCTCCATGTCTTCTTCTTCTCTCAAAGATCGACTCTCAGAGACAAGAGCAACCATTGCCTCAAGTTTCTTGATGATTTCATCAACTCTATCATTGTAGTGCTGCTTAACACACCCAGGACGGTCAGCTCTTTCCATCTTCTACTCTTCCATGAAAGGTTCTAGCTCAAATGAGCGCTGGGTATACTTGGGGACACTGAAAGTCTTGACTGAGCCCATTTCAAAAAGGGTCTTGTTGATGTCGAGGAAGGAGTTCAAGAAGGCTGGGCGAGCATAGATTAAGTTGTTGGCAAGGTTCTATCTTGTCCTGTTGTACATCTTGAAGCGAACATTGCCTTTCCAAAGGCCAAATACTTTACCAATAAGGTAGTGCTTGAAGTATTTCATTGAAGTTAGAACATTGAACATAGTTGACTGTTGCATCCAATCACTAAGAGAGAAAAACTCAGTTGGTACAGCGTCAAACTTGTTGATCTTTTTACCTGGTGCACCTTTTTCAGGGCAAATATGAACCACTCCTTGAGCTGAAACTGTAAAATATTCGTCTCTGAGCTCTTTCTCATCAAAGACGACATTCAAATCATAAGGTCTAAATAGTTGGGGTGGAACAGGAGAGCGGTTGCAGTTGAGGAACTTAATAGGGGTAGCGTTACCATGCTAAGCAAAGAAGCTAATAGCTTGCTCGCCTGATTGAATTTTCACTAGCATGTCATAGATAGGTGTTCCCTTGCGAATGAAGTTGGCTTATCTAGCAAGAGAAGCTTTGTTCTTGCCTTCATCTTCGTTATTTTCGATGATCTGGCGGAAGTCCTCGAAATCAATTGAACGGTTTTGCTCTTCTTCTTCTTGCTCTTCGTTCATATCTTCGCGTTCCTACTCCTCCATTTCAGCCTATTTAATAGGAAAGTTAAGTATTGCCAAACTTAATTTGAAATTCTCCAAATAAAATTTTGATTTAATAGAGGCCAAGAATATGGCAGTTATGCATCGTTACCCTTGACTTGGCATCACTCTTTTTCACCAAATGAATGGGACTGATTTTTTATTTAATAGTCGACTATCTACTTACCCCATACTCATCCATTCCGGCCATATCCTCATCCATCTCGTCGACTTGGCGCATCATTCCTCCTTCCATGACGTATCCGGAGGCACCAGCGTTACCTCCTTGCAGAGGAGGTAGCTGAGTGTTGTTGATCATGCCGGAGGGCATCTTCTGTGAAACGCTGGAGCTTTGCTTGAGTTGCTGCTGTTGTGCTCCGTGCTTAGCGGGCTGCTATTAATTTGAAAGCACGGGGAGAGAGTACTCGGCAAGTTCCACATCTGCGTTAAAATGGTAAAGACTCTTATAGTAAGAGCGGTCTTGGCGGGTGGAAGAAGTCGCGCCGACTGCGAAAACGTTTGATTGAGCTCCACCGCCAACTCGACCACCTGCTTTGAGCGAGTAGCCCTAAATCATACATTTAGATGGCTCTTGACTTACTTTCTTGGCTGTGTCTTAATTACTCTAATCCATATTCTTATGTGTCTGATATAGCTTTAAGTTTCCTTAATACTTAATTCAAACTGTTAAATTATAATAATTTCAATCGAAAGTGAAGATATCGACCCCCGCTTAATTACTTATGAAAGTAATTAAGCTACTGGCTCCTTTGTTTATTCATAAATAAATTTAAATTTATTTAATATGATAACTTCTGCTTATACACTCCACACATTCAGGGGTTTTGGGGTTTTGGGG
>VFQS010003090.1_pt1 | contig 12934 bp, 5 predicted proteins | sample 3512361 | NCBI WGS metagenome assembly VFQS01 (sample SAMN10412375, study PRJNA504923) | tailings metagenome | isolation source: Relicate 1 Philex TSF3 active mining | place: Philippines
CTTAATCCACTATTTGTACAAGTAACAATTAATTGCCATAGCACAGTGGTTCCTAGGGCAGGAGCAGTAGCTGAGTAATTTGAATATGTACCTGATGATGCACCAGCATTCGACCAAGTTGAACCTCCATTTGTGCTAAATTGCCACTGAAATGTTAGTCCAGTTGCTCCTGTATATCCTGTAGAAGATACTGTGTAAGAAGATCCTGGTATTCCTGCACCAGGATTAGTAGTTACTGTACCAGCGCTTGGAGTTCCAGCGCAAGCAGGGTAACAAACTCCGCTATATGTTATAGAAAGTGCAAAACCAGAATAAACTACTGAGCTATCTGACGTGAATTGAACTGTTAGGGTTTGTCCGGCAGTACCAGTGTAATTAATAGATCCTGTTCCAGAATAAGTAGCTAATAATGTTCCGCTTGTTCCAGTTCCGTTATAAATTCGTATATAATCTAAACTTTCAGTAGTATAATTTCCTGAAATATTGATTGTTGCACCTAAACCTGCTTCCAATACTGTATATCCTGAGGAACTGTTGGCGTAATCAGAAGACACACCACCATTATCGTATAATACTAAATTGGTTCCACAAGTAACGCTATTGTTTCCAGAAGATGGTACATTTTGAGTAGAAACGGAAGTGAAGCTACCGGTTGTAGACGTAGCACTTAATCCACTATTTGTACAAGTAACAATTAATTGCCATAGCACAGTGGTTCCTAGTGCAGGAGCAGTAGCTGAGTAATTTGAATATGTTCCTGATGATGCACCAGCATTAGTCCATGTAGATCCTCCGTTAGTGCTATATTGCCATTGAAAAGTAAGGCCAGTTGCTGTAGTAAATCCAGATGCAGAAACAGTATAACTAGAACCTGCATTTCCAGAACTAGGATTTGTAGTTACTGTACCTGCTGATGGAGTTCCAGAACATGCTGGAGGAGCTACAACTTGAATTGTGTAATCTTCTGCTTCTCCATAATCAAATGCGCCACAAGCAGGAGCTGGGCTGCTTAAATAAGCATTTCTGATTCGCATTCTGTAATTACCTACTGCTTGTCCGCCAGGTATTGTTATTGAGCCAAGACTAGCAGGGCTTGAAAGGTATGTTGTTGATAATACATTTTCTCCAGCATCATCAAAATCTAAATCATTATTCCAGTCAACCCATACAGAATAGGCATAGGTACTAGAAGGATGAGTTGCGTTTAAAGTAAAACTGCTACCAGGCAATTGGCTAACGAATTGTGATGTGTAATTTGTATATGCGGAAAAACCAGTTGGAGTGTTACTAATGTTTGCAATTCCTCCAGTTGTAGTTACACCACTTATGTAATAAGATGTTGAATAAGTGTTGGTTGGGATACAATAACTTGCGGGTGGTGTATAAGTAATTCTGATTTGTCCAGTACCTCCGTTACCCCCATTTCTGTCGGTATTATTTCCAGTTCTTCCACCAGATCCACCTGAACCGATATTGCCTGTGTTTCCTGAACCGTTTACATTAATTCCATTAACACCTGCATATCCATTTGTTGGTGCGGTACCTCCTGTCATTCCAGAAGCATTATTTCCATTTGTATTACCGGCACTTGATCCACTACCTCCACTAAAGTTATTTCCTGCATTCCCACCATTTCCTCCATATCTGGAAGCTAATGTTCCTCCGATGTTGCCAGTTGTAAGAGCAGTAGCTCCTGTTCCCCAGGTAGAATTTGAATTTATTGCAGCACCAGCTCCAATACCTCCTACTGCAAAAATGGTAGTATTATTATTAAACCAAGAGCCTTCTCCGTTTTGACCAGAGTTTCCGCTTCCTCCAGCACCTACAAAAAAGTTATATGTTGCGCCAGGAGTAACAGTGTAAGTTGTTCTCACATATCCGCCTCCAGCACCACCACCACCAGCAGATGGATTTCCATTTGCTCTTTGTCCACCTCCTCCGGCACCCCAAGCTTCAACAGTAATGCTTGTTACACCAGTAGGGCATACCCAAGTGCTTGCGCCAGCTGTGTTGAAAGTTTCAACTGTTTGCGAAAACGATGTAGTTCCACAAATAAAAAAAAGAAAAACTAGAAAGCTTTTCAAAATGAAAGTAATTTTTTTCATTGTAGGGTTAAGTTTTTAATTTATAGTTGTTTAAGTTGATTTTTTACAAAATTAATTTTTTTTATGAATTACACAACTTTTTTTTAAACATTTGTTAACAAAAGTAAGTTTTGTTGATAAGTATGTTATTTTTTTTGGACTAAAAATGTATTATGTGTTTTTTTATCGAATTTATGTTGCAAAAAAAAGAGCTAACAATTTGCGTTAGCTCTTCTGTAGTTATAATGCAATTATTTTTTAAAATAGAATTTTGAATGTTTTAATTAATCCATTTTCTAATGTTACTTCAATTAATAAAGCACTATTTGTTTTTGCAATATTTTTTGAAGTAAATGAATCACTGTTAATGTTGTTGAATGTACCTAAAACTCTACCAAGTAAATCATGAATTTTTACAGATTTGATATTCTCATTTGATGATAAAATGTTAATAGATTCATTTGAATAAACTGTAATTGGATTATTAACAAAATCTTCGTTTCCAAGAGTACCATTGTTGAATTTTAAAACAAATCTATTTTCGATTCTACCAGTATTTGAAACAAAATTATAAGGACTATTTCTTAAATTGTGAATAATTCCTAATTCTAAATCTTCAATATAGATATTTTGATTTCCATTCTCAAATAAGCCATCTAGTTTTGAAATGCCAATTGAGTGTATCCCATTTTCAGCAATTGAAACACCTAATCTTATTTCATCATTATTTGAGAAAGGAAGTCCTTTTCCTTGAATGTTTAATTTATTATTACTCGAAAAAGAATATAACTCAAAATTAGTTTTAACATCTAATGCAGGAGCATCATACATTCTGTCTAAGTCGTCTGTTGCGTTTGCTAAATAACCTATTAGTGTTGAACTAGATTTTGATGTTGGACTAATTAAGTTCAACCAAATTCTACTTTTTTCTTCTGTAATATTATCTGTTATATTTTCGTTTCTGTAAAATAAGTCATTTCGATAATCATTTCTTCTCATGCTATTATTGAAAATAACATTTTCATTTGTTGATGCTGAGCTATGATTCATTAATACGAAAAATCCTTGTCCTGCAGCAATGTTTCCATTTCCAATTGGAGGATTCGCACCAGTCGCATTATAAGTAACATAGTCGCTTACTGTGTAATTTTGAACAAAATCAGTATAGAATGGATCTGAAGTAGTTGATGAAGGTAAAGTACCATGAGTCCAAAATTTAATAAATCCTGCTATATTAGTATTTGTTGCTAAAAATGTATTAGCACTTATTGCAGATGGATATGGATTACCAATTAAATTCCAGTTATCATCATCTTTTGTAGCTAATGTTGCAGAAACTCCAGTACTATAATTAGCACCATCATAAGTACCTCTACTTATTGGCATATTTAGAATTCCATTATTTGGTGTTCCAACAAAGTTTTGTGTATAGTTTTGCGGAGTAGCAGTATAGTTGTCAGGTCCTCTAACAATATATCCTTTGCCTGTAACCATTGTTTCATTTGTTAATGACCAATTACCCCATCCGTTTACATTTGCACCAATTGTTGGTAACCACTTATATCGATACATTGTTGTGGAAATATTGTTTACAGCAAAGTTTGCCACAGGTGATGACCAATAAACATAATCAAGTTTTCTAACATTTACATTTCTCTTCATAGAAATTACTCCAGAATTTGCAACGTTATTTATTTGGATTAAACTTGCGGCATTCTCTACATTAAATGTTCCAGTAGCCTCAACTGTTACTCCATCTGTAATAGTTAAAGTATTATTCGATTGTATGTCTAATTGTCCTCCATTTTTAACAATTAAAGATTTGCCATAACCATTATAATAACTTCCATTAATGTTTGAAGTATTTGTGGTATTAGGAATAATAATACATGAGTTTGAAGTAGGTACAACGGCTGGTGACCAATTGTTTGGATTATCCCAATCATTGTTAACTGTTCCTTTCCATATACTGGACTTATTTTGGATTGTTATATCTTGACTAACTGCGCAACCATTTGTTAGAGTTGCGGTTGCAGTAAAAGTATAGCTTCCAGTTTCTAATTGAGCTAATGCTGGTTTTACATACACCGTAGTTGCAGGAGATCCTGAAACATAAGGTATTGTTGTTGCTGCGTCTGTATAAACATCAGGCATTGGCATACCACTCCAATTAAGGGCAGTTGATAATGGTTTTGAGCCATACAATTCAATATCATCAACAGCAGCACCATTGGCCCATGTACTTGTATAATATCTTATTCTTACTTTAAGATTGGTTTGATTTATGTAAGCGCTCAAATTATAAGTAAATGAAGTAAATCTTGTTCCGTATCCCACATCATTTGTTAGATTTCCTGAAACAGGAATCCAAGATACTCCAGCGTCTGTTGATACATCAACGGTCATTAATTCATTAGGTAAAAAACTTCCGGTAGGATAGTATCTATCAAAGTACATTCTGAATTTTAAAGTTAAGTCTAAGAATCCTGTAGAGTTAACAGTATTGGAAACTAAACCATTATCTACAGTGTAGTAACAAGATGCTCCACATGTTCCAATATCAGATGTTACAAAAGCAAAATTATTAGCTCCAAAATTTGATTGAATTGCAGGAAACCATGTTGCTCCCGATCCTGAGGGAACAAAAGCACTAGTCTTTATTTGCCATGCGGTTTCTGCATTTTTTGTTGGGTTATTAGTGTAATGAATATTGCTGAATGTTCCTAAACCACTTTCAAAGTCTTCTTCAATAAGGTGGATTAATTCGTTGTCGCCAATAGCAGTTAGAGCTACTGTAGAATTCTCCCCACAAACTTCAGTATTTGAAGTAGCAAAACTTAAAGTAGGAACTGGTTTAACTATTGCAGTTATTTTTGATCTTACAAGAGTTTCGCATGAGCCATTAAATGCAGTAACCCAATATTCAGTAGTTGAACTAATAGAAGGAGTGTTCCAAGTTCCAGTAGGTGTACTAGCTAGTAATGTTCCTCCAGTTTGATCTGAATACCAACGGTATTCTGTTGTTCCAGGAGTTCCGCTAACATTTAAAGTTACTATTCCACTTCCACAAACAGAACCATTTGTCATTGATGATATTCTGGCATCACAATTTTCAATTACTCTTAAGATGTAATCTTCTGCTTCTCCGTAATAAGCTAAATTAGTTGAACACGAATTCCATGAAAAACCTGCATCTGCACCTGCGCCATTTCTACCACTAATTCTAAGTCGTACTCTGTAATCTCCAGCAGAGATAGTTGTTGGTATAATAAACCCAAGTGTTGTTGAAGCTTGAGATGTTCCTCCGGCATCGTAAACTGTTTCTCCTGCATCTGCAAAGTCTCCATCAGAATTCCAATCAACCCAAGCTTTAATATATCCAGAATTTGGAGATTCCATGTAGATATTAACTCCTTCGCCTTTAGCTTGTATTGATTTTACAGCTAATCCAGTGTAATCTTCATATCCAAAAGGTGCTACTAATGGAAAAGAACTTGTATTTACAATATCTTGTAATGTTCCAATAAATTCAACTTTTCTGATATGATGATTTGTAGATGTTTGGTATGTAGAGTTAATTGTTGGAGTACAATAACTTGCAGTTGATGTAGTAGCACTTCCTGTTAATGGACTTGTTGTTAAATAAAGTGGACCTCCAGTACAAACAGAATTAAATGAATAAATAAAAACATGATAGGTTGTAAGTGGTAATAAACCTGTAGCTGTAAAAGAAGTATTGGTGTCATTATCAATAATTACATTGCCAGCACCTAAAGTTGCGCCAATTGTGTATGATGTTCCATTTGAAGGATTAGGTGGAGTTATGCCAGTTGTGTTTATTACAATTAAATAATTGTCTGCTGTTGGAATAGCGGCTGTAAACGAACCTGATATTGTTGTTCCAATTGGAGTTAGAGTTAATGCAGTAGGTTGAGCAGTTGGTGCAACACACGGTAGCGGTGCAATTACATTAACACTGTAATCTTCAGCCTGTCCAAAGCTATTACTATTACATGGCCCAGTAACATAAGCGTTATAATTTTTAATTATACGCATTCTAGTGTTGCCAAGTGTTGCTGTGATCGGTACGACTATGTTAGAAGTTAAAGTAATTCCATCAATTCCAGTTGAATTAACAATTGTTCCTAAATCATAAATTTCATTAGCGTTATTTCCAAATACTCCGTTTTGATCCCAATCAATATAAGCTCTTATGTAATTTGTAAAATTTCCATCTGTATTACCTTTAATAGAAATTGAGTTTGTAGCAGAACCTTGCATTACAGTTGCGGTACTACAAAAATTTTGTAGTGCGGGTGTTCCATTTACAACATTAGAAGTAGTATTGTTAATTCCTGCAAATGTAACATTAGTAATGGGTTCAATGCTTGTTGTAAAGTTTGTTGTACAATAGTTAATGGAAGTAGTATAAGTTATTTTGATTTCTCCTCTTCCTCCAGTACCACCATTTCTGTCAGTGTTGTTACCAGTTCTTCCTCCAGAGCCACCTGATCCAATATTTCCATTATTTCCCGAACCATTAACATTAATTCCATTAACACCTGCATACCCATTTGTTGGAGCAGTTCCTCCTGTCATACCAGAAGCATTGTTTCCATTTGTGTTTCCTGCGCTAGATCCGCCGCCGCCGCTAAAATTATTTCCAGCATTCCCGCCATTTCCTCCGTATGTAGAAGCAAGTGTTCCTCCGATATTTCCACTTGTAAGCGCAGTAGCTCCAGTTCCCCAAATATTATTTGAATTAATTGCGGCTCCTGCTCCAATACCTCCTACGGCAAAAATGGTAGTATTGTTATTAAACCAAGATCCTTCTCCATTTTGACCTGAGTTTCCGCTTCCTCCAGCACCTACATACAAATTGTATGTTGTACCAGGTGTAACGGCGTAAGTTGTTCTTACATAACCTCCTCCGGATCCTCCGCCACCTGCAGATGGGTTTCCATTTGCTCTTTGACCTCCTCCACCAGCACCCCATACTTCTACAGTTATGCTTGTTACATCGCATGGTGCAGTCCATGTTGTAGCTCCTGTTGTAGAGAAAGTTTCAGTTGTTTGTCCAGACGCAATATTTGTATTGAAAACTCCTAAAAAAACAAACAATAATAAAACGTAATTTACGAACTTTTTGTTAATTGTTTTTTTTAAATTTTCTGATTTGTTAGTAGCTCCAGCTAAAACAATTTTGAACGCGTACTTTTTTTGCATAAAACTTAAATTTAGTTAAACATTTGCTTGGGGAAGCTTTTGTTTAGTAGTAAGTACTATTTAAACAATTATTGAATTTATTACTAACATTGTTGGTTTTTAACTAAAAACCTGATGATAAAGTAAACATACAAATTATTTTTTGTTATTTTGAGTAATAAGTGTATGTTTTTTTGGAATAACTGTTTACATGGCAAAAATATGTTGAATTATTTCAGTGAAAAAATTTTAACGATGTAATGTTTGGTTTTTTCGTCGAAATCACATTATAGTTTTGGTTTGTTATATTTGACACATAATTCAGTAAGTTAAATCTTATAAAATTAATTTTTAACTAATTAGTAATGAAATACTTCTATAAAAATTTATTTTTGTTTTTTTATTTCTTTTTACAATAATTTGAAGTTTAATGTGTTTCTAAAAGGAAGAGATAAATTTGATTCTTAATCAAACTAATAAAGGTGTTTGAATTGTATTGTCTGCTATCAAAAATGTGTTTTTGTTATAAATTGATAAAAAAAATATTTTTTTGTTATTATTAGGTTATTTTTTTGTGTAGATTTGCACGCTACTATATTAAATTTCAGTACAATGAAAAAAAATGCATTATTATTACTTGGGTTTTTTACATGTTTTTCTGTATTCTCTCAAATTTATGTGAGTCCGAATAGTTATGTTTTTGTGAACAATCAATTTGTGTATGTTCAACAAGACATTAATCTACAAAATAATAGTAATTTCTATTTGAGAAATAATTCTCAATTATTGCAAGGGACAACTGGTTCTGGATTAAACAAAGGATTAGGTAAATTATCTCTTTTTCAAGAGGGAACTGTTAACAATTTTCAATATAATTATTGGTGTTCTCCTGTTGGAAATGCTTCGTCGGGTACAGGTAATGAGCCTTTTGGAATAACAATGTTAAATCGTCCAACTGGTTTAACTACAAGTATACCTGTTGGAATTTTACCTTCAAATAATTATAATGGTACATCGAATCCATTATCTATTGCCCCATACTGGATTTGGAAATTTGTTACTTCTTCAGCTTATTCTCAATGGGCTTACGTTGGTTCTGGTTCAACAATTAATAGTGGAGAAGGTTTTACAATGAAAGGAACTTCAGGAACAGATGCAATCATTGCTGATACAAATGAAAATGTTTCAAATAATTCTGGTAGTAAACAACGATATGATTTTAGAGGAAAACCTAATGATGGTACTATTTCTGCTGCTGTTTCTGCTGCAAATTTTACTTTAGTAGGTAATCCTTATCCAAGTGCAATCGATTTAAATTCATATTTACTTGATCCAGCAAATGCTGCAGTTATTAATGGTCAAGCTTATTTTTGGGAACAAGTAACTGTAAATACTCATATTTTGAGTCAATACCAAGGTGGGTATGGAGTTTACAATCCAGTAACGTCTATTTATACTCCTGCTGCTTTTTGGACATATGATGGTGCTGGAAATCAAACAGGTGGTATTCCTTTTGGAACAGGAAGTTCTTTCCAAAGAAGATTTTCTCCTGTAGGACAAGGTTTTATGGTTATGGGGACTGCTAATGGAAATGTTACAATGAAGAATTCTTTCAGAGTTTTTGTTAAAGAAGGTATTGCTAGTCAATCACAGTTTGCTAGAACAAACGAAAATACAAATTCTGATGTTTACAGTAACAACTCAGATTATTTTCCAGAAATACCAAATGTTGCTGGAATAGATTATACTCAAATTAAAAAAGGTCCTGCTCCTTACATTAGAATTCATGCTATGTATAATAATGGTGGTGTTCGTCCTACAACTATTGCATTTTTAGATTTTGCAACAGATGGATTTGATTATGGAGCAGACGGTCGTTCTCCTTCATCTGAGGCAGCTGAATTTTATTATATTTTAACTGATTCGCCTTATGAATATGTAGCAACAGCTGTTCAGTTTGATGTTAATAAAAGAATACCTGTAGGATTTAGATGTTCAACACCTACAAATTTTAAAGTTCAAGTAAAAGATGTTGTTGATTTTGATGCAAATCAAGAAGTTTATATGCATGATAAATTAACTGATTTGTATTACGATATCAAAAATGGTGTTTTCGATATGACATTGCCTGCAGGTGATAATAAAACGCAGTTTGAAATTACTTTTAAAAATTCAACTTTATCTACACCGTTAGAAGATGTTGATTCAATTTTCGTGGTTGCTCAAGATAATGATAACGATTCCTTAATGTTATATAATTCTCAAAATAAAGATATTGTTAGTTTAGAGTTGTATGATGTAACTGGAAAGCTTATTCTTAAAAAAGAAAATGTTGGTTCGGCTTCAGAATATAAATTTTCAACATCTAGTTATAGTACAGGAGTTTATGTTGTAAAATTAGGGACTAATGATAATTTGAGTGTATCTAAGAAAATATCTATTTACAATAAATAATTATACGCATTATTGTATATTTGAAAGCAGCTATAATTAGCTGCTTTTTTTTATGGAATCAATTAATCAAAAAATAGATTTTGCTTTTGCAAACAATATTGAGCTTTATATAAAGAGAGAAGATTTATTACATCCAATAATATCTGGAAATAAATATAGAAAGTTGAAATATAATATTAATGAAGCAAAGAAGAATGGTTGTTCAACATTATTGACATTTGGAGGTGCTTTTTCAAATCATATTCTAGCTGTTGCGGGAGCTGGTAAAGAATTTGGATTTTCAACTATTGGAGTAATCAGAGGTGATGAATTAGAAAATAAAATCATTGAAAATCCTACTTTATCAAAAGCAAAAGAATTAGGAATGCAATTTTATTTTGTAAATAGAACCATTTATCGAGATAAGGAAAATTCATTTTTTTTGCAGAAATTAAGAGAAATGTTTGGTGATTTTTATCTCATTCCAGAAGGTGGAACTAATCATTTTGCAATTAAAGGATGTGAAGAAATTTTAACTGACTATGATAAGGATTTTTTTACTCACATTACAACTGCTGTTGGAACAGGAGGTACTTTTTCAGGATTAATTAATTCGTCTAGAGCATCACAAAAACTTATTGGATTTTCTTCACTAAAAGGAAGTTTTTTGTCTGAAGTAATTCGTAATTTTGTATCGAAAAATAATTGGGAGTTAGATTGTGAGTATCATTTTGGAGGTTATGGAAAAGTCTCGGATGAACTAATAAGTTTTTTAAATTTCTTTTACAAACAATATAACGTGCCTTTAGATCCAATATATACTGGTAAAATGGTTTATGGAGTTATAGATAAAATGAATAAAAATCTGTTTCCTGAAAGTTCCAAAATTTTAATGATACACACAGGAGGTTTGCAAGGGATAAAAGGTATGAATCTTGCTTTAGAAAAAAAGAAAAAAAAAATAATAGATTATTATGAAATATAAATTAACACTATTTTTATTAGTTATTTTTATGGTGAGTTGTAAAAGTTCAAAACCTGTAATAAGAACAACTAGTAAAACTAAAATTAATGTTAATAAAAAACCTTCAACGAATACAAAAACGGTTGCAATAAGTACTTCGAATAAAGATTCAAAAAAAGATTCCGAAGAAACTTTAGAGGCAACTTCTAGTGTAAAGACTTATGCAGAAGAGGTAAAATTATATATTGATAATTTTAAAGAAACAGCCAAAAATAATATGAAGCAACACGGAATACCTGCGAGTATTACATTGGCTCAAGGAATATTAGAATCTGGTGCTGGTAAAGGTAAATTAGCTCAAACGGCAAATAATCATTTCGGGATAAAATGCCATACTGGATGGAGTGGGGAATCGGTAAATCATGATGATGATGCAGCTCAAGAATGTTTTCGCAAATACAATCATGCATCAGAATCCTATAGAGATCACTCATTATTTTTAACATCTCGACCTCGATATTCTAAATTATTCAAATTAAATAAAGGAGATTATAAATCATGGGCTAAGGGATTAAAAGAAGCAGGCTATGCTACTGATGTAAAATATCCCGATAAGTTAATTGGGCTGATTGAGCGATATGAGTTGTTTAAATATGACAATGAGGTATTGAATGAAGATTCAGGTATGGTGACAAATAATGAAGTTTTGGCATCCAATCAAGAAGAATTCTATACAATTCAGCAAGGTGATACTTTATATTCCTTGTCTAAAAGATTTAAAGTTTCTGTTGATGAATTAAAGAAGCTAAATTATTTATCAGATAATACAATTTCAATTGGTCAAAAAATAAGAATAAAATAATGTTGTATAAAAGAAGTAGTGAATTATTTGTAGAAGCAAATAAAGTAATACCAGGAGGTGTAAATTCTCCTGTTAGGGCATTTAAAGGTGTGGGAGGTACTCCAATTTTTGTTAAAGAGGCAAAAGGAGCCTATTTATATGATGAAGATGGTAATCGTCTTATTGATTATATCAATTCTTGGGGGCCAATGATTTTAGGTCACGCATACGAACCTGTTGTAAACGCAGTTATTGAAAAAGCAAAAAAAGGTACATCATTTGGTATGCCAACAGAGTTAGAAACTCAAATTGCTCAACTTGCTGTTTCAATGGTTCCAAATATTGATAAAATTAGATTTGTGAATTCAGGTACTGAAGCTTGTATGAGTGCTATTAGGTTGGCTAGAGGTTATACGAATCGAAATAAAATAATAAAGTTTTCTGGCTGTTATCATGGCCATTCCGATTCGTTTTTAATTGCTGCCGGAAGCGGACTAAGTACTTTTGGGGTTCCAAATAGTCCTGGAGTAACAGAAGGAACTGCAAAAGACACTTTGTTAGCTTCTTACAATAATTTAGATGATGTTAAGGCTTTGTTTGAAGCAAATAAAGATCAAATTGCGGCTGTAATTATTGAACCAGTAGCGGGAAATATGGGATGTATTCCTCCAATGAAAGGTTTTTTAGAGGAACTAAGAGAAATATGTAACGAACATCAAGCTTTATTAATTTTTGATGAAGTTATGACTGGATTTCGATTAGCCAAAGGAGGAGCGCAGGAATTATTAAATATTCAAGCAGATATTGTTTGTTTTGGTAAGGTGATTGGTGGAGGTCTTCCAGTTGGAGCTTTTGCTGCAAGAGAGGAAATAATGAATCATTTAGCACCACTAGGTCCTATTTATCAAGCAGGTACTTTGTCGGGAAATCCTTTAGCGATGGCAGCTGGTTTAGAAATGTTAAAAGCTCTTAATTCGGATAAAGAAATTTTTACCAGATTAGATCAAAAAACAGCCTATTTAGAAGACGGAATTCGTAAAGTGTTGTCTGAAGCAAATATTGCTTTCACAGTAAATAGAGTAGGTTCAATGATATCTGTTCATTTTGATGCTAATGCAGTATTTGATTTTGAAACTGCAAAAAATGGTGATAATGAAACTTTTAAAAAGTTTTTTCACGGGTTGTTACAAAGAGGTGTTTATATCGCGCCGTCTGCCTATGAAACATGGTTTATTACAGATGCATTAAGTTACGAAGATTTAGATTTTACCATAAATGCAATTAAAGAAGTTGCAAAGGAGTTGTAAAAAAAAGTCCCGATTTTAAATCGGGACTTTTTTTAATGTGTTAATTTATGTAATAAATCTTTTTGACTTGCAATTTTTTCCATTTGACTTGGCGTTAGAG
>VFQS010003092.1_pt1 | contig 12931 bp, 13 predicted proteins | sample 3512361 | NCBI WGS metagenome assembly VFQS01 (sample SAMN10412375, study PRJNA504923) | tailings metagenome | isolation source: Relicate 1 Philex TSF3 active mining | place: Philippines
AAACAAACTAACAAATAAAAAATTAAAAAAGTACGTTAATCCAAAATAAAATCGTACAATTTTTATCTTTATAAAAAAAAGTATTTAATGAATATTGCTCATACTGAATTTGAAAGCTTTACTTGGATTGATATTGCACAACCAGACGAAACTAAACTAGCAGCTTTAGCAGATGAATATGGACTAGATTATTTCTTAATTAAAGATAGTTTAGAGCGAGGACATTTACCCAAAATCGAAAAGCTACCCAAATACACCTTCATCATATTAAGAGCATTTTCTCCATCCAAAAACGGAAGAATTACCAATGTGAATGAACTATCAAATAAGATTGCTTTTTTCTACAATGACAAACAAGTGATCACTATACACAGAGCAAATTTTGAATTTATAAAGGAAATCAATAACGAAATCCAATTTGTTAACGCTGAACAGTTTTTATTATACATCATCAAACAAATGATAGAAACGTACTCCGATTCAGCACAAGAATTGTCAGATAAAATTGATTTAATTGAACAAGTAATCTTCTTAAAAGATTATCGTAAAGTTTCTTTGGAGGATTTATACTTCCAAAAATCACAAACACGCATATCCAAAAAAATCTTACATCTAACACAGCACGTACTTCACGAAATGGATATTTACGAATACAATAAAATTGCTTTTCAAGACATTAAAGATCAATCAATCAGCCTAATTCTAACCTTTGAAGAAGTAATGGATGACTCTAATAACTTGATGAATATGTATCTTTCTGTAAACGCACAGAAGACGAATGATGTCATGAAACTACTAACCATATTTTCAGCTTTTTTCTTACCTCTTACATTTATCGCAGGTATCTATGGAATGAATTTTAAATACATGCCAGAACTAGAAAGCAAGTATGGCTATTTCATCGTTCTAGGGTTAATGACACTTTTATCAATTATTATATTTTATTGGTTTAGAAGAAAAAAGATTTTTTAATCTCTAATTAATTCCATAAATTAGGTATACCACTTTTACAAATCAATACACCAAGCGATCTTATTATTATCGCTATGCAGTTCAATATTGAAGAAAAACAACATGAATTAACTGAAGGCTATTTCATGTTAACAACAAAATTAGGTGTATTATTTTTATCCGCTTGGATGTGTGGCTTACTTATACTATACACTTACCCTTGCTTGGCTTGGGGTGAAAATAAGTACCCTACTTTTATTCGATTTCTAAACGATTATAATATTCTGAGCTGGCTATTTGTCATAATACTCTTTGCTTGGTATTTAAATAAGAAGGTGAAAACATATAAATTAGGCTTCTTAATAAAACTTGAATTCGATGAAAAATCAAAGACATTTGAATTCACTTTTATACATCCACTTCATGGCAAAAGCTATAAAAAAACAGTACAACAAGCCGAATTAAAAATAATCCCAAAAACACACAAGTCTAAGTGGACAGACAAACAAATAAGCTACGAATTTTACGAGAATACAATACATTTTTCAACAATTACCCCATCTAGAACAGCTTGGAAATTAAATTCGAATTATTCTGAATTCATCTATTTCCTAGATAATTACAAAAACAATTAATCATTTTTTTAATTCTTAATTAAACTTTTTAAAAATAATTCTGTCAAAGAATAAACATTTAAAAATTTGAATTATGAAAAATTTAAAATTAATTGCCTTAACAGCAATACTTTCAAGCTCATCTTTACTTTCATTAAGCCAAGAAAAAGAGATTAAAACACCTGAGCAACGCGCGGAAAAAAGAACAGAAATCTTAACTAAAAAGCTAGATTTAACAACAGAACAACAAACTAAAGTAGCTGAATTAAATCAAAACACAGCGAAAGAAGTGGAAGCTATTAAAAGCAACAACTCATTATCAAAAGAAGAAAAAAAGAATGCAATTAAACAACTTCGTGAATCCAAAAGAACAGAACTTAGATCAATGTTAACATCTGAGCAACAACAAAAAATGGATAAAATGAAAGAAAAAAGAGATCAAAAACGTGAAAATCACAAAAACAGAAAAGAAAAATAAAACTTCAAATCAAGGTTCGAAATTGGCTATCTTAACTTGACCATTGGGTTCATAGAAAACAGTAGAATACCAAAACATACTTTCCCCTTTTTGGTTTTTAGAATCCCCAATATAAGTCACTTTATAATAGTCAATTTCATCCATATTAGGCGTTTCAAGTAAATTTAACTTAATGGATGTTAGCCTTTCAATCTCACCTGTTAATTTTAAAACCTCTTCATCCAATACATTAATTTCTTTTTCGTAAACTTCTTTTTTTAGAGGATACCAAAATAGGTTTAATTTAATACGTTCTATCAAACGAAGATTAGATTCTATTTTATTTTTAACTTGTTCCTTTGCAAAATCAATTTTTTGAACTGAATCTGAAACTGTCTGCCTAACCAGAACGGTTTCAAATGTTGTATCTACAATAATGAACTGGGTGAAATCATCCAGTTTTTTATGACAGAAATTTAAAGCAACTGTAGAAGTTCTTCCAAGAATTTTCTTCCTTACATCCTCATGCTTCGCAAATTTATAGCTTTGTGAGTAAGATAAGACAGAAAGAAAGAAACAAAAAAGTATTAAGATAAATTTCACGTTAACAAGTATTCGCACACCAAAAGTACGTAAAAATTACTAATTACTTTTTTGAAATCTTATTAAATGATTATTATTTTTCAACCTAAAAAAACGATTTTATTTTTTTTGAAATTCAATCATACATTTTATTTAAAAATAAAAAAACAGACAATAATGGATAAAAGGTGTTTTTTAACATCTTCTATCATTAGTTAATTTGTTCGTAGTAAATCATCTTCTTTTTTATTACCTCTGTTTCACTTTAAAATTAATATATTTAGGATTTTATTAAAAATCAATCTATTCAAAATTATTTAGATCGATTTAATCAAATATATTATCAAAATTGAAAATTTAGATTTTTAAATTATTTTCTATTGTAAACTAGTTAAATAAAAAAAACTTAAATCATGACACGAATATTATTACTAAACTTTATACTTATCTCTACCATTATTTTTGGACAAGCAAGAAAAATTGATAGAAAAGTTTATGAAAATTACAGAGAAGGAAACCTTGATTTAGCGTTACAAGAATTAGAAGAACTCAAGGATAAATACGATGAAAATGCCTTTTTCCATTATTGGAGAGCATATATCTACAAAAAGAGGGTCAATCTAATGAAAAAAAACGAATGGATTGAACAAAACAAAAGTGAATGCAAAAGTTTAATTACAAACACAATAAAAGAATTAGAAATTGCTACACAAAAATTAACAAGAGAAGAAATTGCAATAGATTTAGACGATTACAATATTTTATTTCCTGGTTGTCCAAGCGAGCATATAACGCCTTCTAATCTGTATTCATATTGTGATGCTTGTCGATATGATGGAGTAAGAAAACTGAATACAAAATTTGAAGAGGTAAAAGTTTATATGAATCAACTACTTTACAATTTGACTTTAGAAGAAACAATAAAGGAGTATATATCAGGAAAACAAGGTATTGAATCTTTTATCAATACAATAAGACCCTTAGTTAAAGAAAATGCATCAAAAAACCCTCTAGATGGTGAAATATCGAAACAACTTTTTCTACAATTAGCAGACACAAGAAATAAAATCATCTTAGAAAATATGAGAACTACTAGAAATGATAAGCGAATCTATTTTCTAAAAAACAATATACAAGAAGAATATCAAAGCATCATTCCCGACTTAGAAAAAATGATTAATGAATCTGATTTTAATTCCATTACTAATCAAATAAATAAAATAAACACTTATGAAAAAGATTTAATTTATCAAGGTTACAATGGAACTATTGAAAGTTTGAAAAAAGAATTAAATGAATTAAATACAGATCCTAAACAATACCTGAAAACAACATTTGATTTTACCGGATTTTCAAATTCTTTTATTGTAGAGAGAAAAAATTTATATAATCAAAACATACAACTTGCAATTCAAAAAAAGGAGGAATATATCATTTCTGAAATGAATAAAAAAGCAAGATTTATTTCAAAAGAGGCAGTAAGTAATATCGAATACACCTTAAAAAGTCAGTTGGAGGAATGTGAGAGTTTCTTAAATAAATATCAAAAATATAGTTCTCATGAATCATATAATTTGATTATCAAAAGAAAAGAAGCTATCAACTCAAATATTAATTCATTAATCAATGCCTCAAATAAGAAAAATGAATTCAATCGTACACATGTTTACAATCAAGTAATTGAAGATAACTTTGCAGATTGGCAACCACTTCAATGGAAAGAAAATGAAAATGAAAATTATAGCATTAAAACTATAAATGGGAAATTAATAATTAATTCAAAAAATAATAGAGTTGTCAATTCAATTTGCCAACTAAAATTAACCCCAGGTGAAGATAAAGAAATTAATGCATTTGCTCTTTCTACCTCTACCGAATGGCAACAAGGTACAGAAAATAATTCCTTTGGGATCATTTTTGGCGCTCAAGGAATTTCAAATTGCTATTCCTTTGGCATAAATGCAAATGGAAGTTATGCGCTATGGAGATATACAGACGGAAATTACACTTATTCAATAGATTGGAAACCATCTACTGAAATAAATAAGAAAGGTAAAAATGTATTAACCATCGTTAAAAATAACGAAACAATTGAACTATACATCAACTATGCTAAAGTAGATACATTTATTATTACAGATTTTTTTGGTGAAGAAGTTGGGTTAAATGTATCTGGTATTCAAGAAATTGGATTTGATGATTATTCCATATCTTATACAGCTACCGAAAAATATAGAGAATCTAAATTTGGAGTTGGTTTAAATATCAACGATATAGATGGAAAAACATATAAAACTATTCATATCGGTAAAGACCTTTGGACATCCGAAAACCTAAACACAAACAAATTTAGAAACGGCGAAGCAATCCCTCAAGCAAAATCTAAAGAAGAATGGGAAGATGCCTCAAATAATGGAACACCCTGTTGGTGTTATTTAAATTTTAATCCAGCAAATGGAAAAATATATGGAAAACTATATAATTGGCATGCTGTAAATGATTCCAGAGGATTAGCACCTGAAGGATGGCATATAGCTACAGCTAAAGATTATGCGGATTTGTTAAAACATACAAATAATGCTAATGATCTAAAAAGCAAACCACATTGGAAACTTAAAAATGGAACAAATAAATTTGGTTTTTCCGCTTTACCTGGATATAGTTTAGATTTAGATTTAGGTTACTCTGGAAATTATAATTATGGAGCAGATCGTTGGAATTTTTTCTCTGCAAGTTATCAAAGTGATCGTGTCGGATTTTGGACATCAACACATAATCCGCTTGATTTCGAATCATCCTCTACAGGATTTGTAATTTATGATAACGATTTCTTTAGTATAGAAGAAAATGAATTTAAAGGTAAAGGAAAATACGTTCGATGCGTAAAAGATTGATCTACTAAAAAAAGATCTAAAAGACTATCGTTTTGAAATTTTATTTCCTGAAATGGATCGCTGTAAGTTACATTTAAACCGATCTATCTCGGAATTTCTTTTATGAACATGTTTAGTTTGACAATTTTCAACCCTTTCTCTCCACAATCGATAACTAGAAAACTTCAATTCTTTTTTCATTAACACTTTAACATCTGCCTCACGTAAACCAAATTGACTAAAAATAGCATCAAAAGGAGTTCTATCTTCCCAAGCCATTTCAATAATTCGATCAATATCTTCTGGTTGTAAACTTAATTTCATTTTTTGCATTTTTGACTACAATACTTTACTTCTTCCCATACCTTTTCCCATTTTTTTCGCCAAGTAAAAGGTCTACCACAAGTCAAACAAATTTTTTCAGGTAAATGTTGTTTTTTAACACCCTTCATTTTATTTTTTTTATGGTTTTGCATATGGAAAACGTTTCCCTTTCAAAACAACATGGTAGCTATCTAACCCTGAATTTGTAACACTCGATGCGGCATGCAAATCCACAAAACCATCATCTTGAACGATATTTTTCGGTAAATATATTTCTTGAATTTGACCTATAACAAAAAGCGTATTGTTGATATTAAATGGAACCTTTTCTTTAAATTGTAACCCAAATTTTACAGAAGACTCTCCAACATAAGGAGCAAAAAATCCATCTTTAAATTCAGTAGTTAAACCAACCGCTTCAAACTCTGAAACCTCTTTTGGATAACGAGCAGAAGTTTGATGTGCTTTTTTAACATATGAAGGCTTTATATTATTAATCGTATAATATCCAGTATCTTCTATATTTTGTAAGGTATGTCGGTCAACAGAATCGGGTCTGACTACCATACCAATCAAAGGTGGGTGTGCGCCAAGATGAACAATAGAATTGAAAATAGAAAGATTAGTTTGACCATTTTTATCCATAGTTCCAATAAGGGAAACGGATTTATAACCAGTAATAGAATTTATGAAAGTGGCACGATACCGCTTTTCCATATCCATAATTTCATCAATACTTATTTTTGTAATTGTAGACTCCATAATTTTCTATACTTATACTCTTTATCGTAATCATTCGCTTGTTTATCCACATTAAACACTCTATGACCACGTGGATCATTCCCTACCCCTGCAATATATGCCCAATTCCCCCAATTACTACAAACATCATAATCGATTAATTGTTCTTCAAAATAAGCAGCTCCATACCTCCAATCTAACTTCAAATCATTACACAAGTAACTTGCCACATTTTGACGACCACGATTACTCATAAAACCAGTTACATTTAACTCATTCATATTTGCATCTACAAAATCATTTCCTGTTTGACCATTTTTCCATTTGTCAAAATAAACAGGATGTATTTTTCGAGAAATTGGTTCTTCATCTTTGATTCCATTTTTAAAAAACAGCTTTGTATCGTATTTTCGCATGACCCAATGGAAATATTCCCTCCATAACAATTCGAAATACAACCAATAAGTTGAATCATTTTTGATTTTCAATTTTTCGAAATTCATTAATTCGTAAATAATTTCACGCGGACTTATACAACCCAATGCCAACCAAGGTGAAAATTTAGAAGAATAATCAGAACCTATCAATCCATTTCTAGTTTCTTTGTAAAAGGCAATTTTTTCAGATTCATAAAAATATGCTACCAATCTTTCTTTAGCTTTTTTCAGTCCTCCTTTAAAAGGAAAAGCGGTTCGCTCATCTTCCACGATATCAGCATATATATCTTGAATTTGTTTTGGAATCTCAAAATCAGTCAATAATGGACTCACTATTTTAGTTGGTGCAAGTAAAGGCTCTTTAACATGACATTCTTTTTCGATGATGGTACGAAATTTCGTAAATACATCCGGTAATTTCTTCAAAGGGAAAGGTAAATCACTTGGAACAAACAACGTAGAAGTCTCAAAAGTATGAATTACACATTTCTTTGACCAACAGCTTCGCTCAAGGGTTTCAAGCAAAATTCTTTCCTCTTGAGCTGGGGGTTCAACAGTGTAAATATCTTCTACATCATATTTTTGTACGATCAAAGGTATTAGCTCTTTTGGATCACCCGATTTGAAAAACAATTTACTACCAATTGCTCGTAAGGACTGATCCAATTCATGCAAACTCTCCATCAGAAACTTCAAACGAAATTTCCCCATTTTTCGGGTTCCAAAGTTTGTCTCTTCTAAATTATTAGTATCAAAAATATACAATGGAATCACTTGGTCTGCATGTGCAATAGCCTCTAACAAAGGTTTGTTATCATTGATTCTTAGGTTTGTAGTAAACCAGACAATTGCTGTTTTCATAACTCATTGATTTTGGACAGATACGCTTCTGCTTGATTTAACAATTCTTCTTTCGCTTGCGGTTGCATTTTATCCCAAGTGACATACATCATACCAATTCGAGGGTTCTTTCTCAACAAGGACTCATTGCGCGCGTAAAAATGCCAATACAAACTGTTAAATGGGCAAGCTTTCTCACCTACTTTTTGTTTTGCATTATAATGACATTTCCCGCAATAAGAACTCATTTTATCAATGTAATTTGCAGAACTCACATACGGTTTGGTTCCTACAATACCACCATCAGCAAATTGGCTCATACCACGCGTATTGGTTATTTCTACCCAATCCAAGGCATCTATATAAATCCCTAAATACCATTGATCTACATTATCAGGGTGAACTCCAGCCAACAAAGCAAAATTCCCAGTAACCATAAGGCGCTGTATATGATGTGCATAAGCAAAACGCAAAGATTGTTTGATACTGTGACTTAAACAAAGCATTTTAGTCTCGCCAGTCCAATACCAATCAGGTAGTTTGTTTTCGTGGTTGAAAAAATTGAGGGTAGCATATTCAGGCATGTGCATCCAATATATACCGCGCATATATTCTCTCCAACCTAAAATCTGTCTTACAAAGCCCTCAACCTGATTTAGACCGATCTCTTTGTTCTGTCTGTAATGATTTATCACCTTATCTATCACCTCTTGAGGAGAAATCAATTTCACATTCATAGCAAAAGAAATTCGAGAATGATACACAGACCAAGAATCAAGCGTCATAGCATCTTGAAACGAACCGAAATAAGGCAAACAATATTCGATAAAAAATTCAAGAATTTCTAAACTTTCTTTTCGTGTAACAGACCAAACAAATTGTTTCTCATCTATTTCACCCATTGTTTTTATTTCTGAGCCACGAATCATTTCGACGATATCAGAAACATCTCGATGAAATAAATAGGGTTGTATGATAGTATGATTTGCCGGAATTTTCTTCCGATTGTCACTGTCAAAATTCCATTTATCTCCTTCGGGTTGACCAGCAATCATCAATATATCGTGTTTCTTTCGCATATAACGATAGAAACTCTCCATCAAAAACTGTTTTTTTCCTTTAAAAAATTCAGCAAATTCAGTTCGAAAAGTATAAAAATGTTGGGTATCAACAACGGTAACTGGTAGATGAAGAGCTTCATACAAAGCTTTTAATTCTTGATCTACACGATACTCATCTGACAATTGATATTCAATACTTTCTATTTGATATTTTTGAGAAATCCAGCGTATATTTTCTGTAAACGACTGTTTATTTTCAGATTCATCTAATTGTAGATAAACAACTTGATGACCTATCGATTTTAGTTCTTCGGCAAACAAACGCATAGCCTGAAAAAACGCAACTACTTTTTGAATGTGGTGCACTACATAATCTGTTTCGGAGCGAACCTCCATCATCACATACACCACATTTTCATCTAGTTGTTGAAACCATGAATGCTGGTGATCGAGTTGATCCCCTAAAATTAATCGTAGTGTCTTTTTCATTTTCTTCTTTGATTTACATGCTTTTGTAAAATCCGTTTTCCTTCTTCCTTTGTATATGCTTCTTTGCGCATCCCCCAAATGATATCGCTTGCATATTTGCGAGTACTTTCTATATCAACAATCGGTGCAGGATAATCTTCACCAATACGGCAGTTGTAAATTTCTTGTTCGAATACGTTCAATTTCCATGGTTCGTGGATTAAATGCGCTGGAATTTCTTTTAATTCTGGACACCATTGTTTGATAAATTCCCCTTCTGGATCATGGTCTTCCGAATTTTTTATCGGATTATAAATTCGAACGGTATTGATTCCTGTTATCCCAGCTTGCATATGAATTTGAGGATAATGTATGCCTGGTTCGTAATCCAAAAACTGTCTAGCTAAGAAATGAAGTTCACGCCAATCTTGCCACAAATTGAAAACAAAAAACGAAACAACCATAGCACGCATACGGAAATTGATGTACCCTGTAGCCACAACACAACGCATACAAGCATCAATTAATGGAACTCCGGTTTTACCTTGCTGCCAAGCGTCAATGTAGCTTTGGTTTCGCTCTTTTACGATGCTATCATAAGCCCGATTGACTGGTTCGAACTCCATGCGACATTCATCTTCAAACTTTTGCATAAAATGACTTTGCCAATGCAAGCGAGAAATAAAGTTGGCTAAAGCGCGTTTATTTTTAGATGTTTGATAAACGTGTAATGTGGCTTGATAAACCATCCGCATACTCATATTTCCATAGGTCAAATAAGGAGAAATACGACTACATCCTTTGCGACTTAATAAAGGTTTGGAAATGTGTCTGCTATAATTTAAATAGCGTTCTGTCAAAAAACTCTTTAAATATCGAAGACCTGTTGTAGTCCCTCCAACCTGAAAATTCGGATTAAGCTCTTTTATCTCTTGTGGTATTTCTTCGCCTTTGATTTGTTGGTATTCAGTATCTTCTAAAAGAAACCATTGTATTTGTTTCAAATCGGTTTGGATAACCGGTGAAAGCATCGTTTCTTTCCAAAGTGCATCCCATTTTTCGCGTGATTTTAGTCTTCTAACTACCCCTCCTGTTCTACTCTCTTTCCAAAAGATACTGTGTTCGCTAAACCACGATTTCATTTCTAGATCTCGGTCGTAAGTCAACTTATTCCCTATCTCTTGCGAAGAAAAAACAGTGTCAATTTGTACCTGTTTCACCAACCAATCAAATACTGTTTTCACCTCTTTGTGAAACACATATATCTTCCCTCCAACTTGCTCTAATTGTTTTTGCATATCACCTAATGACTGATATACAAAACGCCAATGACGTGTATCACTATCGTCATATTCCATCACGGATGGCTCAAAAACATAAATTAAAATCAAGGGATGAACACTATTTACTGCCAAATCCAATGGCTCATGATCTACCAAACGTAAATCACGCTTAAACCATACAATATTGACAGTAGGAAAAGACATTATAAATGTTGATTATTAAAATATTATTTATTTCTTCACCGCCGACATTCCTCCATCCAAATGTAAAATCTGCCCAGTCATCCAACTAGATTTAGGAGTTAAAAGAAATTCGAGCATATTTGTTACATCTTGTAATTTTCCGATAGCATTCAATGGATGACGTTGAGCAATAGCTACTTTTTTATCTTCGGTATTGACCATACGTTGGGTCATTTTGGTTTCGGTCAAAGACAAAGCAATGGCATTCACACGAATTTCAGGTGATAATTCTGCTGCTAATGAACGAACTAATCCCTCAACCGCCCCTTTGTTCATCCCTACAGAAGCGTGAAATGGCATTCCTAATTGCACAGCCACTGAACTAAACAATACAACCGATGCTTGTTTGGATAATTTTAAATTCGGCAAATACATTTTCACCGCATTAAAAGCACCTAATACATTGATTTTGTATTCTTCTAATAAATCTACTTCTTTTAAGGAACGCATCGGCTTTAAATTCACTGAACCTGGAAAATAAACTAATCCATCAATTTGCCCTTCTAATTGCGGGAAATCTGATTCTGATAATCCCGAAATGATATATGTTTGGCTATACTCACTCGAACATTCTGAACGAGAAAGTCCGATAACTTCTATTCCTTGTTGTTTAAATTGTTTTGCTGTTGCTATTGCCATATCTGAATTGGCACCTATGAAGAGATATCTTTGCATGATAAATTGATTTCTCTTTAAAACAGAATAAATCAGTAAAAGTTTAAAATAATGTTGAATGATTGATGTTTAATTTTTAATTGGAAAAATCATATAGAATACAAAATATCTCTCACTTTTTTAACTAAAATTTTCTTACCATCAACAATTAATTCATCTTCTTGGTCTAATGTATAAATATAACCCTCTTCCATTCCAAAAAAATGCATTGCTTCAAGTAAACCATTTATTTCTCTGTTTTTATTTTCTGAATGAAGCTCTTCACATACTTGAATCACTTTTTTACACTGACCTTTTTCCATTACCACAAAATCACACTCTCCTTTTTCACGAAAAAAATAAAGTTCCTTGGATTTCTGACGTAAATGAAGGTAAACAATATTTTCAAGTAGTCTTCCCGAATCTGCCGAACGACTTAAGGTATTTGCTTGAACAAAACCTGTGTCTATTGCATAGACTTTTCTTGGATTCACCAAAACACTTTTCGGTGACCAACTAAAACGAGGTAATAAAAATAAGATATACGTATCTTCTAACCAATTTAAATAATCTGACACAGAATTGGTTGACCCTACATTAAATGTTTTTCTTAAACTATTGTAGGTTGTTTCTTTTCCTACATTACTCAATAAATGCAATGCTATATCAAACAATGTTTTAGTATTGCGAACTCCGTGACGTATTGCAATATCTCGAAATAAAATATCTCGAAGTAAGGTTTGTAATACGTCTGTATTTTGTGAATCTAAAAATTCTGGAAACCCTCCTAATTTTCGATAACTTTCAAAAGTTGACAAACTATTCTTTTGTCCAGTATGTTCTAAAAATTCATTATAAGCGAATGGAAATAACTCATGACTTAAATATCTGCCCGTTAATTTCGTACCTAGTTCTTTACTTAACAATGAAGCATTTGAACCGGTTACAAATACTTTTTCTCCACGTTCATGTAATTGACGAACGAATATTTCCCAATTTTCAACATTCTGTATTTCATCAAAAAAGTAAACGGGATGTCCATCTCCAATAATTTCATCCAATCGTTGAAAATCTGTCACATCAAATCCAAAAACTCTAGAATCTTCAAAATTAAAACCAACCACATTCGGTGCGTAGTGCGACATAATCATTCGCATTAAAGTACTTTTTCCAGAACGTCGTATTCCTGAAATCACTTCAATTTGCTTGCCTTTAAATGTATTTTCTATCAAATAATTCCTTGTCGTTAACAACTCTTTTTTCAATGCATTTTGCTGTGCATGAAATACATCTGCTATTTCCGATTTGAGCAACATCTTAGTTTATTTTAATAAAATACAAAAGTATATATTACAAATATACAAAAATGTATTTTATTAAAATAAACTAGTATACATTATTAA
>VFQS010003093.1_pt1 | contig 12926 bp, 14 predicted proteins | sample 3512361 | NCBI WGS metagenome assembly VFQS01 (sample SAMN10412375, study PRJNA504923) | tailings metagenome | isolation source: Relicate 1 Philex TSF3 active mining | place: Philippines
GATCGAGGGCGTGGATGTTCTTGCCGCTGGGCAGCACGCCGGGATTGCGGATCGGATCGCCACCTGGCCCCGGCAGCACGTATTCGCCATCGAGGGCCCGCAGCAGGCTCTCCATCTCCATGTCGGCGCACACCTGCTCGAGGCAGAAGCGCAGGTAGCCGAATTGCTTGTCGAGTTCGGCCTGATCCACGGCAGCGAAGCCGGCGGCGCGGCAGGCGGCCAGCCAGGGGCTGGGGAAGCGGATGCCCACCTTCTCCAGCAGCTCGAACAGCCAGCCGAAGTTGCGCCGCAGGGTGACGCGGCCATCCGCCCCGGTGACCTCGCGCACCATGGCGCCCACCGCCAGGCGGCAGGTTTCGGTGATGCGGCGGTTGAGCTCCACATCGGCCAGCACGCCGGAATCATTGCCGGCGTACACCTCCTGGATGCTGCGGCCCAGGGCCTCGGCCAGCAGGCCGGGCAGGGAGCGGATGCCCTCCTCCTCGCGCTCGATCGCGGCGATGTTCACCAGGGTGGCGATCGCCTCCTCGGCGGTGGGGGGCTTGCCGATGGTGTGCAGGCCGCAGGGCAGCAGCCGGCTCTCGATCTCCATCAGCTGGCGATACACCGCGCCCACCACGGCGTCGCGGCCGTCCACGTCGAGCTCGGAGGCGTCGACCTCCGGCAGGCTCACGTCCTTGTCGAGGTTGCACTGGCGCGCCGTTTCCACGATCGCGTTCACGATCTGCACGCCGCGGGAGCCCTCGCGCAGCTGTTGGTAGGAGCCCACCAGCTCACCCAGCTCCTTGAGTCCCTTGTAGAGGCCGGCGTTCTCGGCCGGCGGGGTGAGGTAGCTGATGGTGGAGGCGTAGCCGCGCCGCTTGGCGATGGTGGCCTCGGACGGGTTGTTGGCCGCGTAGTAGTAAAGGTTCGGCAGGGCGCCGATCAGCGAATCCGGGTAGCAGGTTTCGCTCATGCCCATCTGCTTGCCGGGCATGAACTCGAGCGAGCCGTGGGTGCCGAAGTGCAGCACCGCATCGGCGCCCCACACCTTCTCCAGGTAGGTGTAGTAGGCGGCAAAACCGTGGTGGGGGCTGGCGCTGCGGGAGTAGAGCAACCGCATCGGATCACCCTCGTAGCCGAAGGTGGGCTGCACGCCAACGAACACGTTGCCGAAGTGGCGGCCGAAGATCAGCAGGTTGGTGCCATCGGTGTTGAGGGTGCCGGGGGGCTTGCCCCAGTTCTCCTCGAGACGCTCGGAATAGGGGGTGAGCCGCTCGTATTCCTCCACGCTCATGCGGTGGGCAATCGCCAGCTCCGGTGAGCCTTCGAGCGCTTCGGGATCCTTGAGCACCGCTTCCATCAGTGCCTTGGGAGTGGCGGGCAGGTCCTTCACCTCGTAGCCCTTGGCCCGCATCTCCTCGAGCACGCGGTAGATCGAGCCGAACACGTCGAGGTAGGCGGCGGTGCCCACGTTGCCCTTATCGGGGGGGAAGCTGAACACCGTGATCGCCAGCTTCTTCTCGGCGCGGGGCTTGATCCGCAGCGAGGCCCAGCGAATGGCGCGCTCGGCGATGGCATCCACCCGGTCTTGCAGGGTGTGGGCCTTGCCGGTGGCGTCGTCGCGGCCGCTGAGCACGATCGGCTCGATCGCGCCATCGAGCTCGGGGATGGCGATCTGCAGGGCCACCTGCACCGGGTGCAGGCCCAGGTCGCTCTCCTCCCACTCCTGGGTGGTCTGGAACACCAGCGGCAGGGCCACCATGTAGGGCCGGTTGAGGCGCTTGAGCGACTCGATCGCCTTGGGGTGGTCCTGGCGGGCGGGGCCGCCCACCAGGGCGAAGCCGGTGAGGCTCACCACCCCATCCACCAGCGGCACCTCGGGGTTGAGCGGGTCGTAGAAGAACTGGTTGACCGGCCTGCTGAAATCGAGCCCGCCGCAGAACACCGGGATCACGGTGGCGCCCCGGTATTCCAGCTCCTGAATCACGGCCACGTAGTGGGCCTCATCGCCGGTCACGATGTGGCTGCGCTGCAGCACGAGGCCGATCACCGGGCCCCGGCGGGCCTTCTCGCTCAGGTCGGCCCGGCTGGTGCTCCAGTTGAGGTATTCCCTGAGGTCCTCGAACATCGCCGGCGCCAGCGGGTGCCAGATGCCCAGGTCGGGAAACACCACGGGGTCGGCCACCTGAAGGGCGGGGCGGCCCTCGGCGCTGGCCGGGAACACGTACTTATCCGCCAGCATCAGCAGGAAGTTCCGCAGGTTGTCGGGCGTGCCCCCCAGCCAGTACTGGAACGAGAGCATGAACGAGCGGGCGTCCTGCGCCTTCTCCACGGGCAGGTACTTGAGCACCGTGGGCAGCGTGTTCAGCAGCTTGAGCATCGCGTCCTGGAAGCCGGCGCCGCCGCCCGCCTCCTTGCGCTTCTTCATGAACTGGGCGATGGCGCTCTTGCTCTGGCCGAGCTGGGCCATCGAGAAGCTGCCCAGTTTGTTGAGCCGCATCACCTCCGGCATGGAGGGGAACACCACGGCGGCCTTGAGGCGGTCGCGGTGGGGCGCCACGGCCTCCACCACCTTCTGGGCCAGGTCCTCGATGAAGATCAGCGAGGCGATGAAGACGTCGGCCTGGGCCACGTCCTCGCAGAAGTCGGCGTAGTTCTGCGGGTCGCGCAGCTCCTCGATCAGGTAGCCGCTGAGGTCCACCGCCAGGGCGGTGTTGTGCTCGTTGATGCTTGTGGCCGCCGTGGTGAGGGCGTTCTGGTACTGGGGCTCGAGCACCACGTACACGGCCCGCAGCACGGCGCGTCCGTCGGGCTGGCCTGTGGCGGCAGGGCTGACCCGACGGTTGGCGGAGCGGACCTGCGTGAACATGCGCGGGGATTGAGCAATGTGAAGGAGCCTACGGACGACCCGGCACCAACGCGAGCCTTCCCCCTCAGGTCGTCACAGGCCCGCCCGGCCGCCGCGGGTATCCCAGCCGGTCCAGCAGGGGGGCGGCCATCAGGGTGGTGACCAGGGCCATCAGCACCCCGATCGTGTAGAGCTCGCGGCTGATCACCCCCAGCTCCAGGCCCACCGCGAGCACCACCAGCTCGGTGAGGCCGCGGGTGTTCATCAGCCAGCCCAGGGCCTCCGCCTCCCGCGGCGGCAGCCCGTTCAGCCGCGCCGTGCCCCAGGCGGCGCTGAACTTGGCCAGCACCGCCACCCCCAGCACCAGGCCGGCGCAGGCCCATAGCTCCGCCGTGCGCAGGCTGCCGAAGCTGGTGTTGAGGCCGCTCACGGCGAAGAACAGGGGCAGCAGCAGCCGCCGCACCACCCCATCCAGCCGCTGCTCCATCCATTGCTGCAGGGGCCGGTGGCGCGGCATCGCCACACCCCACAGGAACGCGCCGAAGATCATGTGCACGCCGATGCGGTCCGTGAGGGCCGCGCTCACCAGCACCCCCGCCAGCAGGGCGCTCTGCAGCACCGGCCCCGGGTTGCCCCCCTGCCAGGGCAGGGTGCGCAGCCAGCGGCGCAGCGGCCGGGTGATCAGCAGCAGGCTGGTGCCGTACACCAGGCAGCCCAGCAGCACGGGCAGGGCCTGCCAGGCGCTGCCCGTGCGGCTGAGGGCCACCACGGCCGCCAGCAGCACCCAGCCGGCGGCGTCCTCGATCACGGCGGCGCTGAGGGCCAGGTTGCCCAGCGGCAGGCCGATCAGCCCCCGCTCGTGCAGGATCCGCGCCAGCACCGGCAGGGCCGTGATCGCCATGGCCGTGCCCAGGAACAGGGCCCCGGCGGGGGCGTTGCTGCCCGGCAGCAGCTCCGGTTGCCAGCGCTCCAGGCACAGCGCCAGGCCCACCCCCAGGGTCAGCGGCAGCAGCAGGGAGGCCAGGGTGATGCGGCTGGCCAGCGGCAGCCGCTGGCGCAGCAGCCGCGGATCGAGCTCCATCCCCACCAGGTAGAGGAACAGCACCAGGCCCAGCTGGCCGAGCAGGTCGAGCTGCTGCCGCACCGGCGGCCCGAACAGCAGCGCCTCCAGCCCCGGGGCCAGCGCGCCGAACAGGCTCGGGCCCAGGGCGATGCCGGCCAGGATCTCGCCCATCACCCGCGGCTGGCCGCAGTGCCGGGCCAGGGCACCGCCCAGCTGGGCCGTGAGCACGATCACCGCCACCGCGAGGAAGCAGAGGGCGATCGGGGAGAGGGTGTGGGTCAAGACCCGGCCGGGGCAGCTGCCCCCACTCTGCTGACGTTGGCCACGGCGGCCCATAGGCTCGGCTGCGTCGCATCAGCCCGCCGCCGATGACCAGCACCCCCAGCCCAGCCTCCGCCGCCAGCGCGATCCCCGTGGTGGTGGCCGGCGCGCTCGGCCGCATGGGCGCCGAGGTGGTGAAGGCCGTGCAGGCCTCGCCCGACTGCACCCTGGTGGGGGCGGTGGACACCACCCCCGGCCGCGAGGGGGCTGATGTGGGCCTGGAGCTGGGCCTGGGCGAACTCGAGGTGGCGATCACCTCCGATCTGGAGGGCACCCTCTGCCAGGCCAGCCAGGCGGTGCGCACCGCCGGGCCGGGCCAGGGGGCGGTGCTGGTGGACTTCACCCACCCATCGGTGGTCTACGAGCACAGCCGCGCCGCCATCGCCTACGGCGTGCATCCGGTGATCGGCACCACCGGCCTCAGCCCCGAGCAGCTGGCCGATCTGGCCGGCTTTGCGGCCAAGGCCTCCGTCGGCGGCGCCGTGATCCCCAACTTCTCGGTGGGCATGGTGCTGCTGCAGCAGGCCGCCGCCGCCGCCGCCCGCTTCTACGACTTCGCTGAGCTCACGGAGCTGCACCACAACCGCAAGGCCGATGCCCCCAGCGGCACCTGCATCAAGACCGCCGAACTGATCGAAGAGCTCGGCAAGCGCTTCAATGCGCCCCAGGTGGAGGAGCACGAAACCCTGACCGGTTGCCGTGGCGGGGAGCGGGAGAGCGGCCTGCGCCTGCATTCGCTGCGCCTGCCCGGCCTGGTGGCCCACCAGGAGGTGATGTTCGGGGCGCCCGGGGAGACCTACACCCTCCGCCACGACACGATCGACCGCAGCGCCTACATGCCCGGGGTGCTGCTCACGGTGCGCCGGGTGCGGGCCCTGGAGGGGCTGGTGTACGGCCTGGAGCGCCTGCTGTGATGGGCACCACGGCGGCGCGGAGGACCCCACGATGCTGATCCCGGTCAAGCCCGCGGAGTTCAACCGCCTGATCCCGCCGGTGGCCACGGGGGCCCAGTTCACCGCCTGCAGCGGCTCGCCCACCAAGCTGCTGCAGCGCCTGCTGATCTCGGTGATCGGCGGCGTGATCACCCTGCTGATCAGCCAGACCCTGGCCTTCAACAGCCGCTTCTCCTCGGTGTGGCTGGTGGTAGGGGTGGTGCTGATCCTCTACATGCTCTGGGGCCCGATCGTGGAGGCCGGCCGGCGCAACGCCACCCTGCGCCGCTACCCGGCGGCCGCCATCTTCGAGGGGGTGGTGGCCGACCTCTACACCCGCGAGGTGGTGGAGGAGCGGCGGGAGCAGGCCAACCGCCAGGGGCGCCTGGAGCTGGTGGAGAACCGTCGCACCTGGCTCTGCCTCGAACTCGAGGACGAGGAGGGCTACCTGGGCAAGCTCCGCTTCCCGCTCGACAAGAAGAGCCAGCAGATCCGCCGCGGCATGGTGGTGCGCTGCCTGGTGCTGAGCGAGCGGCCCGATTTCAGCCGCATCGGCGCCCTCAGCGATGCCTGGCTGCCCCAGCTGAAGCTGTGGGTGGGCGAGTACCCCTACCTGCTGCGGCCGGCCTTCGAGGAGCTCTGCCTGCGGCGGCTGCGCTGAACCGGGACACCCACTTCACGGGCCCAGCTCACATCACCACTTCACGGCCGCGCAACAATGCGTTACATTGGTCGTAACACACCGAAAAGGAGCCCGTCCATGGCCGCTACCCCCTCCCCTTCCGCCATCCGCGGCGCCACCGTGACCACCGAAGACGGCGGCCGCCTCAATGCCTTCGCCGCTGAGCCCCGCATGGAGATCGTTGACGCCGAGAACGGCTGGGGCTTCCACGAGCGCGCCGAGAAGCTGAACGGCCGCATGGCCATGCTCGGCTTCATCGCCCTGCTGGCCACCGAGTTCGCCCTCGGCGGTGAGGCCTTCACCCGCGGCCTGCTCGGCATCGGCTGAACGTCAGCGGCCTTCTGATCGCCCTCCAGGCCGCAGCAGACTCCTGCTGCGGCCTTTGCTGTTGCCGCCCTCCATTGACCCCTGCCCCGCTGCATGCCCGGGTGAACGGCGCCGGCCCCACCGGCGCCCTCACGGCCCTCGCCCTGGCCCGCGCCGGCTGGCGGGTGAGCCTGCACGATCCGCTGCCGCCCGAGCAGCTTGTGGCCCGGGATCGGGCCTATGCCTTCACCCACTCCAGCCTGCGGCTGCTGGAGCGGCTCGGGCTGCGGGAGGCTGTGCTGGCCCAGCTGGTGCCCTTCCACAGCCTGCGGCTGCGCGATGAGGCCTGCGGTGCCCGGGCCCGCTTCGATGCGGCCGACCTGGCGGCGCCGGCCGCGGCCCGGGGCGGGTCGGCCGATGTTGCCGTGGGCTGGATCGGCCGCCACGGCCCGCTGATGGCCCTGCTGCTGGAGCGGCTGGGGCAGCACCCCGGCGTCAGCCTCCACCTCGGCGAGGGGGGCACCGCTGGAGGTCCCGAGGGCAGCCCCGGGCCTGAGCGCACCGATCTGGTGGTTGCCGCCGACGGCCCCGCCTCCCCCAGCCGCCAGGCGGCAGGCATCGGCGTGTGGGGCTGGCGCTACCGCCAGGCCTGCCTCACGGTGCAGGTGCGGCTGCGCGGCAGCCGCGACGACGAGGCCTGGGAGCTGCTGCGCAGCGAGGGGCCGTTTGCGGTGCTGCCCCTGGGCGGTGGCGCCTTCCAGCTGGTGTGGAGCGCCCCCGCCGGCCGCTGCCGCCAGCTGGAGGGCCTCGATCCGCCAGCCTTCCTCGACACCCTCGCCGCCGCCCTCCCCGACCGCCTCCAGCCCGACGCCCTGCTCGATGCGCCGCGGGCCTTTCCCCTGGGCCTGCAGCTGGCCCGCCGCCTGCACCGCGGCCGGCTGGTGCTGGTGGGCGAGAGCGCCCACCGCTGCCATCCCGTGGGCGGCCAGGGGCTCAACCTCTGCTGGCGCGATGTGGAGGTGCTGGAGCGCCTGGCGGCCCGCGCCGCCGCCGGCCGGCTCCACCCCGCCGCCATCGGTGCCGCCTACGCCCGCCGCCGCTGGCCCGACCTGCTCGCCATCCTGCTGGCCACCGATCTGCTGGTGCGCCTGTTCTCCAACCGCCACGCCCTGCTGCTGCCGCCGCGGCGGCTGGTGGTGGGGCTGCTGGCCCGGTTGCCCCGCCTGCGTCGCCTCAGCCTGGCGGTGATGACCCACGGACTCACCCCCCGGGCCCCCTGGCGGCGCCTGCAGCCGCTGCCAGACTGAGCCCACCGGCGCGCTCCGCACCCTGCCCGCGATGGTGATCAGCACCACCCCCCAGCCGCAGCCGCCGGCCGCCCTGGTGCGCCACCTGCGCCACCAGCTCGGCCTGAGCGAGAGCGCCCTGGCCCTGGGGATGCGCCAGGCCCAGCTCGAACAGGCGCCCCTGCCGGTGGTGCTCTGGCGCTTCGGCCTGATCAGCCTGGAGCAGTTCGACCAGCTCCTGGCCTGGCAGGACCAGCAGGGCTGAGGACGGCCGGGGCCGCGGCGGGCCTCAGTAGAGGATCAGCGATTCCACCGCCACGTCGCCCGGGAGCTTGCCCCGGCCGCCCAGGTCGGTGAGCTCCACCACGAAGGCGAAGCCGCAGAGGTTGCCGCCGGCGAGCCGCACCAGCTCACCGCAGGCACCGGCGGTGCCGCCCGTGGCCAGCAGGTCGTCCACCACCAGCACCCGCGGGTTGCCCTCGAGCCCGTCGGCGTGGATTTCAAGGCGGTCGGTGCCGTATTCCAGGGCGTAATCGATGCCGTGCACCGCGCCCGGGATCTTGCCCGGCTTGCGCACCGGCGCGAAGGGCAGGCGGCGGGCCGTGGCCAGGGCGGTGCCCACCAGGAAGCCGCGTGATTCGATGCCCACGATCACGTCCGGCTGGAGGCTGTCGCAGAGCAGCCCCAGCCGCCGCACCATCTCCTGCCAGCCCTCGGGGTCGCGCATCAGCGGCGTGATGTCGCGGAAGAGGATGCCCGGCTGGGGAAAATCGGGCACCGAACGCACCCAGCGGCGCAGGTCGGGCTCCTGGCTGGCGCCGCTGCCGGCCACTGGGCTGGCCGCGGGGCCGGTGCTGCTGCTGGTCATGGGAAAGGATCGGTGGGGTGACGCATCGGCGTCGCCGCTGGCATCATCGCAGCCATGGTCATGACCACCCCCGCCGCCTCGCCGGCGCCCGCCGCCCAGCCCTCCGCCCCCGCCGGCGCGGCCGTCGCCTCCCGGCCCCTGCCGCGGCGCGGCCTTGAGCGCCTCGATCTGATGCTGCTCACCCTCGAGGCCCTCGACCTCAACGGCGGCGAGGCCATGGTGTGGATGAGCGGCCAGCCCCAGCTGGCCGAGCGGCTCCCCAACCGGGTGGAGCTCTGGAAGCTGCGCTGCCACAACCCGCTGCGCCGCGCCTGCCGCCGCGGCATCCTGGCCCCTGCCGACAGCGACGCCCTGATCCGGCTGCTCTGCCAGATGGCCGATCGCCTCTACCCGATGCTGCGCTCGCTGCTCTCCACCTCCGAGCCGCCCGAGCGCAGCGCCGAGCACTGGCAGCTGCTGCAGCAGCGGCTCAGCGAACTGGTGCGCGAGCGCATGAACCCCCGCCGCAGCGGCGTGCAGCGCCTGCTCGATCCGGTGGCGGGCGAGCGCCAGCTGCGGGCCCTGGTGCAGGCCCTCGCCTTCGCCGCCGGGCCCGGCGGGGTGGAGCGCCTGCGGGCCAGCCTGCTCGACGCGGCCCCCTGACCCGATCCGGCAGAGTGCCGCCATGAAGCAGACCCTTCAGTACGACCAGCTCAGCTGCCGCCTGCGGGTGGAGGGCCTTCCCGATGTGTCGGCCGGCCAGCCCGCCGGGGCCCTGGGCATCCTCACCGGCTGGACCCTGGCCTGGGTGGGCCGGCCCGAGCTGGAGGGGCGCCGCGAGCACCTGCTGGCCATGATGGAGGTGGTGCTCCCTTACGCACGGCACCTGATCAGCGGTGCGCCCCGGCCGTTCGGCGAGGCCGATCAGCCGGTGGCGATCCGCCCGGGCGAGGGGGGGCGCCACCGCCTTGAGCTGCGCAGCAGCCAGCCCGACACGCCCCCGCTGCAGGTGGATCTCGACGCCGCTGAGCTGGCCGATCTGGTGCGGGTGCTCGACCAGCTCCGCCTCGATCCGCGCCTCGTGCTGCCCATGCCGGTGCCCGTCGATCGCCCCCTGCGCGCCCGCGAGCTGAGTGAGCGCGAGCCGCTGCAGCGCCGCCTGGCGGCCCCGGTGGGCGGCGCCGCCGCCCTGGCCCTGGCCGCGGCCGTGGCCCTGCTGCTGCCGCCGCCGCCCCTGCCTCAGCCGGGCGGCCGTTCCGTGCCTGCCGCCACCGCCCCGGCCGCTGCCCCGGCCGCCGGCCGTTGACGGCGGTTGACGGCACCACCCGCGCGGACACACTGTGGTCCGGATCCAGCGCCAGGGCACGTTCGATGGTGGGAATGACGTGGTCGGAGCTGCGTCGCCGCGTGGCGCGCATCGGGGCCAGCCTCGATGTGGTGGTGCGCAGCGATCCGGAGGTCTGCGGCCTCAGCGGTGAGCGCTTCCACCTCTCGCTGCACCATGGCGGCCACGGCGACTGCACGGTGCACAACCTCTCCCTGATCGACTGCCCCAACGAGCTGGTGCTCGTGGAGTTCGAGCGCTGGATGCGCGGCGCCGGCTACCACCTGGAAGCATGAGCCGCAGCCGTCGCCCCCTCCACCTGCCGGCTCCCCCCGCCGCCGAGCCGCCGCGGCCCCTGCGCCGCCGCCGCCGCGGTGGCCGCTGGCGCGGCCGGCTGCGCCAGGCCGGAGCCGGGGTGGCGATGGCGGCCCTCGGCGCCGGTCTGCTGGTGGGTCTGGTGCAGCTCCCCAGCCGCCTCGATGCGCTGCTGCTGGTGAGCACGGCCCTGGCCAACCTGATCGCCGGCCTCGGCAAGCTCAGCCTGGCGTTGCTGCAGCTGGCCGGGGTGCTGGCCGTGGTGATCCTGGCCCTGCTGGCGCTGCTGTTGATCCTCGGCGGCTGCGTGCGCCTGGTGCGCTCGCTGCTGCCCCGGCCGGCGCGGCGTCCGCCGGCGCCCTGAGCCCCTCAGCCGTGCAGCCGGGAGAACCAGAACCCCGCCAGCTGCCAGCTGCTCCAGAGGAAGATCAACAGAAAGAGCCAGTTGAGCCAGGGCGGGCGCTTGGTGTCCGGTGGCATGGGCCAGGGGGCGGCAACCCGCCGATCCTGGCAAGGGAGACCGAACCGCCGGCTGGGTCGCATCCCGCGACCGGGTGGGACTACGCTCAAGGAACGCTTCGCTTTTGCCCCGTGAAGATCGAGCACTGCGGTGAAGAGCACGTGCTGCACCTCGAAACCCGCGAGGTCGGCCTGCTGCTCGACATCCTGGAGGCGGCCCTGCCCGCCGAGACGATCAGCGGCCCGCGCGCGAGCAACCCCGGCCTCAGCCAGTTCTTCAACAGCGTCTACGGCGATCTGATCGAAACCGCCCGCCAGGCCTGGACCCAGCCCGCCCCTGGCGATGCCGCCTCCCGCGGCGCCGGCGCCCTGCCGTGCCATCCCGGGCTGCTGCCCTGATACTGGGCCCAGCCGCAGCCCGCCGTGCCCTCCTGGGTTCTCCTGTTCGCCGTGATGGCCGTGGTGGTGATGGGGATCAACCCCTCCTCCGCCGACTACGTCTGGTACCAGGGTCTGCGGCGGCCCGGCTGGCTCCGCTCCCAGATGCTGCAGCCGCTGCTCTGGCTGCTGCTCTACGGCTGCATCTACGCCTCCGCCCTGCACCTCTGGCAGGCCCGACCGGGGCTTGGCCCGGCAAGCGGCCACCTGCTGCTGCTCGCGCTGATCGAGGGCGGCACCTGGCTCCTCTGCCGCACGCACCGCCCCGGCCTCGGGGCGCTCAGCCGGCTGCTGGCCTGGCTCTGGTGCCTGCTGCTGGCCCTGGGCCTGCCCGCCGCCGCCGGCCCTGCGGCGCTGCTGCTGCTGCCCGTTCTTCTGTGGTTGCCCCTGGAGGCCGTGGGCCTGTGGCAGATGCGCCAGCTCAACCAGCATTGAGCGCCGCCGAGGCAGGGCCGATGCTGGCCGCCCTGCTGCGGCCGGAGGCCTACGACCATCCCACCGGCGCGATCACCGTGCTGGAAACCCACATCTCCTGGGTGCTGCTCACCGGAGCCTGGGCCTACAAGATCCGCAAGCCGGTGAACCTGGGCTTCGTGAACTTCAGCACGGCCGAGCTGCGCCGCCACTTCGGTGAGGAAGAGCTGCGCCTCAACCGCCGCCTCGCGCCCGAGCTCTACCGCGATCTGGTCACGATCCACGGGCCGGCGGAGCGGGCCAGCTTCCACGGCGATGGCCCGCCGCTCGACACGGCCGTGCGCATGCGCCAGTTCCCCCAGGAGGCCCTGCTCGCCACCTGCCTGCCCCAGCTGGCGGCCGAACCCGCCCGCCTGGCCGGCCTGGTGGAGCGTCTGGCCGCCGATCTGGCCGCCTTCCATGCCGCCGCGGCCCGGGCCCCGGCCGGGAGCCCCTGGGGCGGTGCCGGCCCCGTGGCCGAGCCCGCCCTCGCCAACGTGGAGGTGCTCGAGCGCTGCCTGGGGCCGGAGCGGATCGCCCCGCTGCGCCGCTGGACCGAGGCCGAGGCCCAGCGCCTCGCCCCCTGGTTTCACCAGCGCCGCGCCGCCGGCCGGATCCGCGAGTGCCACGGCGATCTGCACCTCGGCAACATGGCGCTGCTGGCGGACCGGATCACCGTGTTCGACTGCCTCGAGTTCAGCCCCGCCCTGCGCTGGATCGATCCGATCAGCGACCTGGCTTTCCTGGCGATGGACCTCAGCCAGCGCGGCCAGCCCGGCCTGGCCCGGCGCCTGCTCAACCGCTGGCTCGATGCCAGTGGCGACTGGGAAGGCCTGCGGGCCTGGCGCTGGTACAGCACCTACCGGGCCCTGGTGCGCGCCAAGGTGGCTGCCCTGCGCCTGGAGCAGCTCGGCGCCGCCGCGGCCGATCCCGCCGCCCATCCCGATCCCGGCCTGCGGGCCGAACTGGAGGCCGGCCTGGAGGGGTACCTGGCGGCGGCCCTGGGCTTCAGCGGCGCCGGCCAGGAGGCCCCGGCGCCGGCCCTGGTGATCACCCAGGGCGTCTCGGGCAGCGGCAAGAGCCACCTGGCCCGGCGCCTGTGCGAGCAGTTCGGCTGGCTGCAGCTGCGCTCCGATGTGGAGCGCCTCCGGCTCTGGCAGGCCGATCGCTACGCCCCTGAGCGCAGCGCCGCGCTCTACCGCCGCCACCTGCCCGCCTGCGCCGATGCCGCCCTGGCGGGCGGCTGGTCGGTGCTGGTGGATGCCACCTTCCTGCGGCGGCGTCAGCGGCGGCGGCTGGCGGCCCTGGCCCGGCTGCGCGGTGCCCGCTTCGCCGTGCTGGAGTGCCGTGTGGGCCAGGCCGAGGCCCTGCGCCGGCTCGAGGCGCGGCGCTGCGCCGGCGGCGATCCCTCCGAGGCCGATGCCGCGGTGCTGCGGGCCCAGTGGCCCCGCAACGAAACACCCGGCCCCGACGAGCGGGACCGGGTGATCACGGTGGAGGGCGGTGACGCCGCCGGCGTGGCCGCGGCCCTGGCTGCGCTGCTGGCCGGCTAGGGCCGGCCGCCGGAGCTCAGAACCACTCGGGGGTGGCCTCCTCGGGACCGTTCACGTTCGCCTCGGGCGTGGTGCGGCGGAACTCGAGGGTGATGTTGCGCTTCTGCTCGCCATCGG
>VFQS010003098.1_pt1 | contig 12903 bp, 10 predicted proteins | sample 3512361 | NCBI WGS metagenome assembly VFQS01 (sample SAMN10412375, study PRJNA504923) | tailings metagenome | isolation source: Relicate 1 Philex TSF3 active mining | place: Philippines
AATCCATCTGAAATTTTGATTTCGCATAAAGACGAGCAACTTTCAGGAACAGCAATTGCTACTACTTTAGAAGGCATGCGTCCGTTGATGATTGAAATTCAAGCATTAGTAAGCACCGCGGTTTATGGAACACCTCAACGTAGCACCACAGGTTACAACGCCAAACGCTTGAACATGATTTTAGCGGTTTTAGAAAAACGTGCAGGTTTTAGATTAGGCACCAAAGACGTGTTCTTAAACGTAACAGGTGGAATTTCTGTAGAAGACACGGCAATTGATTTAGCGGTTGTAGCTGCCATTCTATCCTCAAACGAAGACATTGCCATTGCAGAAGGTTTTTGCTTTGCAGGAGAAGTCGGACTTTCAGGTGAAATTAGACCCGTTAACCGCATTGAACAACGCATTCAAGAAGCAGAAAAATTAGGTTTTACCACCATTTTTGTTTCAAAACACAATAAAATTTCGTTGAAAAATACGGGAATTAAAATTGTTTTAGTAGCGAAGATTGAAGATGTGGTGAGTGAGTTGTTTGGGTAATTATATTCAGCGGTAAGTCAATTTATTTTAAAGTTACCGCTACATATAATAGATATAAAATTCTCTTAGTAATAACGATAGCGCGGATTTATAATCCGTGCCCACAATCCACTTCAAAAACAAATTAACTTTATCATTACAAGACGATAGCGCGGAATTGCAATCCGTGCCCACAATCCACTTCAAAACAAATCTAACAAAACAATTTCCAATTCATTTTCTAAACCAGCATAATTTCTGGCTGAGCTAAAATAATAATCTTCGGGTAGCGTAACAATTTTATCTTTCACAGGATTATTGTGAATATAGTCAATCTTTTGTTTTATAAACGAATTGCTGTAAATATGTTCTGCATGATAGCCGTCTTGCCACACTTTATATTGTTGTTTTCTTTTTAAATGTTCACATTCTTTTTGAAAATACTCCAACAACCATTCTCTTCTGCTTTCTGGTTCTTCGATTATGGTTTGAATGATTTTTTTGGAAGTAAATTTTTTGAAATCTCTTATTACATCCGATAAAATAAAACCATTAGTTGCTTTGCAAAACAAATGAATGTGATTGCTCATGATACAATATGCATAAATTTCTAATCCTTTGTTTTGCTGGCAATGCTTTAGAGAATCAGTGATAATATATTTTTGATTTAATCGTGTAAAAACATCAACCCAACCTACCGTTGTGATTGTAATAAAATAAGCGTCTTCAGTTGTGGTGGCTTTGTATTTTGTTGACATGGCGTGTAATTTATATTCAAATATAAAAAAACTTTGTCAATTATAATGTTGTGTTATTTATTTACTTTGTGGGCACGGAATGCAATTCCGCGCTATCGTTACGGTGATAAATCCGAGCGATCGGGATTTGTGCTATCGTTGCGGTGAGATATCCGAGCGGTCGGGACTATCGTAGCGGTGAAATATCCGAGTTGATTAAATTAAATATAAAATGTATAAACCCAAATAGGTATCAATATTATTAAAATAACCAAAGTAAGAAATGGATAGCTATTACTTTTATTACTTTCAAACAACTTAAGATACTCGTAAAATTTATCATCTTGAAACAAATAAATAAAAGAGAATATTAAAGCTAAAAGGAAAGCAACCAAAAGTATTATAAAATAATTCTCCGCTAAATTAACCTGCAACAACAAAAGAATTATATTAACAAAAAGGCAATTTAAAACTGTCAATATAATAGAAAAAAATAATTTAGAATAGTTGTCATTCCTATATAGATTTAAAAATGTAGGGAAGTTTTTTTCCATATGTTCAAAAAATAATTTTCTACCTAATTTAAGTTTTCCAAAATTCTGTATCCAACAAAATGGATTCAGATAAACCAAAAGAAGCTTTCTATAATTATAATCGATTTTAAGAAAATTATAAAATATAATATTTATAAGTTTTTCCATATTGAATACTTTTTATGAGTTTTATTTGTTTATTTTTTAAAATAATAAACTTCTAAACTAAATCCCCTCCAACAACTCCAACGCCTTATTTACACTTTTCACATTATCAAAAGTTAGTAATAAGCGTAAGCCGTTTTTTGTTTCTTTTTCTTTTATTTTACAAACGTTGCCGTTGCGTTGGGCAAATTGTAGCACTTTCATAAAACGGTTGCTTTGGTAAAAATCGCTTTGTTGGTCGCCAATGAAATAACCAATCATTTTTCCTTGTTTCATCATCAAACGTTCAATTCCCATAGCGGTGGCTTTCCATTTGATGCGAACGCTATTTAGTAACGCAATCGCTGGTTTTGGTAACGCACCAAAGCGGTCAATTAGTTTTTGTTCAAATTGTTGTAACGTAGCTTCGTCTTTAATTTGGCTTAATTCGTTATATAGATTCAAACGTTCGGTAATGTTATTGATGAATTCATCTGGGAACAGCAATTCGAAATCGGTATCAATTTGAATGTCTTTGACAAATTCTTTGGTTTCGATGTCGTTTTCTTCTTGGTATAAATCTTTGAATTCGTTTTCTTTCAACTCTTCAATGGCTTCGTTCATGATTTTTTGGTACGTATCAAAACCAATTTCATTGATAAAACCACTTTGTTCACCACCTAATAAATCACCCGCACCTCGAATTTCCAAATCTTTCATCGCAATATTGAAACCACTTCCTAATTCGCTAAATTGTTCCAAAGCCGTAATACGTTTTTGCGCTTCACCTGTCATCATCGAATACGGTGGCGTAATGAAATAACAAAACGCTTTTTTATTACTTCTTCCCACACGACCACGCATTTGGTGCAAATCAGACAATCCGAAATTATTGGCATTATTGATGAAAATCGTATTCGCATTCGGCACATCTAAACCGCTTTCGATAATGGTGGTTGCGACTAAGACGTCAAATTCGCCTTCCATGAAAGCCAACATCAATTCTTCCAATTTTTTCCCATCCATTTGACCGTGACCGATGCCTACTTTTGCTCCTGGCACCAAGCGTTGAATCATTCCGGCAACTTCTTTGATGTTTTCAATTCGGTTATTGATGAAATAGACTTGTCCACCACGCTGAATTTCATACGAAACCGCATCGCGAATGACTTCTTCATTAAAACGAATGACTTGCGTTTCAATCGGATAACGATTTGGCGGAGGCGTTGTAATTACTGATAAATCTCGAGCCGCCATCAACGAAAACTGCAACGTTCTCGGAATCGGAGTGGCGGTTAAAGTCAACGTATCGACATTCGTAGCAATGGTTTTCAACTTGTCTTTTACGTTGACACCGAACTTTTGCTCTTCATCGATAATCAACAAACCTAAATCTTTAAACACAACATTTTTATTGACCAATTGATGTGTTCCAATTAAAATATCGACTTTTCCTTCTTGTAATTTTTGAAGTGTATCAGCTTTTTGTTTCGCTGTTCTAAATCGATTCAAATAACTAACGGTAACGGGCATGTCTTTCAAACGTTCCGAAAAAGTGCGATAATGTTGATACGCCAAAATGGTTGTTGGCACTAAAACGGCAACTTGTTTTCCATTATCGACCGCTTTAAAAGCAGCACGAATCGCAACTTCTGTTTTCCCAAAACCAACATCACCACAAACTAATCGGTCCATTGGGCGTTCGTTTTCCATATCGGCTTTCACATCGGCGGTTGCGGTAATTTGGTCGGGCGTATCTTCGTAAATGAACGAACTTTCTAATTCTTTTTGCAAATAGCTATCGGGTGCAAACTGAAAACCTTTGTCTAATCTTCGCTTCGCGTACAACTGAATTAAGTTGAACGCAATATGTTTTACACGTGCTTTTGTCTTTTGTTTTAGGGTTTTCCAAGCGTTGCTTCCTAATTTGTAAATCTTTGGAGGCGCGCCATCTTTCCCATTATATTTTGAAATTTTGTGTAGCGAATGAATGCTCACATACACAATATCGTTATCGGCATAAACCAATTTTATTGCTTCTTGGGTCTTGCCTTCGACCTGAATTTTCTGTAAACCTCCGAATTTTCCAATTCCGTGATCGATGTGCGTTACATAATCTCCAACCGATAACGAAGTCAGTTCTTTTAGCGTAATAGTTTGTTTTTTCGAATAGCCATTTTTGATAGAAAACTTATGGTAACGCTCAAAAATTTGATGATCCGTATAACATGCAATTTGATTTTCTTCATCGATGAAACCTTCAAACAAAGGCAAAACCATAGTTTTGTATTGCTTACGAATGCTTTCGTGATTGGCTTCGTCGATATCTTCAAAAATATCATGAAAACGACTTGCTTGATTTTCATTAGAACAACACAAATAATTTTTGTAACCGTTGAAATGATTTTCACTCAAATTGTTCAATAACAAATCGAATTGTTTGTTGAACGAAGGTTGCGGTTGTATGTGAAATTCGACTTTTTTATCAATTTTAAAAACCGCTTGATTATGCAATTCGATTACCGAAAAATCCAAAGCACGTTTTAAAAACTGCTTTTGATTTAAAAATAATTCTTCTGGTTTTGCGTGTCGAATATCTTTGGATAATTTCTCGAAAGCTTCATTGGCTTTGTCGAATAATTTATCCAATTGTTGTCCTAATAATTCGGTATTTTGAATGACTAAAACCGTTTTTTCGTTGATATAATCTAAGAAACTTTCGCGGTTTTCTTGTAGTAGTTTATTTTCAACATTGGGAATGATGGAAATCTTTTTCAGCTTTTCAACTGACAATTGGGTTTCCACATCAAAACTTCGGATGCTATCGACTTCGTTGCCGAAAAATTCAATTCGGTACGGATTATCATTGGAAAAGGAAAACACATCAATAATTCCACCACGAACGGAAAATTCGCCTGGTTCAGTCACAAAATCAACGCGTTTGAAGTTGTATTCGAATAAAGTTTCGTTGATAAAATCAATAGATAAATTATCTCCAACCGACAATTTCAAGGTGTTTTTCTCTAATTCTTTTCGGGTAACGACTTTCTCGAAAATCGCTTCTGCATAGGAAACAATAATCGCAGGTTTTTTGCGCGAATTGATTCGATTTAAAACCTCAGCACGTAAAAGAACATTGGCATTATCGGTTTCTTCAATTTGATACGGTCTTCGGTACGAACTTGGGTAAAAAAGTACGTCTTCGGCATTAATTAATTGCTCTAAATCGTTCAAATAATAGGCCGCTTCTTCCTTATTGCTGAATAAAATCAGGAACGGAAGTTCAGATTTTTTAAACAACGAATTTGCCACAAAAGACAACGACGAGCCCACCAAACCCGTCATTTGAGACTTTTGGCGCGCTGCGAATGTACTTTCTAAAACGGCAATCTTTGGTGACTTATCGTAAATGGATATGATGTCGGACTTGCTCAAAATGAAATTTTTAATTGACTACAAAAATAAAAAAACCACTACGTTTTCAATAGAAAAGTAGCGGTTATATTGTGGAAACGTTTGTTAAAAAATGAATTTCTTAACAACTGTAATATTATTTTCTAAAGTTGCTTTAATTAGTAAAGCTTGATTATTATTTATTAATCCAGAAAGTGAAACTTCTGATGCATTAATATTATCCTTTGAAAAAATAACTCTTCCTAGCATATCATATGCAATTATACTAGCAATATTTGATTTTGTGGAAACCATCTTTGGCACCTTATTCTCATTGAAAAGATAAACTGAACTTTGATATACAGAAAAATCAGAGCTAGACAATGAAGTATCTTGATAATGAATTACAAATCGATCATCAAAAACACCAGCTACACTTGAAAAAGTATATGGCGCTGCTTTTAAATCATGAAATACATTTTCTACTTTATCTTCAATAAAAACATCTTTATCTGAAAAATATATTCCTAATTCTGAAATTGAAATATCAAAACTGGTACTTGCTGTTATTGTTGTTTTAAATCCTAATGGCACTTGATCTGTAACTTCCCAAGGCATTGCTTTTGCTTGTATAGCTAAATTATGTCCAGGAATAATAGAATAAAAGCTAACATATTGACCATCAATTTGATCACCATCCATTCCAGAATCATAATCATTTGTTGCGCCTGTAACATATAAAATTACTTGTTGTTTAAATGCTCCTCCAGAATTAGACAAATCCAAACGAATTAAATTATCATCTGCTTCATCAAAAGTTTCATTTTGTGAATCAGCATTCCTAAAAAAACCTGAATTAGTTCCAGCAACTCTCATGCTATTAGTAAATGTTACAGTACCCGTTGCAGTACTTGAGGCAAAAAATCCTTGTCCTGCAGCCATATATTTTGTTGGTATTGCACCTCCAGAATTGGCAGCTGTTCCAGCCAAACTTGTTCGTACAGCGTAATCATTTGATGAAAAAACATTTGCAGAAATAGCCGTATTGTGTGTCCAATAGTACAAAGTATTTAAAGTTGTATTTGCTATTAATGTTTGAACATTTATTGCTGATGGATATGGATTTGCCAATAAATTATAATTCAAAACTGTCTTTTGAAAAACATTGTATGAATAATTACCATTATTGGGAACGCCTTTAAAAACTCCATTAAAAATTGCAGGCGTTGAATTGTAATTTTGTGGTGCCATTATTGCATAACCTTTAGCTGGAATCATGGCACTATTTGGATTTTCTGTAACCCAATTATTAACGGTTGGGTTGGCATTAAAGGAATAAAATCGTGCAGTTGAAGTTAGTGGAGAAAATAAATTTAATTTTTGACCCAACACTGGTGATCCCCAATAGGTGTATTGGTATTGAATCATTGGTGTTGCATTTCTTTTGTATGTAATATTACCTAAATTGGTAGCTACAGGATTGTTTTGAAGAAGAGAAGCATTGTTTTCAAAAACTAAATCTGAACCTGAACTAACTTCGATTCCATTTTCAACGGTTAAATTATGGTTGGAATTAATAACAACAATTGCATTATTAGTAACTCGTATAGAACAAGCACTTATATTTGAAGTTGAACTGTAATTACCTGTAAAAACTACATTTTTATTACTATTAGGTTCGCCTTTATCCCATGAAGTTCCATTCCAAGTTGTAGTCATAGCACATTTTTGAACTTTTATATTATTAAAATGTAAATTATTGAGATCATTATTTGAATCGGTATTACCAACATATAATTTAAACCCCGAAAATTGACCTGTTCTTATTCCTGAAGAATAAATATCGCTATCTCTTAAAATAATAACTTCATACGAATTTACATCTACCTGATTTACTTGTAATTGAAAAATAGAATTTTGATTGTAAACCCAACCTAAATCAGAATGTGTTGAAGTAGCATATAAATCAGAACCAACATTAAAGTTGAATAAAAGTCCAAAATTTTGATCCATCAAATCAATTCCTTTATAACCATTTCTGTAGGCAATTGCTAAATCAATTTTAAAAGATTGCCCAGGTAATAAATATTGACGTCCACCAACAGATGGAGAACCTGTGTTGGATAAAAATCGTTGTGCATTTGCTTGAACAAATACCCCTGTAGGATTAGCATACATAGAGAAAGTACTCCCAGAAGAGTTAATATCTCCAAATCCTTGAGCCGAGGAGTTTCCTAAAAAATGCCCTGCAAAATGTGTTGCATCTGTATTTTGCGTCCACAAATCCCAATTAGAAAATCCAGTCCCAAGATTACTACCATTTGTCCAAGTAGTATAATTTGAAGCATAATCGGAAAACAGGTTTGTTTGAGCAAAACTATATTGTAAAAACAAACTTGTAATACATACTATTTTAATCAAATAATTTTTTTTCATAAGAATTATATTGTTTGAAAAAATTATTTTGTTTTATCAGTGCCATCCATCTTTTTTCGCAATTCATCTGTATTGGCATTTCTGGTTGTATCTAATGCTTGCAACATTAATTCTTCCCCAATTTCTTTTGGAATTGCTTTTTTGATGATGATTTCATCCCATTGACTATATAAACCTTTAATTTCTTCGTTGATTTCTGGAATTAACTTGGCAATTCGTTGTTCAGGAATTACTCTCAAATTCATGAAAGTTTCCAACGATTTTAACTTGGTATTTAAAGTGGTAATTCTACTTAAAATCTGAGGCTTATTATATTCAAAAGGAACAGTCAAAGCCAAAGTATCTGCTTTTTTTGACAAATTCTTTGTTTTCATTTGAAAAGCAGAAAGAGTAGATTTAGGTTTTTGAAGCATTTCAATTTCTAATTGACGCCATTCGTTCCATCTATCAAGAGTAGCCGCTACCTCTGGTCTTGGTGAAGGAAAACTAAATTGCCACATCTTTGAAATATTCTTAAAAACAGCCTCATTTTTTTGAATTACTTTTTGAGCTTCTAATTGCTGTTTTGAATCATTTTCACATGACATTAATCCAATTGTTAAGACCAATATTGATATAATAAATCCTTTCATATTTTAATTTAAAGAACAAATGTACAAATGTTTATAAAATTGTTGGTGCTAATCTCACAATATCTTAACATTTCTTTGATATGCAAGTAGTTATAATTTTATAATTCGCATTTATTGATGTTATTTTTGTTAATTATGAATTGAAACTTAGTTTTTACAGAAAATATAATAAAAAAAGGGCTTTTTGATTCTTACGAAAACGTTATATTTGTTACCTATTTATTCAATCAAATGGACACAAAAATTTTAATTATTGGTGCTTGTGGTCAAATAGGTACCGAACTTACAGCAAAACTTAGAGCTACTTATGGCGTAAATAATGTAATTGCTTCAGATATCAGAAAACTTAATAACGATGTTGTTAATAATGGAATTTTTGAAGTTATCAATGCATTAGACTACAACCAAATTGAACATTTAATTGAGCAATATCAAATTACAGATGTTTATTTAATGGCGGCATTATTATCTGCAACAGCAGAAAAAAATCCAGCATTTGCTTGGGATTTAAATATGAATTCGTTGTTCCATGTTTTAAATTTAGCCAAAGCAGGAAAAATTAAAAAGATTTTCTGGCCTTCAAGTATAGCGGTTTTTGGACCTACAACACCAAGACAAAATACTCCTCAATACACCATTATGGAACCTTCAACAGTTTACGGAATTTCAAAACAAACAGGTGAAAGATGGTGTGAATATTATCACAAACAATATGGTGTAGATGTAAGAAGTATTCGTTATCCTGGTTTGATTAGTTGGAGTACTGAAGCTGGTGGTGGAACAACTGATTATGCTGTTGATATCTATCACAAAGCAATTACCGATGGAAAATTCACGAGTTTCTTATCTGAAAATTCAGAATTACCAATGATGTATATGGATGATGCAATTAAAGCAACTATCGGAATTATGCAAGCTCCAGCCGAACAAATTAAAATTCGTTCATCTTACAATTTGGCTGCGATGAGTTTTACTCCAAAACAAATTGGAGAAGAAATCAAAAAACATTATCCAAACTTCGAATTAAGTTACGAACCTGATTTCCGTCAGAAAATTGCAGATAGTTGGCCTGCAAGCATTGATGATACTTCAGCAAGAGAAGATTGGGGTTGGAAAAACGATTTTGATTTAGAAAATATGACCGTAGATATGTTCAAAAATTTAAAAGAACATATTTATAATAAATAATTTATTTTTTCAAAGTATTCATTAAAGCGTCTTCAATAGGCGCTTTAATTTTTACTACCTCATTTGTATTCTCATTAGGAATAGTCATAGAAAGCACATAGTGTTTTATTTTCCATTGTCCGTTTTCAAGAACTAAAACACCTGAACCGCGACAAATTTTCATTTGTGTACTTAATAATTCATCAAACCAAACCATTTTTCCGTTTTCGCTAAAATAAATGTTGCGTTCAATAGCTTTAAAACTCCATGCTTTTCCTTTATCAAAATAAGGTTTTGCAAAAGCTTGAAATTCTTTTTTATTCCAATTTTCAGTGGCATCTGTACCTATGAAAATGGATTCCTCTGACATGGCATTAAAATAATCATCAAAATTTGCTTCAGCTGCAGCTTTGTGCCAATTATCTAGAATTTCCATAATATCTTGTTTTTTTGTTTGAAGTTTTTCCTCGCAGGGTTTGCAAGAGAAAGCTAGAGTTACTAGGAGTAGGATGGTTAGTTTTTTCATATTTTTTTCGTTTTTCCCCTCCCTTGGAGGGGTGCCCTTGGGCGGGGTGGTTATTGATTGATTTATATTCGGCAATAATAAATTGTTCTAAATCTTTCATTACATTTTCAGTATCAAATAGCATTTTTGTTGTTGAAATTCTAAAAACCTTTAAGCCTAATTCTTTAAGATACATTTCTCTTTTTTCATCATATTTTTCTTGAAAATTATGAATCTCTCCATCAATTTCAACCACTAAACCGAGTGCTTTAACATAAAAATCTACAATGTAATTTCCAATAATTCTTTGTCTGTCAAAATCTATATTCCAAAAAGATTTATTTCTTACTTCTGTCCAGTACACAACTTCGGAAAAATTTCCTGCTTTTCTGAGTGCTTTTGCTCTACTTTTTAAAGAAACATTGTAAGGTAAATTTAAGACAAAATTTCTTTTTATTGGAATATTATGAATTGATGTTAAGATTTCTTCTTGCATTTATTGCGTTTCAATTTAACATAAAAACCACCCCACCTTTCAGGCACCCCTCCAAGGGAGGGGAAACCTCTAAATTATTAAGTATTAATTACAACTGTTTTCACATTCACAAATTCTTTAATACCATCTTCGGCTAATTCTCTACCATAACCTGATTTTTTTATACCTCCGAATGGTAATCTTGGATCGGATTTGACCATTTCATTGATGAAAACGGCACCTTCATTAAAGCTTGATATTTTGGTTTTAATAAAATCAATATCTTGTGTAAAAACAGAAACCCCTAAACCAAATTCTGATTGATTGCTTAAATCAATAGCTTCTTCAATAGTTTTGAAAGTTATGATTGCTGCTACCGGTCCGAATGTTTCTTCTTTGAAAATAGGCATTTCTGTAGTTACATGAGTTAAAATTGTGGGTTCATAAAAAGCTTCCTTTCGGTTTCCACCAACGATTAACTTTGCACCCATTTGAATTGATTTTTGGACTTGAACTTCTAATTCTTCTGCTAAATCTACTCGTGCTAACGACCCAATTTGTATTTCTTTATCTAATGTATTTCCGGTTTTTAAACTTTGAATAGCGACTTTGAATTTTGCCACAAACTCTTCTGCAATATTTTCGTGAACTAAAAATCGCTTAGCAGCAATACAACTTTGACCTGCATTTTGCATCCGGGCATTCACGGCTGTTGCAACTGCTTTTTCTAGATTAGCATCTTCTAAAATAATGAAAGCATTGCTTCCGCCTAATTCTAAAACACATTTTTTTAAATGTTTTCCTGCTTCTGTAGCGACTGCGATTCCAGCTTGTTCGCTTCCTGTTAATGAAACGGCTTTAATTATTGGATTTGCGATGATATTGGCTACTTCACTACTTGAAATAGGTAAATCTTGATAGCAACCTTTTGGAAAACCTGCTTGTTCGAATATTTTCTGAATTAATTCGGCTGATTTTGGAACATTACTTGCATGTTTAACCACAACAGTATTTCCTGCGATAAGTGTTGGAACCGCAAATCGGAATACTTGCCAAAACGGAAAATTCCATGGCATTACTCCTAAAATGACTCCTAAAGGTTCTTTGGTAACAAAACTTTCAGACGCTTCGGTTTTTATGTGTTTTGTGGCTAAAAAGGTTTCAGCATTCTCGTAATAGTAATTGCATAAAAGAGCGCATTTTTCAACCTCAGCAATGGCTTGTGAAATGGGTTTGTGCATTTCGGTAGTGATACAAGTTGCATATTCTTCTTTGTTTTCTAAAAGTAGTTTGGCTAATTGTGGCAAAAAAGAAATTCGATTTTGAATACTTAAATTACACCATGAAAGCTGTGTGTTTTCTGAAACTTTTAAAAGATGTTGCATGCTGAAAGGTTTTTGTAAAAATACTAATTTTAATTGAAAACGAGGTTCGCGTTAGGGATTGCAGTGGAAATCCTTTGTTTGTAAAATTGCCAAATTTTATAAACAAAGATTACTTCGTCAGTTCGCTTTGCTCGGGTGTAACGGAAAGCCCGACCCTTGTGGGAACGCCCAAATTAAGAAAGGAAATGATATCTTTGTACGATATTTTACAACGTAAATAAAATGGAAGATTGTTTTGAAACCTTAATTTCGAGTTACTTGGATTCGAAAGTGGGCATTGTGGAACATTTTGTATCGGAAGAATTAGCGCAACATTTAGTAAAGAGATTGTTTGAATTGAAAGAACAAAATTTATTAAAAGCCGCTGGAATAGGAAATGCAGCTAAATTGACTCAGAATTCGGCAATAAGAAGCGATGCAATTTATTGGTTAGATAGAGCGAACAATAACGAACATGAAAATGCTTTTTTAGATCAAGTGGATGCTTTTGTGTCGTATTTGAACCGCAGTTGTTATACTGGAATCACGGGTTATGAATTTCATTTTGCGTTGTTTGATAAAGGTAGTTTTTATAGAAAACATTTAGACCAATTCCAAGATAATTCGAGCCGAAAGTTTTCGATGATTACGTATTTGAATGAAAATTGGCAACCTGAAGATGGTGGTGAACTGTGTATTTATGATGGCGATGTAGCTCAAAAAGTAGCGCCAACCAACAGAAAAACGGTTTTCTTTAAGAGTAATGAATTGGTTCATGAAGTTTTGGAAAGTCACAAACCTAGATTGAGCGTTACGGGTTGGTTAAGACGAGATTAAAATAAAAAAACCAGTTTAACAACTGGCTTTTTAGATGAAAAAAGAAAAACTACTTAACAACCAACTTTTTTGTAATTCCTTCTGAAGTTTTAACTAGATAAACTCCTGCTTGTAATTTTGATGTATTTATGCTTAACGCTTCTTTTTCTGAAAGGATTAATTTT
>VFQS010003099.1_pt1 | contig 12901 bp, 10 predicted proteins | sample 3512361 | NCBI WGS metagenome assembly VFQS01 (sample SAMN10412375, study PRJNA504923) | tailings metagenome | isolation source: Relicate 1 Philex TSF3 active mining | place: Philippines
CTTTTCCTTCGCGTACTTTTTGTACGATTACTGCTCCTTCACCTCCTGCGTTTGCAACGATTTGACGTAAAGGCTCCTCGATAGCTCTTTTAACGATAGCAATACCTGTAGTTTCGTCTTCGTTTTCTCCTTTAAGCGTTTCTAAAGATTCACCAGCGCGAATCAATGCAACACCTCCACCAGGTACGATACCTTCTTCTACAGCAGCTCTTGTTGCAGCTAATGCATCATCAACACGGTCTTTTTTCTCTTTCATTTCAACCTCTGTTGCAGCTCCTACATATAATACTGCTACACCACCTGCTAATTTTGCTAAACGCTCTTGTAATTTTTCTTTATCGTAATCTGAAGTAGTTGATTCAATTTGCGCTTTGATTTGATTAACTCTTGCACTTATATCTTCTTTATTACCAGCTCCATTTACGATTGTGGTATTGTCTTTATCGATTTCGATTTTTTCTGCAGTTCCTAACATGTCTAAAGTAGCTCCTTCTAAAGTCAATCCTTTCTCTTCAGAAATTACTTGTCCACCTGTTAAAATTGCGATATCTTCTAACATTGCTTTTCTTCTATCACCGAATCCTGGTGCTTTCACAGCAGCGATTTTCAACGATGCACGAATTCTATTTACAACTAAAGTTGCTAACGCTTCTCCGTCTAAATCTTCTGCAATAATCAATAATGATTTTCCTGATTGAACTACTGGCTCCAATACTGGAAGTAATTCTTTCATGTTAGAGATTTTTTTGTCGTAAATCAAGATATATGGATTATCCATTTCTACGATCATTTTCTCTGCATTGGTAACAAAGTAAGGTGATAAATATCCTCTGTCAAATTGCATCCCTTCCACAGTTTTAACCTCTGTTTCAGTTCCTTTTGCTTCTTCAACTGTAATTACACCATCATTACCTACTACTTTCATCGCTTCAGCGATTAATGAACCAATGGTCTCGTCATTATTTGCTGAAATAGTTGCAATTTGTTTGATTTTATCATTGTCAGATCCTACTTCTTTTGAGAACCCTTTTAATGATTTTACCACAGAACTAACTGCTTTGTCAATCCCTCTTTTTAGATCCATTGGATTTGCACCAGAAGCAACGCTTTTCATTCCAGAACTAATAATAGCTTGTGCTAAAACAGTAGCTGTAGTTGTTCCATCACCAGCAATATCTGCAGTTTTAGAAGCCACTTCTTTTACCATTTGCGCACCCATGTTTTCTACTGCATCTGACAGTTCGATTTCTTTAGCAACTGAAACACCGTCTTTAGTTACGTGTGGCGCGCCAAATTTTTTACCGATTACAACATTTCTACCTTTAGGTCCTAATGTTACTTTTACTGCATTTGCAAGAGTATCTACTCCTTTTTTTAATTTTTCTCTCGCTTCTACTTCGAAATGAATATCTTTTGCCATGTTTCTAATTTTTTTTTAAATATTAACCTTCAATAACACCATAAATATCAGCTTCTTTCATGATCAAAAATGATTTCCCATCAATTTTGATTTCAGTTCCTGAATATTGTCCATACATAACCAAATTTCCAGTTTTTACTGTCATAGGCTCATCTTTTTTTCCTGTGCCTACCGCAATTACCGTTCCTTTCAATGGTTTTTCTTTTGCTGAATCTGGAATTATTATTCCGCTGATCGTTTTCTCTTCTGCTGCAGCCGGTTCAATTAAAACGCGGTCAGCTAAGGGCTTAAATGTTATAGACATAGATATTAAATTTTTAAAGTTCGAAATTCATTTTACTAAAAATATGCCAAGTATTTTTTTAAGACATTTTTTCATTAAAAAAATCAATAAAAGTTAAAAAAAATGCCAGTATGTGACATACTGGCATTATATATTTTATTTTTTTCAGATTATTGTGCTGGTGGAGTTCCTCCTTGAGGTGCTTGTTCTGTTGGTTGTTGAACTTGTACTTTTTCAGGAGTTGATTTTATTGTTAAAACTACACTAATAACAACAATTACAATTGCTAATCCCCATGTAGTTTTATCAATAATATCATTTGTTTTTTGTACACCACCAATTTGGGTTGCTGCACCGAAATCAGATGATAAACCTCCACCTTTAGGATTTTGAATAAATACAACAATGATCAATAAGATACTTGCTACAATAATTAAGAAAGTTAATAAACCTACCATGTTATTTTGAATTTAATTTGTCGTTTAAATCTTTAATTTTTTTTGCAAAGTAAGTCTTTTTTTCTGGATTTGTCAAACTTAATTGTTGGTATGCTGAAATTGCCTTCGAAAAATTACCTTGCATTTCTAGTATTTTCGCTAATGTTTCTGTATATATTATTTTTTCATCATCAACACTTTTGATCGCTTGCTTGCTAGGATCATAAAATTCTTTTTTTGGTCTTGAAATTGTCGGATTTGTTGCTATTATTGAGTCAATTATTTGATTATTAGTCAGTTTTTCTTCTTTTTTTCCTGATTTTAACCAATTTGTGAAACTACGTTGTGTTGTTTTAGGAGTTGAGTCTGAAAGTTCAATTTTATCATTTTTTTTCTCTTGACTTAATTGATTTTCAGCTACTGATTCATCTTCAAGTTTGTATTGAATAGTTGGCTCAAAATCTTTTGAAAAAATGGAAGAAAATGCTTCAGCTGCAATTTGTACATTTAAATCAAGATCATCAGATTTTTCTAGTGTATTTTTTTCTTCATTTACTGCTACTGAATCTTCTAAAATTAAATTTTCTTTAATTTGAACATCATCATCTTCCTTTTTCTCTGGTATATTTAGTTCTGTTTTAACTACGTGTTCTTCATATACTTCTACTTCTGTTGATTTTATGGATTCTTCAAGTAGTTCAACTAGTTTATGTCGATCTCTAATTTTGTACGCTACCTTAGTTAATTCTTCTTCGAAAGAAATAGGATCAAATCTTTTTATGAGTTGTAAATAAACTAATTGGATGATTTCAGCAAATGGATATTTATTTTTAAGTTCAGCAAATAGGGATAAATCTTCTTTTTCTAAGAGAGATATATTATTAATTTTTTCACTGATTGTTTGTTGTAGCATATTACCAGTTTGATAAAATCTTATTTATAATATCTTGTACGATTTGTTGAGAAATTTGTTCGTTAAGTTCATTTTCAACTACCGAAAAATTATTATCAGTTGGGTAGTCAGCAAAGCGAGTACTACTAACTATCATCTCTTGTTCTTTCGGACTAGTAATTGTAATTTTCATATTGCAAGTAACCGTTAATCTGTTTTTTGCAACATTATCTCCTGCCTGAATAGCAACAGGTGAAATAGTATAATTAGTAATTGCACCATCCAAACGTACTTCACCAGAATTTGGAGTGCTAGAAAGTTTTAAACGTGTATTATTTTGTATTCCATCTCGAATTTTATCGGATAAAAATCCTGAAAAATTGATTGGTGAGTTAGGTGCGTTGTTTTCTAAATTAGATAAAGAAAAATATTTCCATTCTGGCGGAATTGAACCCGAATCGCTAAATGAGAGACTTGTGGGCCAACATGAACTCAATGAAGATAATAATATTATGATGAATAGGAATCTCATGCTTGAATATTATATTCTTTTATTTTTCTATACAAGGTTCTTTCAGAAATACCTAACTCCTCAGCTGCATTTCTTCTTTTTCCACGATGTTTCTCTAACGCTTTTTTAATTAAATCTTTTTCTCGATCTTCAAGTGATAATGATTCTTCAACTTCAACATGTTCGTGAAAATCTTGAACTGGTTCAATAGTTACATTTCCTACTACAGTTGGTGATGCTGTAGTTGTTGTAAGTTCTGTATTATAGTGTAACAAATGATTTTGATCTTTTACAGGAATAATATCATTATACATTCTACTAATCACCGCCTCTTGATCTTGGTTTAAATGAAAATTACCACCTTGTTGATTTATCATCTCATGTACTAATTTTTTTAAGTCATTCAAATCATTTTTCATATCAAATAAAAACTTATACATCAAGTCTCTTTCTGAAATTGATTCTTCAGATTTTACTACTGTTGGAAAAATACTTTGATCTTGAATAGGTAAATACGGCTGCAAAGTAAAACTATCGATTTCTCTTTTACTCTCTATAACTGAAATTTGTTCTACCAAATTTTTAAGTTGTCGAATATTTCCTGACCAGTGATAATTTTCTAAAAGTTGTACAGCTTCTTCAGTTAAACGAATTGCAGGCATTCTATATTTTTCTGCAAAATCATTAGCGAATTTTCTGAATAATAAATGTATATCTTCTTTGCGTTGCCTTAAAGGGGGCAAAGCAATTGGTACTGTGCTCAATCGATACAATAAATCCTCTCTAAATTTTCCGGATGTAACTGCTTTTTGCATATTTTCATTGGTTGCGGCAACGACACGTACATTTGTTTTTATGACCTTCGATGAACCAACACGAATAAATTCACCAGTTTCCAAGACACGTAGCAATCGTACTTGTGTTTGCATAGGTAATTCCGCAACTTCATCTAAAAACAAAGTACCACCGTTGGCAACTTCAAAATATCCTTGTCTACTTCCGCTAGCTCCTGTAAATGCTCCTTTTTCGTGGCCAAATAACTCACTGTCAATCGTTCCTTCAGGTATAGCACCACAGTTTACAGCGATATATTCACCGTGTTTTCTTGAACTGAGCTGGTGAATTACTTGTGGAATGATTTCTTTACCTGTACCACTTTCTCCAGTAACAAGAATAGAAATATCCGTTGGAGCTACCTGAGCAGCAATTTCCAACGCTCTATTCAACATCGGTGAATTTCCGATGATTCCAAATCGTTGTTTTATTTGTTGTAAATTCATCATAGTATAGCTTCTCCAAGCAAGGTTGCTGAAGTACAATCTGTGATTTTAACTTTTACGTAATTTCCTATTTCAATCGATGTTTTAGGGAAAACAACTTTTACATTACCCGAATTTCTTCCCACTTGATCTTGATCTGATCTACGAGATAATCCTTCGATTAATACATCTTGTATTGTTCCGATTAATTTTTTATGGGCTTTTAAAGAATGGTCTTGTTGTAAATTAATAATTTCTGTGAGTCTTGCTCTTTTAACATCTTCGGGAATATCATCTTTGAATTTTCTTTCTGCTAATGTTTTAGGTCTTTCAGAGTACATATACATGTATGCAAAATCATACTCAACTGCTTGCATTAATGAAATTGTTTCTTTGTGTTCCTCTTCTGTTTCACCACAAAATCCTGCAATAATATCTGTTGAGATAGCACATCCAGGTAAAATACGTTTAATCGCATCGATACGATCTAGATACCATTCTCTTGTATATCCTCTATTCATTCTATACAACATATCATTATTTCCAGATTGAACAGGTAAATGGATTTGTTTTGCAATGTTTTGAAATTTTGCCATTACATGTAAAACTTCATCAGTCATATCTTTCGGATGCGAAGTGGAAAAACGAATACGTAACAAAGGATTGATTAACGCAACCATTTCTAGTAACTGAGCAAAATTAGTAGTTGCTTTAGTTTCATCTTTAATTTCACCTTTGCTAGACATATTCCAACGATAGCTATCTACGTTTTGACCAAGCAAAGTAACTTCTCTATATCCTCTTTCGAATAAATTTGTACACTCTTCAACAATTGTTTGAGGATCTCTCGATCGTTCTCTTCCTCTTGTAAACGGCACTACACAAAACGAACACATATTATCACAACCTCGTGTTATACTTACAAATGCACTCACTCCAGTTTCGTCCAAACGAATGGGACTTATATCAGCGTATGTTTCCTCTCGAGATAATAATACATTAACCGCTTTTTGACCACTCTCTACTTCAGTGATTAAATTTGGTAAATCACGGTAAGCATCAGGACCAGCAACGATATCAACTAATTTTTCTTCTTCTAATAAATTTTGTTTTAAACGTTCTGCCATACAACCAAGTACTCCTACAATTAATCCTGGTTGTTGTTTCTTTCTTGTTTTGAAATCGCTTAAACGTACACGTACTTTTTGCTCTGCGTTTTCACGAATGGAACACGTATTTAATAAAATAACATCTGCTTCAGATTCATCTCGTGTGGTGGTAAATCCTTCTTTAGATAATATAGAAGCGACAACTTCACTGTCTGAAAAATTCATGGCACAACCATAACTTTCAAGGTATAGCTTTTTTCCGTTACTATTTTCACCTTGTATCATTGTTGCTTCTCCTTGTTTTGTTTCGTCAATTACCTTGTTATTCCCTAAGTCTATATTGCTCATTCGTTTCTTTTTTAAGTTTCCAAAATTAACATTTTTTCAATCTATGTCAAAATGTCAGGGGTATAACTTTTTAATTAATTAACATTTATTCGTGCGTATTTTTATTTGTTGCTTTTAGGTCTTTTTCAAATTGCCGTTTGTTTTTTGAATTTAATTAAACTTAATTTGCAACACACTAACGCAACTAGAAAGTATAAAATGGCTAAAAATTTAGTAATTGTTGAGTCACCTGCTAAAGCAAAAACGATAGAAGGGTATTTAGGAAAAGATTTTGTTGTGAAATCGAGTTTTGGACATGTTAGAGACTTAGCATCCAAAGGTTTGGCAATAGATTTAGAAAATGATTTCAAACCTGCGTACGAGGTATCATCAGATAAGAAAACAATTGTTTCTGAATTAAAAAAACTAGCGAAAGAGTCAGAAGTTATATGGCTTGCAACGGATGAGGACCGGGAGGGAGAAGCTATTTCTTGGCATTTATACGAGACCTTAGCTTTACAAAAAAAGGAAACAAAAAGAATTACTTTCAACGAAATTACTAAACCAGCAATTTTAAAGGCAATTGAAAATCCGAGAACAATTGATACAGATTTAGTAAATGCTCAACAAGCTAGAAGAGTTCTTGATAGGTTAGTTGGATTTGAATTATCTCCTGTTTTATGGAAAAAAGTTAGACCAAGTTTATCTGCAGGAAGGGTACAATCGGTTGCAGTACGTTTAATTGTCGAACGTGAAAAAGAAATCAATCAATTTATAACTGAATCTTATTTTAAAATTCAAGCTTTGTTTTTGAAATCAAAAGATAAAATTAAAGCAGAAGTTGTAAAACATTTTGGAACTATTGATGAAACAAATGCTTTTTTAGAAAAATGTAACACTACCGATTTTAAAGTATTAGATGTACAAACAAAACCAGCTCAAAAATCTCCAGCAGCTCCATTTACAACATCAACTTTACAACAAGAAGCCAGTTTGAAGTTGGGTTTTTCTGTTTCAAGAACTATGTCGGTTGCTCAAAAATTATATGAATCCGGTAAAATTACCTACATGAGAACAGATTCCGTGAATTTTTCTCAAGCGGCATTGGATGCATCAAAAAACGAAATAATTAAAAATTGGGGATTGGAATATTCAAATCCTACAAGATATAAAACAAAGAGTGCAGGAGCTCAAGAAGCGCATGAAGCAATTCGACCTACTGATTTTTCTTTACATAGTTTTAGTGGTGAGACTGATGAAATGAAATTATATGATTTAATTTGGAAAAGATCAATCGCTTCTCAAATGAGTCATGCAAAATTAGAGAGAACTACTATTAAGATCGGCAATGAGTCTCTTTCCGAAGTTTTTCAAGCAAAAGGTGAGGTTATCAAATTTGATGGGTTTTTAAAAGTATACCTTGCTGCCAGACTGGAAGAGGAGGAAGATGAAAATGAAACCGAGGACGTATTATTACCGGATGTTAAGCTTGGAGAATCATTGGGCTATGAATATATAAAAGCAACAGAACGTTTTTCAAGACCAGCGCCAAGATATGTTGAAGCTTCTTTGGTGAAAAAATTAGAAGAATTAGGTATAGGAAGACCATCTACTTATGCTCCAACAATTTCTACGATTCAAAAAAGAGGTTATGTTGAGAAAAAAGAGCGAGAAGGTGAAACAAGGGAATTTAGGGTAATAGAATTAAAATCGGGTAATATATATAGTGAGGTTAAATCAGAAATTACTGGGAAAGAAAAAAACAAATTATTTCCAACTGATATAGGGATTGTAGTTACTGACTTTTTATGTGCTCATTTTGAGCGTATCATGGATTATAATTTCACAGCGAATGTTGAATCTCAGTTTGATGAAATTGCACAAGGTAAAATACAATGGACTTCCATGATGCATGATTTTTACAACCCTTTTCATGAAAATGTCACTAATACTCTTGAACATTCAGATAGAGCAACTGGTGAGAGAGAATTAGGTCATCATCCTGAAAGTGGAAAAAGAATCATTGTGCGTATCGGACGTTTTGGACCTATGGTTCAAATTGGAGATGAAAAAGAAGATGGAGAAAAACCCGCTTTTGCTTCCTTGAGATCTGACCAGTCGATCAATTCAATTACCTTAGAACAAGCTTTAGATTTATTTAAATTACCAAGAACACTAGGTGAGTTTGAAGATTTACTAGTTAAAGCAAATGTAGGTCGTTTTGGTCCTTATATCCAACATGGTAAAGCTTTCGTTTCGATAAAGAAAGAAGATGATCCAATGACTATTACTCTAGAAAGAGCTGTTGAGCTAATAGAGCAAAAAAGAATTGATGATCAGAATAAAATTTTGAAGACTTTTATAGAGAATAGTGAAATTCAAATTTTAAATGGTCGCTGGGGCGCTTACATTAAAGTTGGAAAAGATAATTATAAAATTCCTAAAGGTACAGAATGGGAAAAGTTAGAATTAGCTGATTGTTTGAAGCTAATAGAAGAACAAAAAGGACAACCTAAAAAATCCTTTAGAAAATCTACCAAAAAATAACATTGTTAAGATGAAAGATATTTCTTTTTACTTTAAGCCAGTAGAAGATTTTTATTACAATAAAGAGTCTATAGGTAATACTATTGATACCCATTTAGAAGGTGTTTTTCCTAATATTGAAAAAAACTCGGTCGCAATTTTTTATTGTCCAGAATTTAGAAATTCGAATAAACAAGATAATGAACTACATACAACTGATTTTCGTTCTTACCTATATAATTTGTACCATGGTTTAAATTGGAACAAAAAAATTTATGATTTAGGTGATTTTATTTTAGGTGAAACGGTAGAGGATACTTACTATGGTATTAGAAACATTGTCGCTGAACTAGTAAAAAATGAGGTTATTCCAATTTTAATAGGCGGTTCGCAGGACTTAGTATATCCAATATATCTGGGTTATTCTGATTTAGAACAAATTGTAAATTTTGTGTCTATAGATTATAAGTTTGATTTCGGAAGTACAAATAGTAAATTATCGAATAATGAATTTTTAGGCAGTTTGTTGACTAGTGATCCATGTAACCTATTTAACTACAGTATTATTGGGCTACAGGCTCCGTTTTTAAAAACTTCTGAAGTAGAACTTTTTGAAAAATTATATTTTGATGCATTAAGACTAGGAGAATTTAATAATAATTTCAAGAAGGCTGAACCACTTATTCGGAATTGTGATTCATTGAATATAGATTTATCGGCTATCAGATCTTCTGATTTTAATAATACAAATGAAAATCCAAATGGATTTTATGCAGAACAAATTTGCCAGATCGCTCGATATGCAGGTATTAGTGATAAATTGACTTCATTTGCACTATTAAATTATTTTTCTAATAATATAACAAAAAACAACGATCATTTAATTGCTCAAGTAATATGGTATTTCATTGATGGTGTAAATGATAGAAAAGGTGATTTTCCTATTTGTACAAAGTCTGAATATAAAAAGTTTACAGTTCATCTAGATTCATTTGATGAGGTTGTTTTTTATAAAAGCAATAAGTCAGAGAGATGGTGGCTTGAAGTCCCTCATCCTGTGTCTATAAATTCAAGCTACAAAAGGCATCATTTAGTTCCTTGCAATCAAGAGGATTATGATCTTGCATTAAACAATGAACTACCAGATCTATGGTGGAAAACTTATCAAAAACTTAAATAATTTTCACAATCTAATGTTGAAAACAGAGTATCTATTTTAAAAAATCAAAATAATTGACTAATTTAGCCTTTTGTATTTTTTTATAATTTAATTTTAATTTTTATATATAGTTGGTATTGAATGAGTAAAGTTTATCTATATCTTTTTAGTTTAAGTTTTTCTATTGCTCTATTCGGACAACAAGAACCTCTTGTTACCAATTTTATGTATAATAAATTAAATTATAATCCTGGTGCAACTGGTATTGATGATGGTATCAGTGCAACATTAATTTATAGAAATCAATGGGATAAGGTAGTTGGGGCTCCTAATACTACATTTTTTAATATCGATGCAAATCTAAATAAGGTCATTTATGGTTCTTACGGACTTACTTTCATGAATGATGTTATTGGTAATTTCAGACAAAACAATTTATTATTTAATTTTTCAGCTCCAATACAAATTAAAGAATCAGGAACAATTAATTTCGGTGTTGGATTGGGTTATGTAAATCTTTCTTTAGATCCAAATTGGATAACACCGTCTGGAAATGTAAATGATCCGACACTACCTAAAAGTGGTTCAGGTTCTAATTTTTACATGAATTTTGGTCTAGTTTGGAAAAGTTTCAAAGGATATTATGCTGGTTTTTCTTCTTCATACCTTAACACTCCGTTGATTAGAAATCTAAATTTGCATTTTGTTAGACATTATTTTTTTATTACTGGACATAGATTTAAAAATCTGATAGGTCAAAATAAAGATTTAGAATTTCAATCAGTATTAAGAACAGAACTCATTAAAACATCTGCTGATTTAAATATAAGGTATTATCATTCTGATTTATTTTACGCTGGATTAACATATAGAACTTTTGAGTCAGTTGCTGTTATGGCAGGTTTTTATCCGGTGAAAAATTTTATCTTAGGTTATTCTTATGATTTAACTGTTAATGGTTTAAATGCTGTTTCAAATGGTACGCATGAGCTTGTCGCAAGATATAGATATGTAATACCAGATCCACCTTTGGAGAGAACTAAACATCCAAGGTGGTTGTAAATTAAAAAATAAATTATCAATTTTGTAACCATTTTAAGAGTTTTTCGTTTTATCATAAGACAATAGATCCTGTAGTTAAAGTTAAATGGTATCCGAAACTTAAAAATTAAGTATGATGAATAGATTATTGTTGTTAGGTTTCATTGGGCTATTGATAGCCTCTTGTAGTACCCGAACTGGTCATGTTACTGGTGTGCTGAATAGACCAATTTATACGCCTGAAGTGCCTTTAGGTATGGTATACATTAAGGGTGGTGCTTTTAATATGGGTGAAAACGACCAAGATGTACCTTTTTTACATCAGACTCGTACTAAAACAGCTTCTGTTCAAGCTTTTTATATGGACCAAACTGAGGTCTCAAATAATGAGTATAGACAGTTTGTTGAACATGTGAGAGACTCTATAGCGAGAGAAAAAATTTATTTAAGATGGAAAGACGAGGCTTCTCATGACTTCATTAATTACCAAGAACGTTATTTTGATGAAGCTGCTGAGGACCCTGAAAATCCTTTTGTTGAATATTCGAAAGACGATGAACAAAAATCTAAGTATAGACCAACTGAGGAATCAAATCCAGGTGGAAATTTAACTCCATTCTTCACTTTAAATTGGGATAGAAAATTTAGCTATGATCAGGAAGAATTTGTTCCACTTTTAGCAGATATGTATTATCCTTCTAATGAAAGATTCTATCGCAAAAGAGAAATTGATACTAGAAAATTATTATACAGATATTGGTGGATGGATCTTAAAGAAGCTTCAAAAAGAGGCGAGGGAACTGGTAGACCAAATCTTGTTGAAAACGGTTTAGACGGTAAAGGTATAAAGATTGATACAGCGCACAGACAGCTTTCTACAAGAGGGACGTTGCATTCTGGTGAACCTTCAGGTCAAGATAAAGATATGGGGTACGGAAACAAAAAAGGTCAAAACTCTGCAATTAGAGGTCATAATAATAGACAAAGATTCATTATTGAAGAAGTAATCAATATTTATCCAGATACTTTATGTTGGGTTAGAGATTTTACATATGCTTTTCATGACCCGATGACTAACATGTATTTTCATCATCCAGCTTATGATAATTACCCAGTAGTAGGTGTCACTTGGCAACAAGCTAAGGCCTATTCTAATTGGAGAACTTGGTTGTTAAATTCTTGGTTGGTAGAAACTGGTGATTTATTTATAAATGAATTTAGATTGCCTACTGAGACTGAATGGGAAAGAGCTGCTAGAGGTGATTTAGATAATTCTCAGTACCCTTGGGGTGGTCCTTACACTAGAAATGCTTACGGATGTTTCTTGTTGAACTTTAAACCTATGAGAGGTAGATATAACGAAGATGGTGGTTTTCATACAGTTAAAGTTTCTTCATACAAACCTAATGGTTTCGGTCTATACTGCATGGCTGGAAACGTTGCTGAATGGTGTGAGACTGCTTTTGATGAATCTGTTTACGAGTTTGCTAATGATGTTAACTCTGAGTATAGATATGATGCACTAGATTGGGATCCTATTACTTATAAGCGTAAAGTTATAAGAGGAGGTTCATGGAAAGATATCGGTTACTATTGTATGACTTCAACCAGAGCATATGAATACCAAGATACAGCAAAATCTTACATTGGGTTTAGAAATGTTGTTACACACTTAGGTAGAGGTGGTGAAGATTTTAGTAGAGAGGGAAGTGAAGAGTTAATAAATGAAATTGAATTAAGATAAAAAGTCCTTGTAGTAAAATAAGTTGTTAAATTAAAATTAGATTGTTATGAAAATTTTTGGAATGGTACCTGGAAGTCATAAATGGAAAATGTTTATGAAGTATTTTTATGGGTATGGCGCGGCAGTTGTGGTATTAGGTGCATTATTTAAAATCATGCACTGGCCTGGGGCTTCGATCATGCTTGTAACAGGG
>VFQS010003100.1_pt1 | contig 12899 bp, 13 predicted proteins | sample 3512361 | NCBI WGS metagenome assembly VFQS01 (sample SAMN10412375, study PRJNA504923) | tailings metagenome | isolation source: Relicate 1 Philex TSF3 active mining | place: Philippines
GGATGTCCAACTGCTCCTGGGTCTTAAGTTCGACGAAGCGCATCGTTGGACGCGAGGCGGCCTCGGCGATCCCCTCGGCATCACGATCATCGTTCTTCTGCGCTTTGACATACGGCCGTACGTACTCCGGCGACATCAGTCTGATCTCGTGGCCGTGCGCTGCGAAAAGGCGCCCGAGGTTATGGGCGCCACAGCATGCTTCCATCGCGACCACGCACGCAGGAAGCTTGGCAACGTAGTCGACCAGCGTCTGGCGGCGCATCGACCTGCGTACGACGACAGCTCCTGCCGAATCCACGCCCACCACACTGCAGGCATTCTTGCCCAAATCAACGCCAAGGATCACAATAGACATCGGTCCGCTCCTTTCCTCTTCAAGCACCAGCATCATATCCGATGCTGGGGAAAAGGGGCGGGCCATTCCATAAAGACAGTCCTTCGACAAGCTCAGGACGAGCGGGGTAAGGGGATGCGTCAGTGCGGAACTGACGCTGCGGCCTGATTACGCCGTCGTCGTATCGACCACTTCAGCGTCGGGCCCGTTCTTCTTGATCGATTCGATCGCGTTCTTCGCGCTGGCCTTGCTGCTGTAGCCTTCGGTCCAGAAAATCGTTTCCGAATTGTAGCAGAAATAGGCCACGAACTCACCAGCCTTGTTCTTGCGGATTTCAAAACGGTGGGCCATGCTATCCTCCTTCGCGGGTGATGGCACAGCTTACCGTAAATATCCGGATTCGCTAGCGAAAGCGCGCAGGCGTGTATGGCGCGGGATCAACCGTTCCGGCGGCCTGCCCCAGCAACTGGCGCAGCGCGACCTCGGCAGCTGCCGGAGCGGTCTGAATGCCGAAACCGCCCTGCCCCGCGAACCAGAAGAACCCATCCACCGCCGGATCGAAGCCATAGACGGGTAACCGGTCGGGCGCGAAGCTGCGCAGACCGGCCCACTTGTACTCGATCCGCTGGATCCGCCAGTCGACGACATGCTCGAAGCGGTCGATCGCCAGCGCCACGTCCAGTTCCTCCGGCGCGGCATCGCAGGGCGGGCTGGGGGTTTCGTCATGCGGGCTGAGCCACAGCTTGCCCGCTTCGGGCTTGAAATAGAACAGCTCGTCGATGCCCAGCACCAGCGGCAGATCGCTCGGCGGGGGCGGGTCCAGCCGCAACTGCGCCACCGTGCGGCGATAAGGCTGGATGCCGATGCACGGCACCCCGGCCCGTTCCGCCACTTCATCCGCCCAGGCTCCGGCAGCGTTGACCAGCACCGCGGCGCAAAGCTCGCGCCCGTCAGCCAGCGTGATCCGCCAGTGATCGCCGTCCCGCACCGCGCCGGTCAGTCGCGCATGGCACAGCAGCTCGGCCCCGCCGCGCCGCGCTTCGCCCAGCCAGTGCTGGTGCAGCCCCGCCACGTCGATGTCGCAGCAGTCCGGCTCCAGCGCGCCGGCTGCCCATTCGCCATGCAGCCCCGGCAGCCGCCGTTCCAGCGCTCCGCGTTCCAGCCGTTCCACCCGCACGCCCAGCGCGCGGTAGGTGGCGATGAAATTGTCCAGCTCGGCCAGTTCGCTGGTGCGCGCCAGAGTCAGCGCGCCGCGTTCCGTCAGGAATCCGTGCTTGTGCAGGAACGGTCCCGACGCGGTGGTCAGCGGCTGCACCCCCGGCCCGCCATAGCTTTCGGTCCAGAACGCCGCAGACCGCCCGGTGGAATGATAGCCCGGCTGCGCCTCTGCCTCCACCAGCGCGACGCGCCCATGCGCCACCAGTCCGGCGGCAAGCGACGCGCCTGCGATCCCGGCCCCGATGACCGCGAAATCAAACTGCTCGGCCATCGTGGTTACTGCTCCCCGCCCCCGGCAATCCGGTCCAGAAAGGCATCGGCGGCGGCCAGTGCTGGCACCCGCACCGCATCCGCCTCACGCAGCACCTCGTGGTGCGAAGCCGTGCCATAGTTGACCAGCTGCGCGTTCGGCAGCCGCGCCGCGGCGCGGGCGATGGCCCCATAGCCGACCAGCTTGTCGTTATCGGTGGCCAGGATCAGCACCGGCTGACGCACGTCTTCCAGCGACCGCCCCGCAAACAGCCCGCGCATCGAGGCATAGGCCCGTTCCACCCAGCCCCAGCTGCCCGGCCCCATCACCAGTTCGGGCCGCGCCTCGCGCCACCACAGTTCATCGGCGTAGCGGTCCGCATCGTGGGTCAGCAGGTGGGCGCGCGCCTCTGGCGGTTCGCCGGGCTTCTCGCTCCACTTCCAGGCCGGACGGCGCGGGTCGCCCAGCGCCTTCATCAGCCGCGCGGCAGTGTGCATCACCGGATCGGGCAGGACACTGGCAGTAAAGCCAAGCATCGGCGCGGACAGCAGCACTCCGGCGGGATCGAGGCGCCCTTCGGCCACCGCGCGCAGTGCCAGGTGCCCGCCCATCGAGTGGCCGGCCAGTACATGCGGCCCCGGCGTGGCCGCCCGCCAATCGGCCCAGAGCGCGGCCAGATCGTTTACCCAGGTGGCAAAGTCATCGATGTGGCCGGTGACGGCATCGTTGCCGAGCCGCCCTGACCCGGCCTGACCGCGCCAATCCGCCGCCGTGACGTGCCAGCCCAGGCCATGCCAGTGATCCAGCGTTTCCAGGTACTTTTCGTAAAAGTCCCCCCGCCCCGGCAGGAACAGGATCGAACCCCTGGCGGTTTCTGGGGCGGTCGGCCAGTCAATCCGGCGGATGGCATGGCCATCGGGTGCGGACCAGCGGCTTTCGCGCGCGGAAATCGGGATGGAGCGCCGGTCGAACGGGTCTGTCACGTGGCTAATTCCAGCCTCTTGGGGGTGGTTACTTTTTGGTAAGCCCTGCCCTGTACACCCCCTGATGACCTTGGGGGGCGCAATGCCGGACTTCGAATTTCGTTACCTATTGCTGGGGGGCTTGGCAATCGCGCTGCTGATCGCGGCGATTACCGATATTCGCCGCCGCCAGATCGACAACTGGCTGACGCTGACCATCGCCGCCGGCGCACCGCTGTACTGGTGGGCCAGCGGCATGAGCTTCATGCCCGGCATCGCCTGGCAGCTGGGGCTGGCCGCGCTGACCTTTGCCGTTCTGTTCGCCATGTTCGCGCTGGGCGTGATGGGCGGCGGCGACGTGAAATTGCTGACCGCCGTGGCGCTGTGGATCGCGCCCTTGTGGTTCATGCGGCTGGTGATCGTCATGTCGATCATCGGCGGGCTGCTGACGCTGGCGATGTGGATCCACCACCGCGCCACGAAGCGGACCGGCCGCCTCGCCATTCCCTACGGAGTAGCCATCGCCAGCGCGGGATTGTGGGCCCTGTTTGCCCAGCATCGCGCACTGTTTCACCTGCCGGCCAACGCGGCCGGGTTCGGGTGAACCGGATTTTAACCAGTTTGCCCGATTGAGACGTCTGAATGTCGGGATTTTTTCTAGGGGGCTTGCACAGCCATGGATAAGAAGAAGCTGATGCTGCTGCTTGGCGCACTGGTCATTGCGATCGGTACGGCCACGGCTGCGCGGAACCTGCTGGCGGGTGGCTCCACCCCCGATGCGGAAGCGGCCCAGCAAGTGCCCAAGGGCCCCAAAGTGCTGGTCGCCCAGCGCGGACTGCCGATCGGCACGATCCTGACGGCGGATTCCGTTTCCTTCCAGCAGTGGCCGAAGGAAATGGTGCAGGACGCCTACTTCCTGGATGGCGAAGCGGACATCAACAAGCTGCTCGGCACGGTCGTGCGCTATCCGATCACCGCCGGCCAGCCGCTGACCCAGGGCGCGCTCGTCGCGCCGGGTGACCGCGGCTTCCTGGCCGCCGCCCTCGGGCCGGGCATGCGGGCCATCACCATTCCCGTTTCGCAGAAGACCGGCGTGGCCGGGTTCGTCTTTCCGGGCGACCATGTCGACCTGATGCTGACCCAGACCGTCAAGGCTACCGACGGCGGGGAATCGCTGAAGACCGCCGAGACGATCCTGCGCAACGTCCGCGTGCTGGCCACCGACCAGTCGACCCAGAGCGAAACCAAGGACAACGGCAAGACCGTGGTCCGCGCGTTCCGCACTGTCACGCTGGAAGTGACGCCCAAGATCGCGGAAAAGATCACCGTCGCCCAGACGCTCGGCACGATCAGCCTCGCCCTGCGCTCCATCGCGGACAACCAGGCCGAACTGGATCGCGCGATTGCCAACGGCAGCGTCAAGGTGCCGGCTGGCGCGACCAAGGAGCAGGAAGAAGCCCTGCTCAAGACCGCGCTGGGCCGTCCCAATGATGGCGGCACCACCTTCGTGACCGGCGGCGACGTGTCGCGCTTCCAGCGCCGCACCGTTCCGCCGACCCGGCTGGAAGCGGCCAAGCAGGTCGCCGAGGCTGCCGTTAACGCCTATGCCGACCGCGCGGGCATGCCGCCCGCCGCAGCCGCCAAGCCCGCCGCTCCGGCCGGACCCGTGGTCCGCGTGACGCGCGGCAAGAACACCGTCGAAGAACAGGTGGGCCGTTAACATGAAGCGCAATTCCATCCCCGCCGTTACCGGCGCCCAGAAAGGCACCCCGATGAAGCGCCTTGCCTCCAACCTCGCCGCAGCCGCCTGCCTGGCCGCGCCGCTGGCCATGCTGCCCGTGGCGGCCCAGGCCCAGTCGGTCAGCCGCCCGGCCAGCGATGTCGTCCTGTCCATCGGGCGCGGCCAGCTGATCACCGTTGGCGGGGCGATGGCCGACGTGTTCGTCGCCAACGACCAGATCGCCGACGTGCAGGTGAAATCGCAGCGCCAGCTCTATGTGTTCGGCAAGGCCGGCGGTGAAACCACCGTCTATGCCAGCAACGCGGCGGGCGACATCATCTGGTCGGCCAACGTACGCGTCGGCTCCAATATCGAAAGTGTCGACCAGATGCTGCGCCTGGCCATGCCGGACGCCAAGGTCGCCGTTTCGACGATGGGCACCAACACGTTCCTGCTGACCGGCACGGTCGGCGCGCCGGAAGACGCCGCCGAGGCCGAGCGCCTGGTCCAGGCCTATGTCGGCAAGGACGCGAACGTCATTTCGCGCCTGAAGATGTCGACCCCGCTGCAGGTCAACCTGCAGGTCCGGTTCGCGGAAGTCAGCCGGTCGCTGGTGAAGGAATTCAGCAGCAACCTGGCGACGCGCGACCTTACCGGGGGCTTCACCTTCGGGATGTCGCGCGGCCGCACCCCGGGCGTGATCGGCAACATGATCGACACCACGATGTTCCCGCGGCTTGACGCGTCGACCGCGCTGGGTCTGCCGGCCGGGTCGATTGCCCTGCCCTACAACCCGCAGACCGGTCAGTTCATCGTCGGCGGAACGTCCTACACCTTTGCCGGCAACCAGGCGTCCCAGACGGCGCTGGGGCTGGCGGGCAAGCTGTTCGGCATGGACATCCTGGCCGGGCTCGACATGGGCGAAAAGGTCGGCCTGGTCACCACGCTGTCCAATCCGAACCTGACCGCGCTGTCGGGCGAGACGGCCGAATTCCTGGCGGGCGGGGAATACCCGATCCCGATCAGCCAGGGCCTGGGCACGACTTCGGTCGAATACAAGAAATACGGCGTCAGCCTGGCCTATACCCCGTTCGTGCTGGCCAATGGCCGGATCTCGCTGCGGGTCCGCCCGGAAGTGTCCGAACTTTCGAGCCAGGGCGCAATCACCATCAACGGCTTCCAGGTGCCCGCACTGACCGTGCGCCGCGCCGAGACGACCATCGAACTCGGCTCTGGCCAGAGCTTCATGATCGCCGGGCTGATGAGCAACAGCGCGCAGAACACGGTTGAAAAGCTGCCGGGCGCGGGCGACCTGCCGATCCTGGGATCGCTGTTCCGCTCCACCAACTTCCGGCGGGGCGAAACCGAGCTGGTGATCATCGTCACGCCGTACCTGGTCAACCCGGTCGACGCGAACGACATCAAGCTGCCGACCGATGGCTATCAGAGCCCGGACGACATCCAGCGCGTGCTGGGCAACATGGGCAGCGACGGGAAGATGGGCGGCAAGCGCCCCGTGCCCACCGCCGCCCCGGACGCAGTCCAGTCGCCCAAGGTCGGCGACCTGATCGAACCCGCCGCCCCGGCCGCCGTGCCGACCGGCAAGAAGCCCAAGCGCAGCAAGACCCGCACCGCCAGTGCGGACGCCGCCGCCGCCCCCGGCTTTGGCCTGAACTGAGAGAGGTGACCATCATGCGCATTCACTCGACCCGCACGGCCCTTGCCGCCGCGATCACCCTCTCGCTGGGCCTGTCCGCCTGTGGCGGCATTCCCACCAACCGTGGCCTGGAAAGCAACCGCCAGCCGGTGGTCCAGCGCACCAATTACACGCTGGACATCACCGCCGGCCCCGGCGGGCTGTCGCTGCCCGAACAGCGCCGTCTGGCCGGCTGGTTCGAGGCGATGGACCTGCGCTATGGTGATCGGATCGCGATCGACGATCCGCTGAAGAACGCAGCCACCCGCGCCGCGATCGAAGCCGTGGCCGGGCGCTATGGCATGCTGCTGGGCGACGAAGCGCCGGTTACCGCCGGATACGTCAACGCCGGGTCGGTGCGCGTGGTTCTGACCCGCTCCACCGCCAGCGTGCCGAACTGCCCGGACTGGTCCGCCAATTCCGACGCCAACCCGCTGAACGCAACCAATCCGAACTACGGTTGCGCCGTGAACAGCAACCTGGCCGGCATGGTCGCCGATCCGGAACACCTGATCAAGGGCGCGACGGCCAAGGGCCAGACCACGATCATGAGCTCCACCAAGGCCATCGAAACCTATCGCGGCGCCACGCCCACGGGTGAAGGCGGTCTGAAGGCCCAGTCCAGCCAGAGCGGGAAGTAAACCATGAATGCTCCTTGGAAACCCGGCACCCCGGGCAATCGCGACGCTTTCAACGCGTTCATCTGCGACGATGCGGCGCTGGACGTGCTGCGCCCGGTCGTGATCGAAATGGGCTGGCAGCCTGAAAAGTGCAACAAGGGCGGCCTGCGCAACGCGGTGCAGTCGCTCTCGATCACCGCCAGCCCGAACATCCTGATGGTCGACCTGTCGGAAAGCGGCGACCCGCTGAGCGATATCAACGCGCTCGCGGAAGTCTGTGAACCGGGCACGGTCGTGATTGCGGTCGGCCAGGTCAACGATGTGCGCCTGTACCGCGACCTGCTGGCCAGCGGCATTCAGGACTACCTGCTGAAGCCGCTCTCGCCGGGTCAGGTGCGCGATGCGCTGGTCAATGCGCAGGCGATCTTCACCGCGCCCAAGAACCAGGACGTGTCCGCCGCCAAGCGGCACATCTCCACCGCGGTGATCGGAACGCGCGGCGGGGTTGGCGCTTCGACGCTCGCCACTTCGCTGGCCTGGCTGTTCAGTGCGGATGACAAGATGCCGACCGCGCTGCTGGACCTCGACGTCCACTTCGGCACCGGCGCGCTGGCGCTGGACCTGGAGCCGGGCCGCGGCCTGACCGACGCGATCGAGAATCCGGGCCGCATCGACGGGCTGTTCATCGAACGCGCGATGATCCGCGCCAACGATCACCTCGCGATCCTCTCCGCCGAGGCGCCGATGAACTCGCCGCTGATGACCGACGGCGCGGCCTTCGTGCAGCTGGAGGAGGAATTCCGCCAGGCGTTCGAAATGACCGTGATCGACCTGCCGCGCAACATGCTGATCAATTTCCCGCACCTGCTGGCCGACGTGAACGTCGTCCTGCTGGTCACGGAAATGACGCTGGCATCGGCGCGCGACGCGATCCGCATCCTTTCTTGGCTGAAGGCCAACGCTGCCCACGTCCAGCCGATCGTGATCGCCAACAAGGTGCAGCCGGGCGTGGCCGAAATCAGCAAGGCAGATTTCGAAGCCTCGATCGAACGCAAGATCGGCTTCACCATCCCCTACGACATCAAGGCGGCCTCGAACGCGGCCAAGCTGGGCCAGACCTTCGCCGATGCCAACCGCTCGTCGAAGGCCGGCACCGTCATGCGCGACATTTCCAAGGCCGTGCTGGGCGTGGGCGATGGCGCGGCGGCCGATGAAGTGGTCAAGGCCAAGACCTCGCTGCTGGGCAAGTTCGACCTCAAGTCGCTGCTGCCCAAGAAGGACAAGGCCAAGGCTCCCGCTCCGGCCAACGGCTGAGCGCGGGAACCGGAATGATCTTGGGACTCCCGCGCCGCCGCGGCGGACGGGGTCCCGCTAGGGAAAGCGTGATCCGACGATGAACATGTTCCAGATCCTGCTGATCGGCGTGGGCCTGATGGCATTCATGGTCATCGGCTACATGGCGTTTGCCGGGCCGTCGGCCGCGAAGGAAAGCGCCCGCCGCCTTCAGGCCGTGCGGTTCCGCCATTCGGAAAGCACCACGGACCGGGTCGAGGCGCAGCTGCGCAAGGCCGTGGCCTCGCGCAAGCCGAAGATGCACCAGATTGCCGGTTCGGAATCGCGCATCGCCGCCCTGGCGCTGCGCCTGCACCGCACGGGCAAGGGCTGGACGCTGTCGCAGTATGTCTATGCCTCGGTCGGGCTGGGACTGGCGGTGACAGTGCTGGTCTACCTGAAATCCGGCGCGGCGATGCTGTCGCTGGGGGTGGGCCTGCTGGTCGGCGCGGGGCTACCGCACATGATCGTGGGTCACTTCATCAAGAAGCGCGGCAACGACTTCACCGCCAAGTTCCCCGATGCGATCGAGCTGCTGGTGCGCGGTCTGCGGTCCGGTCTGCCGGTGACTGAAACGCTGGGCGTGGTCTCCACCGAAGTCCCCGGCCCCGTGGGCGAAGAATTCAAGCTGGTGACCGACCGTATCCGCGTCGGCAAGACGATGGAAGACGCGCTGCAGGAAACTGCCGACCGGCTCAACACGCCCGAATTCAGCTTTTTCTGCATCACGCTGGCAATCCAGCGCGAAACCGGGGGCAACCTGGCCGAAACGCTGTCGAACCTCGCTGATGTGCTGCGCAAGCGCGCCCAGATGAAGCTGAAGATCAAGGCGATGAGCTCGGAATCGAAAGCATCCGCGATCATCGTCGGCTCGCTGCCGTTCATCGTGTTCGGGCTCGTCTACTGGATGAACCCGACTTACCTGGGCGGGTTCTTCACCGATGACCGCCTGATCGTGACTGGCCTGGGTGGCCTGACGTGGATGGGCATCGGCGTGTTCATCATGGCCCAGATGGTCAACTTCGAAATCTGAGCGAGGGACAGGAACAACCGCTATGAACACCCCGCCCGGACCAACACTGCTTGGCGTCGACGTCATCTGGGTCGGCTCGATCCTTGCCGGACTTGCCGCAATGGCCGTGATGTTCGCGATCTATACCGCGGTCACCATTCGCGATCCGATGCAGAAGCGCGTCAAGTCGCTCAACGAGCGGCGCGAACAGCTGAAGGCCGGGATCATCACCCCGGCGACCAAGAAGCGCGCCAAGCTGGTGCGCAAGAACGAAACCACCGACAAGATGCGGGACACGCTGTCCTCGCTGAAGGTGCTGCAGCAAAGCCAGCTGGAAACGATCCAGCAGAAGCTGGCACAGGCCGGGATCCGCAAGAAGGAACTGGGCGTCGCGATCATCTTCGCGCGGATGGTGCTGCCGATCGTGCTGGGCGGGATCGCCGCCTTCATGATCTATGGCATCAACTATTTCCCCGCCTGGGGCGGGATGAAGCGCGTGATGGGCTTCGCCGCCGCCGTCGGCCTTGGTTACAAGGGGCCGGAACTGGTTCTGCAGAACATGATCGCCAAGCGCACCGACGCGATCCGCAAGGGCTTGCCCGACGCGCTCGACCTGCTGGTGATCTGCGCCGAGGCCGGTCTGACCGTGGACGCCGCGTTCAACCGCGTCGCCAAGGAACTGGGCCGCGCCTATCCGGAACTCGGCGATGAATTCGCGCTCACCGCGATCGAACTGTCGTTCCTGACCGAGCGCCGGCAGGCGTTCGAGAACCTGGCCTACCGCGTCGACCTGGAAGCGGTGAAGGGCGTGACCACGACCATGGTCCAGACCGAGCGTTATGGTACGCCGCTGGCCTCCGCGCTGCGGGTGCTGTCGGCCGAATTCCGCAACGAGCGCATGATGCGCGCCGAGGAAAAGGCCGCGCGCCTTCCCGCGATCATGACCGTGCCGCTGATCCTGTTCATTCTGCCGGTGCTGTTCATCGTGATCCTTGGCCCGGCCGCCTGCTCCATCGCCGACGCCTTCTCGAAGGACTAAGCGCCGAGCCCTGACCACAAGCAGAAAGGCCGCCGCGGGACATCCCCACGGCGGCCTTTCTCATTGCAGCCCGTAAGATGCGATGGGTCAGCCCGGCACGATCTCGTTCTCGATCGCCCCGAAGATGGTGTGGCCGCGCGCGTCCTTCATCTCGATCCGGACCACATCGCCATGCCGCAGGAACGGGGTCGACGCCGCGCCGGTGGCGATGGTTTCGATCATCCGCTGCTCGGCAATGCAGGAATAGCCCCGCCCGCCCGCGCTGACCGGACGGCCGGGGGAACCGTCAGGATCGCGGTTGGACACCGTGCCCGACCCGATGATCGATCCTGCCCCGATCCGCCGCGTCTTGGCCAGATGGGCAATCAGGGTGCCGAAATCGAACGTGCATTCCTCGCCCGCCTCGGCCCGGCCAAACGGCTGACCGTTCAGGTCCACGGCCAGCACGCCGTGCAGCCGCCCGCCGTCCCACGTCGCGCCCAGCGCGTCGGGCGTGGCGAACACCGGTGAGAAGTGCGTTGCGGGCTTGGACTGAACGAAGCCAAAGCCCTTGGCCAGCTCATCGGGGATCAGGTTGCGCAGGGACACGTCGTTGACCAGTCCGATCAGCCGCACATGCGCCAGCGCCTCGGCCGGGCTCACCCCTTGGGGGACGTCGCCGGTGACGACGCAGATTTCCGCTTCCATGTCGCAGCCCCACGCCTCGTCCACCAGCGTGACGGGCGCCCTGGCGCCGCGCAGATCGTCGCTGCCGCCCTGATACATAAGGGGATCGTGCCAGAAGCTTTCCGGCAGTTCCGCCCCACGCGCCTTGCGCACCAGCTCGACATGATTGACGTATGCCGAACCGTCCGCCCACTGGTAGGCGCGCGGCAATGGCGCCAGTGCGTGGCGCTCGTGAAACCGCTCACGCGGGATCGCGCCATGTTCGAGGTCGGTCGCCAGCGCGCGCAACAGCGGCTCGTACCGGTCCCAGTCATCCAGCGCGGCCTGCAGGGTGGGCACCAGATGGTCCGCATCGGCATACCAGGCCAGATCGTGCGAAACGACGACCAGCCGCCCATCCCGACCATGTCCTTCGCGTGCGGGCAGGGTTGCAAGTTTCATCGCTCAATCGTCCTTCTTGCCGGGGGTCATGCTTTCCAGCTTGTGCACCTGATCGTTGATCCGGGCCAGCACAGCCTTGAAATCGCGGCGTTCCTGCGTGCTCAGCACGGCGAACAGCTGCTTTTCCATGCCCAGCGCCAGCGGCATGATTTCGGCATGCATGGTCTTGCCCGCCGCCGTCAGTTCCAGATGGTGCGAACGGCCATCGCGGTCATTCGGGCTGCGCGCGGCAAGCCCCCGGTCCTCCAGCACCTTGCACGCGCGGTTGACCGCCACCTTGTCCATCCGGGTGGCCCCGACCAGATCACGCTGGGTCAGCGCCCCGGCATCGCCCAGCACCGCCATGACCCGCCATTCGGGAATTTTCAGGCCAAAGCGCTCGCGATATTTGCCCGCCACCAGATCCGACACCGCATTGGTGGTGACAGACATCAGGTAGGGCAGGAAATCAGACAGACGGGATGATCGGGCAGGCATGGCAAACTGGTTCCTGTTGCAACCAGATGGCTACGCCCTGCCGCAGCAAAGCGCAACGGGAAACGCGCGGGCTCAGGCTGGTTTGACCCGATCGGGCGCCGCAGCCGCCACGGCGGGCAGAGCGTTCAGTTCGGCATCGATCCGCACCAGCCGAGGATAGGCGTCGACCGGCACGCCGAAACGACGGGCGCTGAACATCTGCGGCACCAGGCAGACATCGGCAAGGTCGGGCGCACTGCCACCCAGCAGCCCCGATTCCGGCGCGGATGCTTCCAGCGCTGCCAGCCCGTCACCCAGCCAGCGCTGCAGCCAGCCGTCAATCGCCGCCTTGTCCTGCCCCATCTCGTGGCGCAAGTATTGCTGCACGCGCAGGTTCTGCAACGGATGGACTTCCGCCGCGATGGTCAGCGCCCGCGCCCAGGTCAGCGCCCGCACCGCCGGATCGGCGGGCAACAGACGCGGTTCGGGAAAGCGGGCATCCAGATAGTCGATGATCGCCAGCGACTGGCTGATCCGGTGCCCGTCAATCTCCAGCAGCGGGATCAGCCCCAGCGGGTTGAGCGCGCGATAATCGTCCCCGCGCTGGTCTCCGGCGACGAGATCCACCTCCACCGCGCGATAGGCCACGCCCTTCAGGTTCAGCGCGATCCGCACGCGATAGGCGGCAGAGGACCGCCAGTAATCGTGCAGCACGACTTCGTCCGCCATCACAACACCCTTCCTGCAACCGCATGCAACCTGGCCCGCAAGACCGGATCGCGCTGCGCCGGGGCAGTCATGACCGCGTTGTCCAGTGCCGTATCGATCGGGCTGGCGCTGCGCTGCGCGGGCAGTGACGCGGCAAAGCGGCGCACCACCCGGTGCGCCAGCGCGACGTTGCGGTGCATCACCGCCAGCACATCCTCCACGCTCACGGCCTCGCCCTCGCGCCAGCTGTCATAGTCCGTCACCATGGCCAGCAGCCCATAGGGCAGCTCCGCCTCGCGGGCGAGGCGCGCTTCGGGCATGGCGGTCATCCCGATCACGTCCGCGCCCCAGGTCCGGTACATCCGGCTTTCCGCGCGGGTCGAGAATTGCGGCCCCTCCATCGCCAGATAGCAGCCGCCCCGGTGCACCACCCCGCCTTCGCCCT